>Ga0207701_10000201_pt1 | contig 59572 bp, 45 predicted proteins | sample KBSSwiSSwithPhiX_FD_184294 | JGI IMG/M metagenome (GOLD analysis project Ga0207701, IMG submission 184294) | Switchgrass rhizosphere bulk soil microbial communities from Kellogg Biological Station, Michigan, USA, with PhiX - S5 (SPAdes) (version 2) | ecosystem: Environmental > Terrestrial >... | reverse complement strand
ACCTTCTCGGGCGGCCCTAATGACTACTTAATCACTGATTAGGCAGCCATGGCATACTGTGTATTGCCATTTATAGTTTGAATATTCAGATTATCGTGCTAATTATCCAACGCACGGCATGCTTACACTTTCAAAGATCTATGCTGTCAAAACCGGAACAGCCCCTTTTCTGGATGCTGATCGCTGGATCTTAGATACTAGCATCCAGTATCCAGAATCTAGTATCTACTACTTTCCCCATCCAAACCAATCGTTGCCATTCGCATAAAGCATAAGTAACAACAACAAAATCATGCCAGCGACCTGCGCATATTCCATAAATTTTTCGTTGGGTTTCCTGCCGCTTACCATTTCATATAAAGTGAACATTACATGTCCGCCATCTAAAGCAGGTATCGGAAGCAGGTTCATAAATGCAAGAATGATCGACAGAAACGCGGTGATATTCCAAAAAGCTTCCCAACTCCATTCAGTAGGAAAAACGGATCCGATCGCTTTAAACCCACCTACACCTTTATACGCGCCCGTTTCAGGGTTTAAAATCAAACGGAACTGATCAATATAATACTTCAGCTTCTCGATGGATTTTGCTACTCCTGCCGGAAACGCAGCAAAAAATCCATACTTCTTGATATTTGTTTTATATACGCCCAGGTCCTGGTATTGTTCATCCTCCAAATACGGAATACCTATTTTGCCTTCCGCGGTGACCTTCGAATTCAGCTTCAACATCTGTCCGTTTCGATCAACAGTGAGCGTTACCGCTCCGTTTTTATGATTTGCCAAAACGGCTGATATCTGATCATAAAACTGAACAGGTGTGGAGTCGATTGCAACAATTTTATCCATCTTCTTTAATCCAGCCTTCTTGCCGTAAAGGGTATCGTTATTTTTATATTCGCCGACATATGTAGGCAAACGCATTTGCAACAGGTAGCCCTTTCTTCGTTTGCTCTCGATCAGGCGCTCTACCAGGTTTACAGGCAGTTTAATTTCCTCCTGCTTGCCATCCCTTTCAACAATTATGTCATCGCCTAATATTACCTGCGCACCAAGGTTTTCAAAATAGTCTACCGGTTCTCCATTTATGGAAATGATCTTGTCGCCATTCTTTAAACCAATGTCTCTCATCAGGCTGTCAACGGTCCAAATACCATATTTTAAAGAACTCATCGGTGTCCTTCTTTCTCCCCAGATCATTAATACAAAAGCATAAATGACAAATGCCACAAGTACATTCATGATCACACCGCCCAACATGATGATCAGTCGTTGCCATGCGGGTTTGCTTCTGAATTCCCATTCCTTTGGTGGAAGTTTCATCGCCTCTTTGTCCATGCTTTCATCAATCATGCCCGAAATTTTCACATATCCTCCCAGCGGCAGCCAGCCGATCCCGTAAACAGTTTCTCCGACCTTTTTCTTGACCAGCGAAAACCACGGGTCAAAAAAGAGAAAGAACTTTTCTACCCGGCAGCCAAACCAACGGGCAGTTATATAATGTCCGAACTCATGTAGAATGATCAATAGGGATAAGGCCAGCAACAACTGCCCCACCTGCACACTCACTGACGACCAATTAATTGCCAATAAACAGATACTATTCACCAAAAAAAATTTAGAACCGCAAATATCAGTTAAATATCCGGCGTTTTAAAACCGTTGCTGAAATATTTGATTTTATTAAGAATACTAAAAGAAGGAGATAACAGTTGGAGCTGAGTCAATTATAACTTAATAAGATCTGCCGCACAATTGCGAGCCATACCATCACTTTCAAAATATTCTTCAAGCGTGGGGCTCTCTATGAAAGTTACTTTTTGCATGGTCTTTTCGATCACATCCGTCATATCGAGGAAGTTGACGCGGTTCCGCAGAAACGCATAGACTGCTATTTCATTTGCGGCGTTCATCACTGCAGGCAGATTCCCACCCTTATTCAATGCATCCATAGCCAGTCCAAGATTTCTAAACGTTCTCAGGTCGGGCTCTTCAAATGTCAGCGTGTTATATTTTTTGAAATCATACCGCGGGAATTTATTTGGAATGCGTTTTGGAAATGCAAGCGCATATTGAATCGGCAATTTCATATCCGGCAGCCCCATTTGTGCTTTTATGCTGCCATCTTCAAATTGCACCATGCTATGAATGATACTTTGCGGGTGAATAACCACCTGGATTTGGTCCGGGTTAAGATTAAACAACCACCTTGCCTCAATCATTTCAAGTCCTTTATTCATCAAGGTAGCCGAGTCAATCGTAATCTTGGCTCCCATATTCCAGTTAGGATGCTGCAATGCATGTTCTCTCTTGACATTAACGAGGTAGTTCGGTTTTCTTCCCAGGAACGGTCCTCCTGATGCAGTCAGAATTATCTTCTCAATCTTATTCCGCATTTCACCCACCAGGCACTGAAAGATTGCGGAATGCTCAGAATCCACCGGGATTACCGGCACCCTGTTTTCTACTGCCTTGCGCATGATAATGTCGCCCGCGACAACCAGGGTTTCCTTGTTGGCAAGAGCAACTGATTTCCCATTTTCAATTGCCCGCAAAACCGGCCTTAATCCCGCGTAACCAACTATGGCAGCAAGCATCAGGTCATAACAATCCATTGAAGCTACTTCTTCAAATGCTTTTTCGCCGGCAAAAACCTTTATATCGGTTGATGATAAAGCTTCCTTTACTTTTTGATATTTTTTTTCTTCCCCTATCACCACGATATTGGGATTAAACCGCAAAGCCTGTTCAATTAATAACTCCTCATTGTTATAGGCTGTTAATATTTCGGCTGAAAACATGGAAGAATTGCTGGCAATAACTTCAAGGGCCTGTCTTCCAATAGAGCCGGTTGAACCGAACAGGGCAATACGTCGTGTCGGTCCTTCTTTCAACGGAGTACTCACTGCTGTGTTTTTATCAAGAATTTGTTCTTCCATGTCGCAGTTGTTATGGTGTAAACTTAGTTAATATCACAATTCAATTTTCTTTCCACTTAGTGAGTTCATCTGCAATTTGGCGGTCGTTGCTCAGCCGCGGAACCTTGTTCTGGCCTCCCAATTTACCGATAGATTTCATGTAATCTATAAATCCGTGTTTCCTGACGGGAGTTAGTTTTAATGGTCTTAAGATATTTCCCCCAATAAGGTCATCGTAATATACATTCTTTTTGCGCAGGTTTTGATCAACTTTCGAGGCAAACTCCTGCATATTGGCCGGCTTATTTTCGAACTCAATAAACCACTCATGGTAAGATTTTCCTTCCCCTTCACTCACGTAAGGGGCCACGGTAAACTCGACGATTTGAACATTTTCTTCGCCAGCGGCTTTCAATAAGCTATATTCCACCTCCTCGCCTATTACGTGCTCTCCAAATGCAGATATAAAATGTTTGGTTCTCCCCGTTACAACCAGGCGATAGGGATTGACTGAAACAAATTTCACCGTATCGCCCAGGTTATATCCCCACAGACCTGCATTGTTGTTAATGATCAGTGCATAATTTTCACCTGCTTTTACATCACGCAGGGACAGCCTTGGTGGATTTGGATTGCCTATTTCGTTTGCAGGAACGAATTCAAAAAAGATTCCGCTGTTTGTGTTTAACAATAATCCTTCCGCTAATTGTGAATCCTGGAATGCGAAAAAACCTTCGCTTGCCGGGAACAGTTCTATCGTATCAATCTTCCTGCCGACGCTTTCAATCAGTTTGGCTTTATACGGTTCAAAATTTACTCCACCCTGAACCATTACGCTAAAATTGGGAAACAATTCGCCTATCTTCTTCCCACTCCTTTTTGTAAGCTCATCGAAATACATTTGCATCCAGGGTGGAATGCCGCTAATAAGCGTCATATCCTGGTTAATGGTTTCTTCAACAATCTTATTTAGCTTGGTTTCCCAGTCTTCGATGCAATTCGTTTCATAAGATGGGAGTTGATTCGTGCGCAGGTAACCCGGGACATGGTGATTGACGATACCACTTAGCCGCCCTGTAGGGATTCCACCAACTCTTTCCAATACCGGGGAACCGGAAAGAAAAATCATTTTGCCATTCGCAAAACGGGTATTGCCGGTTTCCGCCATATAGCACAGTAATGCATTACGTGCAGTATTAATGTGATTTGGCACCGAATCTTTCGTAATCGGAATATACTTGGTGCCACTGGTGGTACCGGAGGTCTTAGCAAAATAAATGGGTCTGCCTTTCCAGATTACATTATGTTTTCCTTCTTTGATCTGGTCGATGTAAGGCTTAATCTGCTCGTAGTCCCTAATGCCTACCGCCTGTTTGAATTCTTCATAAGAATTGACATTTTCGAGACCGGCTTCCTTTCCAAAAACTGTATTGCGCCCCGTCTTAATCAGGCTCTTGAGGATAGTATCCTGGTCAGTTACTGCGGTCATCATCCCTTTCCGGATACCTTTATATATATAGGAGGCAAAAGGTTTTGCTAAGAAGGACTTGATTTTCAAGAGTTAATCTTTATTTTACGGAGCATTCAGGTTATCGCGGATTTTCCGTTGCCTCAATGTAAGGCTTTCCTTCCATTGCAACCGTTTTTTCAGCGAAAACCTGTTCAATAAAACCGGCGACAAAGATAAAGGAAGGCTTCTCAAACAGCTTTGATTTGAAGTTTTAAAACTTTGATGTCGCGCTTGCCTGTTGCGATTTTCCCCTTACCTTTGCATCCCTCCAAAGGAGTCCTTTGGGCTAATTTTAAGATTATGATAGCAGTAATAAAAGTTGCAGGCCAACAATTTAAGGTTGAGAAAGACCAGACACTATATGTGCCCCATTTGGAAGGAAAGGCAGGCGATAAATTAAAGTTAGAGGTATTGCTGGCGGATAAAGACGGCAAACTTTCCGTTGGAGCGGCTTTAAAGGCAAAGGTTGCCGCCGAGATTGTCGACCAGGTGAAAGGAGATACGTTAATTGCCTACAAACAAAAAAGAAGAAAAGGCTTTCATAAAAAGAAGGGTCATCGGACGGCTTATACGAAAATCAAAGTCACTAATATCGCATAAAAGAAATCTGATCGACTCCGGGTTCATATGTTTATAGATTGACCGGATTTAGAAATACTAATTTAAACTTCTAATTATGGCACATAAAAAAGGTGAAGGCAGTGTAAAGAATGGCCGCGATTCACAAAGCAAACGTCTGGGAGTAAAAATTTTTGGCGGTCAGCCAGCTACGGCCGGTAGCGTCATCATTCGTCAGCGTGGTACGGTGTACCATCCCGGAAAAAATGTTGGCGTTGGAAAGGATTTCACCTTGTTTGCATTGAATGATGGTGTCGTTGAATTCCGCAAAGGTCGCAACGACAGAACCTATGTTTCCATAACAACTCCTCAAGACTAGATATCATCGTTGCCAATTTTTTGGGTTTAGAATTTGCATAGTATTAAATAATTATTATTTTTACTAACGATAACCCATTTTACTAAACATTAAATTCTAAAAAAATGGCAACAAAGAAGAAAGCAGCTAAGAAAAAAGCCGCTCCAAAAAAGAAAGCCGCTAAAAAGAAAGCTGCTAAGAAGAAATAAGTTTAATTTTTCTTAGAATTATTAAGTCCCGACTTGTCGGGACTTTTCTTTTATAACGATTGATCAATGTCAGGCGCACACCTTCTCTTGTATCGGGTCGATCGCCGCCTCCCGTCCCAAGTTGGAAAGGATAAATTAAATTGCGGGTATGGATAATGCTGCCATTGCCGACAATTTTTCGCTGCTCGCCAAGCTCATGGATATTCACGGCGAGAATTCTTTTAAGACAAAAACTTACTCGATTGCCGCTTTTAACATTGAAAAGCTACCCTTGCAACTAAGCGAAACGCCCCGGGAAAGTCTTTTCACCATACAAGGCATTGGTAAAAGCGTTGGAGAAAAAGTGATTGAAATGCTGGATACCGGCCGCCTCAGCGTCCTTGATAAGTATATACTGGCAACGCCCGGAGGCCTCATCGAAATGCTAAACATTAAAGGCATCGGGCCCAAGAAAATTCACACCATTTGGAAAGAAATGGAGATCGAGTCCGTGGGTGAATTACTTTATGCGTGTAATGAAAACCGGTTGACCCTATTTAAAGGATTTGGCGAAAAAACGCAGCAAAATGTCCAGGAGGCCATCGAGTATTATCTTCAAAACCAGGGTACTTTTCTCTATGCCCAGATCGATGAACTATATCCGCAAATTGACAATTATCTCAAAAAGATTTTTCCGCCCGATAAAGTTTGCGTCACCGGTGCATTCCGGAGACAGGAACAAACGATTGACGAATTGGAATATGTGATCCTTGAAAGCAAGGAAGCCGTCAAACCAAAGTTTCAGACTGCTCAACCGCCTGAACTGGTTGAAGAGACGGACAACAGCATATTATACAAGCTAAAAAATGGCTTGAAGCTTCGTCTATATACGGATGGTAAGTGCATGGAGGAACAACTGTTTTTGACGACCGGTCCTGCCGGCTTCATCGAAGAGTTTAATAAGGAGTTCAAAAATCTTACCTACAACGTTACAGCAGTTGGGAGTGATGCAGGAGTATTTGGTTTCGCCAAACTACAATATGTTCCACCCTGCCTGCGGGCATCAAAGACAATAATGGACAGGGCCAGGGAACAACTACTTCCAAATCTTATCCAACCCGGCGATGTGAAGGCGGTCATTCATAGTCATAGCAACTGGAGCGATGGCGTGAATACGATCGAAGAGATGGCCAGGGAAAGTATCCGCAAAGGATACGAATACCTTGTTATCTCTGACCACTCAAAAACCGCGGTTTATGCAAATGGCCTTTCCGAACTAAGAATAAAGGAACAACACAGATATATTGATGAACTGAACAAAAAACTGGCGCCGTTTAAGATTTTCAAAAGCATCGAATCGGACATCCTGAATGACGGTAGCCTGGACTACGCAAATGAAGTGCTGCAAACATTTGATCTTGTTATTGCCTCAGTTCACAGCAATTTAAAAATGACAGAAGAAAAGGCTATGGCGCGCCTGATCAACGCAATTAGCAATCCATACACTACGATACTTGGTCATCCCACCGGTCGATTGCTTTTAAGCCGAAAAGGGTACCCCATAGATCACAAAAGAATCATTGATGTTTGCGCCGAAAAAGGAGTTGTAATCGAAATCAATGCTCACCCGCGTAGACTTGATCTTGACTGGCAATGGATAGAATATGCGACCGAAAAAAAGGTATTGTTGTCAATCGATCCTGATGCACATTTTCTTGAAGGATTTAACGACATTAAATACGGGGTGCTCGTCGCTCAAAAAGGAGGTTTGACAAAAGAGCAGAATCTCAGCAGTTTTACGCTTCAGCAATTTGAAGAATTTTTGGCGAGAACCAGGTCGAAAAAGAAAGTCTAATCTACCAACGGCAACTCGACGTGGAATGTAGTTCCATTTCCTTTCTGGGTTTCAAACCAGATCCTGCCTTTCACTTGTTCCACAATTCCTTTGCACATTGCGAGGCCAAGACCGGTACCGGAAGACTTAGTGGTGAAGTTGGGAATAAATATGCGCGATTTCATCTCGTCAGGAATTCCTTCGCCGTTGTCTTTAATGCTTATCCTTATTTTACCTTCGATTAGTTGCTCGCTTACCTCAATTCTGCACAACCGTCCCTCGCAGGCTTCCACAGCATTGCCAAACAAGTTTGTAAATAACCGGTTCATCTGCGTTTTATCCGCGTTTACGATCAGCTTCATCGGTGCGGGTTTCCAGATAAACTCAATATTTTCATCGGATCGGTATAACTCCTGGAGGGACCGTAGTATCTCGTGCACGTCAAATTCCTCCATATTGGTATAGCTGATATTAGCGAATTGTGAAAAGTCGGCGGCAATTTTTGATAAGTGATCGATCTGTTCCACCAGCGTGTTCGCCACATTAGCTGAAAGCTCCTTGACGTTTGGGTGATTGCTGTTAATTGATTTTTGAAGGTACTGTATGCTCAGCTTCATTGGTGTCAAAGGATTTTTAATCTCATGAGCAACTTGTCGCGCCATTTCACGCCATGCTCCCTCCCTTTCTGTTTTTGCAAGGGCTTCTGCGCTTTCTTCCAACTTCCCTACCATTTTATTATATTCCTTCACCAGATCCCCGATCTCATCATTTCTGTTCCAGACGATTTCTTCATTCATTCTGCCCAGGTTCACTTCTTTCATCTTGTCACTGATAATAGAAAAAGACCGGGTAATCCGGTTGGTAATAAACAAGGCAACAAGACCGGCAATAAGCAGTATGAAAGCAATCAGGTTGATAACCGTCAAAATGAAGTTTGATATTTCCTGCTCCAGCTCGGGTTGAGAAGTAAAATAAGGAATGCTCAGGTAGGCGTTTACATTTCCGTCCTTGTCTCTAACAGGGGCATAAATGCTCAGGTAGGAAAGGTTGGCAATATGCTCTTCCTGCACATGTTCTACCTGGTTTAAGCGGCTTAAACGATAATATGCTACCGGGTCCATCTTTTTAGTTAGTACCCCTTTAGCATAGACGCTGGCTTCCGATGACACCTGGAGGTCGCCGTTGAGATCATACACATTCACGTCAACACCATGGACCCCTGAAACCTCTTTGACCAAATTGTCCAGCGTATAATTCGAAGCCGAATCACCGTACTGTATCATCGTATTAATAGAACCGTCACCACCGATCCTTTTCTGCATCTCGTTGACCATTATCTTCATTGTTCTGCTCAGCTTCTCGCTATTATTCCTGTTATAGCGATTCTTGAAGAAATTGATAGTTGCAACGCCAATAATGACAAAGGAAAATATGCTGATAATTATGATGGTGCTGTGTACCTGGTTGCGAATATTAAAATGAAAGAAATTTTTAAATCCCTGCCTGTCATATACTGCTTTTAATACGAGTGAGAGTACCTGAACGATGAAAACCAGGAAAAGAAAAGAACAAAAAATATAAGAAAACAGGGTTATTGATTCAATAATAGTGTCTTTCTTCCTGGCCATAACCACCACCTTCTCATTCCCGGCCCGGTACCACAATTCATCAAAGTCTCCCCTGGGTTTTCGCTCAAATTCACGTGTGCCGGGGATGTCATTATCGTTTAGTTTCGTTGCGAACGGGTATTTATCCGACAATGCAATCAATTTTTTATGACTGTACACTGCATAAGAGTAAATGGGCGAATTTTCAGGATCATTTCTTTTGAACTGTTTAAAAAACTCGGGCAGCAGGGCATCACTACTATACTTCTTTGGATTGGAAATGAGGAAAAAGTAGCCGAGCTTGTTTCCGGCAGAATCGTTTACAATGCGCTCGGTGATGTAGGTATATTTATCAAAAGAAGTTTCGTAATAAAAAAGATCGGGTGTAGCTGTCGGATGCGACTGGAGCGTCACAATGGTATTCAAAGCGTCAAATGTTGTAGGATCATCATTATATAGCGGAGCTCCAACTGTATCATACACATATAGACGCGTATCATATTTATTCAGGTAAGCACTGTAGTTTCCGGCTATGATACTGTCTCTCAGGTACCGGCTGCTAAGGCTATCCCGAAACCGATGGAAATTCTCCTGGAAAAAGTCATTATCGAGATACTTTAGTGCAATATTCATTAACCTTTCACTCGAAGGATCTGTCTGCACGGCCCGTTTTTCGGCATACAACTTTCTTTTTTCCCACTCCACCTGCCTGTTCTCTGCAAGCATGATGAAAGCAATTGAAACAGAAAATATGGATATCCAAAACAAGATACCAGCGATATTGATCCGTATGCGGTTTAATATTACGCCATCGCGGTTGACCAGCCATGTATATACCAGCAACCAGCAAAGCACCGGGAGGTAAAAAAGTACAGCCGGGTCGCCCGTCTTTACGCTCAGGTAAACCAGGCCGGAGAATGCGATTGCAAAATAAACCAGCCAGATGTTGTTCCTGAACAGCGGGAAAATGGCCCTGAACAGTAATTGGGTGAAATAATAATAGGATAATGACAGAGTGGCCAGCACAATAAAGCCTACTACAGTGTAACGATCAAGACTGTAAAAATTAGTTACATCAAAGGAAATCTTTGAATCGGTCACAGTACTTCTGATAACTGACGAAAGGACAAACGTAGATAAGATGAGAAGGCATAGTGACAACAGGCCCACGATCCATTTCAACCAAACAGGCAAACCCACAAGAACGTCCTTCTCATGATGTATTTTATACCAGGTAAACAGCACCAACCAGCAAAAAAATGACGAGTTCATCCACAAATCCCCCAATGAGCGCTGTATCATATTTGACCCATAGATCGATGGATCAAACAATTCAAACTGCCGCAGGTTTAAAAGGCCCGGGAAAAAATAAATCAGCAGTCGAATTACAAGAAGGCTTAGTGCCAGAAACAGAATCCCTTTCCATTTTTTTCGCTGGGCCAGTGATTCTGCAACAAGGTGAATAAACAATAGCAGCAACAGTAAGCCGCCAAATCGCAACGCAATGGTAAGGCGGTTATTATAAGGTACAGCACCCGATGTTTTCTTATCGAGGTAAAACAACGTCTTCCCTGAAAGCGATTTAACCGGGAACTCTGTTTCGTCCATACTCAACAGGACCCTTTTGTCAGCTGTATTGCTGTAGACAAATTTCTGGGGCAGGTATTCTGTCTGAAGAAAAAAATCGGAGCGCACCGGGATCATGGCGTACACCACGACAGGATACGTGAAGAGATCAACTGTTCTTTTTATTACGAAATAGTAACCGTTTGGCAATCTCATGAAGTCCTCCATATCACCGGCAGAAAATGTTTCTGCCGGAGGAAGTACTAATTGATTGCTCCAGGATTCTAAAGTAAGCGTGCCCGTCGGATTAACCCGATAAATAAAAATTCCATAGTCCCTCGCAGTAAAATCCTGCATTTCCCCGATGCTTTCGTTATGCTCGGTGAATCGCCTGATACCCGCAGTATCAAAGTAAAACTTATTAAAGTCTTTTTCTTCCCGGTGCAGGTATGCTTCTGCCTGTTTTACTTCCTCAGTAACTGAAGAACGATTTGTATAAAGTTTGTTAAAAACAAAAGAGAGGACAAAAAGAAAGGCCGATGCCAGTAGCAAACTGAATTTCCAAATGAGGTTATTTTTAATAAGTGGCTTCACGAATCTCTGTGTTGTTTAATGCTGTTCCAGATGCTGTCCATTTCTTCGAGACTCATATCAGAGAGGTCCTTACCGTTCTTCAAAGCCTGTTGTTCCATTTGGGTGAACCGGTGGATGAACTTTTTGTTGGTGCGTTCGAGTGCATTTTCAGCATCCACCTGCAAAAATCGTGCATAATTAATTAATGAAAATACAAGGTCACCAAACTCTTCTTCCACCTTTTCCGGTTGCCCGGTGTCAATGACTGACTTTAATTCCTGCATTTCCTCTTCAACCTTTTCCCAAACCTGTTGCTTGTCGTTCCATTCAAATCCGACTTGCTTTGCTTTTTCCTGGAGCCTCATCGCTTTTACTGTTGCAGGCAACGAGCGGGGAACGCCACCCAGGATTGACTTCTTGCCTTCCCTGAGCTTCAATTTTTCCCAATTTCTCTTGACATCCTCCTCATCTTTTACTTCAATACGTTTGCCACCATCCCTTGCGTCGCCATAAATATGCGGATGACGTGATATAAGTTTTTCGTTTATGTCTTGAATTACCTCCTCGAGGAGAAATTGTTTCTGTTCACTTCCAATTTTTGCGTAAAACAAAATATGAAGCAAAAGATCACCTAACTCTTCCTTAATTCCTTTCCAGTCCTCGTCGGTAATAGCGTCGGCGAGTTCATAGGTTTCCTCGATAGTTAACTGGCGCAGGCTTTGGATCGTTTGCTTTCTGTCCCACGGACATTTTTCGCGCAGATCGTCCATTATTTGTACGAGCTTCAAGAAAGACTGGACAAGGCTGTCATTCATCTGTCACGGCATTAAAGTTGAAAAATAGAAAAAATGAAAAAGAATATCAAGAGTATTACCAGTATGAAAAAGGCGCTTATGTTCAAAATAAGAAACTTAAAAAAAGTCTTCAACCTCCGCTGTCCATAGAATCTACGCATGGCAAGAAATAAATATACGGGCCACGCTATAACCGTAATAATCGTGAAAACACTCCAAAAACCCCATCCTGTAATTTCACTCATCTTGCTCCATAAGAATACTAAAAGGAGAAGAATAAAACTCAAAATGTAATGATGTATAGAAAAGATACCGTGGTCAGCGTAATAAAACTCTTTTCTTCTAATGTAAAGCAGTTTTAGCATCAATGCAAATAATGGAAGTGATACGAACAATAAATAAGGCAGTTTATGCAAAACCAGTTCAAAAACTTCGTTGGCTGAACTTCCCTTGTCATGTTTAAATCGTTCGTTAAGATCTATCACCTTTTTATTCCATTGCTTTTTTAGCCAACCGTCCCGTTCTCCGGGAAGCAAGGCGCTTTGAAGCGAATCATACTCCTGATTGCTTTTATACTTGCCTCCTAAGGTACCTACGGCAACAGAGTCTTCGTCGTAAGCCATCATGTCCAAATAAGTTACGGGCCTGGTAGTATCCTGCAATAACGTCAATTGCTGCCTAATACTGTAATCGGCCGGCGTAGTACCAAGCTCTTTTTGTAACTCCTGAATAACAGAATCCCTGTCTGAACGGCTAAGCGGTTCATTTCCCTTCGTGATCTTCACCACCTTGCTTGAACCACTGATACTAAAAAAAATAAGGAAAAAAACCGCCGAAGTAAACACGTACATCCGTACCGGGTTCAAATAACTCATCCTCCTGCCTTTCATGTATTCTGCCGATAAGAAGCCCGGTCGCAAAAGAAGGTCCTTTAGTGTGGTGAAAAACTTGCCATCGAAATGCGTAATATCAAAGAAGAAATGCGTCACCATGCCGAAAAAAGTCTCTTTAGGTTCCACATTCTCCTGGCCGCAGGCATGACAATACTTCCCGTATACGATTGTACCGCAATTCAAACAATCTTTTTCCTTTCTTTCGTTGCGGTGGGACATTTAAAATTTCTCTAAAAGTAAGTACAAATAGCAAGTGTTCGCCTGTTTTTCGTTACTGTATAATTAAAGTAATTTTGACCATTATTCATATCACAATAAGCATGAAAAACATTTTATTGCCGGTTGCCCTAATGTTGCACCTTACCGTCTTTTCCCAATATTATTATACCGACCTTGTCGATGCCCGGCTCATTAACGACCGGATGAAAAATCTGACCGCGCAAAAAGTGAAATTGATTACTGCGACAGGTTATGATGCCGCCGGTGCTAAAACAAGCGATTTTAGCGAGCGACAGGAAGTAGATGGCGAAAAAAAATCAATAAACATAACGAGCCGGAATGGCCAGCAGGTCAATCGCCAATATTATCAATTCGACAATGATTACAGGCTCACCAGCGTTACAGATTCATCTGACGGAATCAAAACGGTTACATCTTATGCTTATGACAATAATGGAAATATTACTTCAATAAAAACAGCTGTGAAGGATTCACTGCAGGACTTTATTGAAACAATCGAGCACCAATACCAGTACAACACGGTGGGAAAGCCGGAAAGACTATTACGTATACTTAATGGAAAAGACAGCAGTGAATATCGCTTCACACTGGAAGAACATAAAAATGTGGCAGATGAACAACTCTTCCGGCGGGGTGTTGGCTATGACCGGGTGTATTATTATTATGATGATAAAAACAGGCTGACAGATGTTGTCCGCTACAACAAAAAAGCGCAAAAATTGCTTCCCACCATGATGTTTGAATATGATGATACGGGGCGTATCATTCAGAAATTGACGGTGGTCTCTGCCGATAACCCCGACTATCTTATTTGGCGCTATTTATACGATGCAAAAGGACTTAAAACGAAAGAAGCGCTTTTCAACAAGAATAAAGAGCTCACAGGAAGAATTGAGTATACCTATGCCTTTCAATAAGTGAATGCTGACCCCTTCATGTTCTGTGAGCTGCTTTTATGGGGAATCAGATGTCCCGGGCAATTTAGGTTTGCAAATCATGGGGCATGTTTCCCGTCAGGTGCCGGAAAATTATTTCTCAAAGAAGTAACTACCAAAATTTATAAACCAGGTTTTGTTTTCAGAATGTTATGATGGGCAAATCGGGGGGCAGCCCGAAATAAATTTGCCCGGCCGTTTCGTAACGACTTTCATTCATAAATCCATGCTGTCTCAACACCTGTGCATCGGTAAAATAATGGGCTAATTTATTTTTCATATAAATACCACTTGTTCCTGCAGCGGTGTATACCAACTCAACTGCCTCAATACAGCTTTGGTTAGCATGAGTTGCCGCCAGCAGCAAACCCGCTTTCTCTTCAAGGGAAATCATCGCTCCTGACACTATGCGGCTCCAACAATTCGCCAACTTTTCATGCAGAAAAGCACGCCCAGATTGTACCAACGCTTCCGCCCTACCCAACTTCCGCTGCACGACGCCACGTTCTCTTATGGGTACCATCGAGCCGAGCGGAGTTTTCTTTTCTGCCAAAATTTTCAATTCATTGATAGCATTTCGTGCTACTCCCAATGAAACCGGGGCAAGTAGAGATGCGATATTTGCACCGGCAGCCGGGTACCGGTATAAAGGTCCCTGGAAATGTTTACCCGGCGGGGCGACCGGGGCGAGCGGGAAAAATAAATGCCCAGGCACAAACACATCTTTTGCTTCAACGTCATTACTATCTGTGGCACGCATGCCCAGCGTCTGCCAGGTATTAATAATTTTGCAATCGTTCGCTTTCATGATGGCGCCTATAATTTCGGGGTGACCATCCGTAATTTTCATTTGTCCATTTTCAAAAATAAAAGCAGTAACAAATATCCAATGCGCTTCATGTACATTGCTAATAAGAGGATTTCTGCCATTAATCAAAAAACCTCCTTCAGCCGGTGTTGCCTTCATAGGCGGATGAATGCTCCCGGCAATAAATGCATCTGGATTTTTTCCAAAAATTTCTTCTATTCCCTCTTCAGGCAAAAATCCACCCATGAACAGCGTAGTGTTGGCAACCATCAACGACCAACCCGCAGCAGTGTTATACCCTGCAATTTCCTCTACCACTCTGGCAACCGTTAATGGGTCCGCTTCATACCCTCCCAGTGATCTTGGAAGAAATAATTTAAAAAGACCGGCCTTTTTTAATGATGATACCACCCCGGAAGAAAGTCTCCCGTTGTTTTCTTCATCTTCTACCTGTTGGCTGATTTCCGGACCCAATTCGCCCGCCAATTGAACGAGATCTTTTTCTTTTGCCAAGGCCGAAGGAATAATTAATGTTTCCATATTAAAAGGTTTAATAAATGAGGAGATATTAATGGAGAGCTTGCTTCAACTGAAAGTACTTTAAAGGTACTGTCTTTTCCTTTTTGCTAATGGCGGTACAGTAGGTTACAATCAAAGCATTTTTTATGGCTCGCCTGGCTTTTGAGGCTCCTGCCATTTTTCGCTTCAAATTATCATATTAAATGCCACCCAATTTATCCCTCCGAATTGGCAACCTGCTGTTTTGCTGGGTTTATGGTAAATCCTGCCTTTTTGTAGCATTTGATGCAGGCCATATTCTCGTCGTATAATTTTAGCTCAACTTTGTCGGCTCTAAGATCCACAAAAGAATATTTCAAAAGTTCTTTAATCAAAAGTTGCCCGGTTCCTCTACTGCGATTGCCCTTTTGCCAATAATCACTTTATCGAGATTATACAATTCGGTGCCTATTTCAATGATTTCACCATGCCCTACTGTTTCTTTTTGCTTTCTGTCAACAACGTTGAAAAAGTGACTTTGGGGTTAGTCCAAATATCTATGAAGTTGACCGGCGGTTAAAGGTTAAGTAAATAATGTCCTGGCAATCGTAACCAGTAGCTCTTTACTGTCGATCCATGAAATGAATTTGTCAAAAATCCGCCCGTGAAAATGGCTCGAGTTGTATCATGTTTTTTAAATTCCTTGATTACGCGATTGTCCCTGCCAGGAACTTAACGGCTTGAATGTAACAAATAAAGGAATGAATTTTTTGTATCGAAAAAAAGGTTATCAAACTAAAAGATTTTCGATCTGGCATTAATACATGCTTCTCTTCAGGAGAGTTTTTTGGAGACACCAATTCGCTTTTAATTTTTGTAACCGTTATCTTTCTTTCTCTGATAAAGGGTACACGCAACTACAGGAAAAACGAGCAACAACGGAAGTTCTTAGGGCCATTCCAAAGAAATGACATGAAAGCGTCTATGCCCCATTGCACATCAGCACGATTTTACCTGCAACGCCTCCCTTTCCTAATAGTTCGTGCGCCCGCTTTGCCTCAGAAAGGGGCAATCGCTGCGCTATAAGCGGCTTGATCTTTTTTTGTTGAAGGAGATCGAAAAGAGCGATCAGATCCTCTTTGAATTGTGCCGGCCTTAGTCGCATGAGCGTCTGGATACTATAAGGGATCACTCGCTTTCGACCCGGAAGAATCCAGCTAAGAATAATATACCGCAAAAAGATAGCGATGGCACGAAATCTATGGCGGCGACCTGGGCCACTCAAAGTCGATCGCCCTCTGTTTAATGACCCGGTAAGACCGAAAGCCACAACTTTCCCGCCTCTGCGAAGAGCCTTGCGGGAAAGCCAGATATGAGTACCACCTATACCTTCAAATACGGCGTCTACACCATCACCTGTATAGCGGTGAATTTCTTCCACAAAATCCTGATGCTCGTAATCAATTGGAAGGCCACCCAAGCTGGAAACGAGTGGCAAATCTTGTTTTGAACAAGTGCCGTACATTTCCAATTTGGCAAGGTGCCCAAGTTGCAAGAGCGCTGTTCCCACTCCTCCTGCAGCGCCGTGAATCAAGACTTGCTGGCCGGGCTTGACTTTGGCGGAACGGTGGAGCATTTGGTAAGCTGTAATGTAGTTTAATACGAGGCTGACCGCTTCAGCTACGTCCAACCCTAATGGCACTTGAACAAGTTGAGTTTGTGAAATACAGAGCATTTCAGTGTAAGCGCCAAAGATCGGGAGAGCCGCTACTAATTGACCTTTTTCTAAACCGGTGACCTCATCGCCAAGCTTATCAACTACTCCAACAAAATCCCACCCTGGGGTAAAGGGAAGTTTGGGCGTTTCGGGATGAATTCCTTCGCGCATCATTACATCTGGTAAAGAGACACCAGCAGTCAGCACTCTGACGCGCACTTCCCCCTTCTTCGGCTCCGGGAATTCTTCTTCAACTATCCGAAGTTCATCGGGTCCACCGTAATGAGAGATTACAATATGTTTGTATTTCATAGACCGACTCCTCTAAAATACTTTTAGGTGTAATGAAATTAATCGCATTAAGAAGCTTTTCAAATGACGCTGGAGTCACGGGATTATGATCTTAGTCATAAAGCCAGGGTTGTTCTTAAACGTAACTTAGGTATAAGAAAACCGAAGTAAGCCTTAACATTGAGAACAAACTGGTGAGCCATTTAAAAGTTTATGCAACACCGGTCCGGATCTTCTTTTTAACTTTTTGTTTCCTGAATAACAATCGAGTTTTCAGATCTAATTTGAAAGATTGTGCGACTCCATTCACTATGTCAATTTGATTCAGGACAATCGGCAGTGGTTTAATTGAAAATGCTTTAATCTGTCTGTACAATGTGAATATCATTCGAAAAATAACGATCATGTTTAAACCATGATAGACAGATTTTCTTGCAGTGTCGAATAATGCAAATTCCATGGTTATGACGGTTGAACAGGAACGTTTAAAAATTCCGGGGTGGAAACAATGGGGCCCATATGTGAGCGACCGGCAGTGGGGTACTGTGCGCGAAGATTACAGCGCCAACAGTGATGCGTGGAATTTTACCACACATGATATGGCCCGAAGCAAAGCTTATCGCTGGGGCGAGGAAGGAATTGCAGGTATCAGTGACGATGAACAGATATTGTGTTTTGCATTAACCCTGTGGAATAAAAAAGATCCTATTTTAAAAGAACGCTATTTTGGATTAACCAACACCGAAGGCAATCATGGCGAGGATGTTAAAGAACTCTATTATTATCTGGATAGCACTCCTTGTCATTCGTACATGAAAATGTTGTACAAGTATCCTCAAAGCTCTTTTCCTTATAATGAACTCCTTGAAGAAAACGGCCGTAGAAACAGGCAACATTCCGAATTTGAAATCATTGATACTGGCGTCTTTGATGACAATAATTATTTTGATATTGTAGTTGAATATGCCAAGGAGTCACCACAACATATTTTAACCCGGATTTCCATTTATAACAGGGGGAAGGAGGAAGGGACCATTAATGTGCTTCCAACAATATGGTTCCGAAATACCTGGGCCTGGGGATATGATCCCTATAAGCCCCAATTGTATTCCGGTTCTGCGGCAACAATTGAAGCTTATCACCAGCACCTGGGACAGTATTATCTCAGGGGAGAGGGCCATCCCGATTTATTGTTTTGTGATAATGAAACAAATAACGTCCGCCTGTATGGTCATAATGCACAATCCAGCTATTATAAAGATGGCATCAACGATTATCTAATCCAGAGCGCCGCAAGTATCAATTCGTCAAAAACAGGTACCAAGGCTGCCCTTAATTATGATCTCTCTGTTTCTGCACATGAACACCGGACAATTCGTCTATCCCTGTCACGGGATCCGAATTATAACTTTGTAAACTTTGATGAGATCTTCGCGATGAGAAGGGAGGAAGCAGATGCTTTTTACCAGGAAGTTTTAAAAAATGAAAGGAATCCCGATATCATCAATATCAAAAGGCAGGCGCTGTCGGGCTTGTTATGGAATAAACAATTCTACTATTACGATGTGCACCAGTGGCTAAAGGGAGATCCCGCCCAACCACAACCTCCTTCACAGCGTTTGCAATTACGAAACTTCGAATGGCGACACTTACATAGTAAGGAAATTCTTTCGGTTCCGGATAAATGGGAGTTTCCGTGGTTTGCAGCCTGGGACATGGCATTTCACTGTCTTACCCTTGCCATGATAGACATAGAGTTTGCCAAAACTCAATTATTGTACCTGATCAACGAGTGGTACATGCACCCTAATGGACAACTGCCGGCTTATGAGTGGAATTTCAGCGATTGTAATCCTCCCATTCATGCCATGGCCATCTGGGAAATTTATAAAGTTGAAAAGGAGGCTAACCAGGGCAAAGGAGATGTGCTGTTTCTCGAAAAAGTATTTCATAAACTCATGCTGAATTTTAACTGGTGGGTAAACAGAAGGGATGCAAAGGGCAAAAATATTTTTGAAGGTGGCTTTTTAGGATTGGACAATATCGGTGTGATAGACAGGAGCAAACCAATGTCTAACGGTAAATATTTGGAACAGTCAGATGCGACGGGTTGGATGGCCTTTTACGCACTGAACCTGCTTCGAATTGCCCATGAACTGTTGTGGCATAATCCCGCGTATACTGAAATTACTTCGAAATATTTTGAACATTTCTTGTACATCGCCGGCGCCATGAATGGAATGGAAGAAAGTCTATGGAATGAAGAAGATAACTTTTTTTACGACCAGTTGTTCCTGTCCGAAAACTTGCCTATCCCGCTAAAAGTTAGAAGTCTTGTAGGGTTAATTCCATTTTTTGTAGTAGAAACAGTACAGGAAAGCGAAATTAAACATGATGATCTTTTTGATAAGCGCAGGCAATGGTTTGAAGAAAACCGGCCCGACTTAGCCAACCTTGTATCACATTGGAATATCGTTAATAAAAATGGCACTCATCTTTACAGCCTGCTGCGTGGCTTCCGAATGAAAATGTGCTTGAAACGTTTATTGGACGAAAATGAATTTTTAAGCAACTATGGCATTCGGTCACTTTCAAAATTTCATTTGGAGCATCCATTTCAATTTAATGGAGATGAACAATTGTATACTGTAAAATATACCCCAGGTGAAAGCGACAACGACATGTTCGGGGGCAACAGCAATTGGCGGGGACCTGTATGGTTACCAATGAATAGCCTGGTTATTCAGGCCCTAAGGCGCTATTATGTTTTTTATGGCGATGACTTTAAAGTGGAATGCCCTACAGCATCAGGTACATATCTGACCTTAAACGAAGTGGCAGATGAACTGAGCCGTCGTGTATTGCGAATATTCGAACGAAACGGCGATGGTGGCCGTCCGGTGTTTGGGAATTCAGAAAAAATGCAAAGTGACGAGCACTTTAGCAACCATCTCTTGTTTTACGAATACTTTCATGGCGAAACTGGTAAGGGTTTAGGCGCCTCGCATCAAACAGGATGGACCGCTTTGATTGCGACTTATGTATAAAATAGAATCTGAATCAAAGAATTAATGAATACTAATTCCGAAATTTTTATGGAGTGTCGGCACCTGCTGACGTAAAAAACGAAGTTTGAATTACAGTATTAAACGCCTATTTGCGCAAATTAAGTTAGTGCAACAAACCATCGCTAAAAAAGAAGAGGCGGTCCAATAACTGTTGTCAACCTTAGCTTGGCGAAGGTCGACAGTTTGATTGTCAAAATTTCGGCAAACTCAGTAAGACTATCAACAGTTTTTGGACAGCCTCTTTAATCGGATTAAGTGCCCAGGACTGGATTCGAACCAGCACATCCTTTCGGACACCACCACCTCAAAGTGGCTTGTCTACCAATTTCAACACCTGGGCTTGGGGCTGCAAATATAATTGATAAATGAAATGCAGGCAAAGCGAATCGACAATACAGCCTCAATTTAATCGATCAGTTCCCTTTCAGTTGCCTTTTAAGAATTATCCTGAATGTCGTTCCCTTTCCCAATTCAGAGTGCTTCACAAATATGGCTCCTTTATGATATTGAGCAATAATACGTCGTGAAAGACTAAGGCCAAGCCCCCACCCTCTTTTTTTTGTCGTGAACCCGGGCTTAAACACATTTGAGATATTTTGCTTCGCAATGCCCTTCCCGGTATCTGTTACGTCAATAACCACTGTGCTTTTTTCTTCCCGGATATCTACCTTAATATGGCCTTTTCCCTCCATAGCATCCAGGGCATTTTTCAAAAGGTTTTCAATTACCCAATCAAATAAGGGAGCTGACACCATTGCCTGGATGTCTGCTTGGCCATGCGTATTTACGACAAAGCTGACAGAACCCGGAGCTCGCTTTCGGATATACTCAACCATTTCATTTATCTGCCGCACTATATTTACCTCCTCCAGTTGAGGTTTACTTCCGATCTTACCAAACCGGTCTGATACCAATCGCAAACGACTAATGTCTTTTGCAAGTTCATTTATGATGGCAGGGTCATCCGGTTTCTCTTTCATTACTTCAATCCATCCTTCAAGTGATGAAACCGGGGTACCCAGTTGATGCGCGGTTTCCTTCGCCATACCAGCCCATACCTGGTTTTGTACCGACCGATAACTGCTGCGTAAAGTCAGTAATGTGACTATAATGAATAAACTAACGATCACCAATTGAACGATCGGGTACCAACGGACTTCTTCCTGCAGTCGTGAGGAACCATAATAGTACTTGTTATAAGTAACAGGTTCATGTGTTATCTCAACGAGCACGGGTTCATTTATATCTGCGAATTTGAGTACCAGTTTTCTTAAATACCCTGTATCGGCGGTCAACTTCGCCGAGTCAATATTTACATACACTCCCGACGGATTGTTCTTTTCATCTGTTTCAATAATGGGTATGTCTTCGTTTTCAACGGCAATCCGGTTGGTAAACAACAATACATTTGGGTCATCACTTCGTGCTTTTATTTTTAACGCTTCGCCAAATGCTGTTACCCTGGCTCTTTCTTCCTTTGCAATTTTCCGGGATACGTACTGAGAATAAAATATGGTTCCACTGACAATCAGGATTGCTATGAAGGCAAGTACAGTTCGCCAGTTTAGAAGTTGCTGAAACATGCTCCTAATTTAATAAGTATAAACGGCCCTGCCTCTTTTTTTTGCTTAAACGAGTTTGCATACTGGCTTGATTAGAGAGGCCTTTGGTGATTTGACGGGCAGGAGATCGAAAACTTTGTGTACGTTTGAATAAATTTATTGATTGCAGTTGAATCCTTTTCCCAAAGTTGCCATAGCGATCCTCAATTGGAATGGTAAGAACTTCCTGCAGCAATTTTTGCCTTCTGTTATAACGACCACCTATTCGAACTATGAAATAATAGTAATTGATAACTTCTCTGAGGATGATTCAATAGCATTCTTAACATCTAATTATCCGGGCATACGTGTCATTCGGCATCCGGCAAACTGGGGGTATGCAAAAGGATACAACGAAGGACTTAAGCAAATCAAATCAGATTACTGCGTTATACTTAATTCTGATGTGGAAGTAACCAGTGGATGGTTGCATCCTATGGTAAAACTGCTCGAGGCGGATTCATCGGTAGCGGTATGCCAGCCCAAGATCCTTTCTTACGACGACAAAAAAATGTTTGAATACGCTGGTGCCGCGGGAGGATGGATAGATAAATATGGTTATCCTTTTAGCAAGGGAAGAGTATTCGAAGTTTGTGAAACTGATAATGGCCAATACGACCGCCAGGAGCCGATTTTCTGGGCAAGTGGTGCTGCGTTGTTCATACGTTCCTCTGTCTTTGAGCAACAGAATGGATTTGATGAATACTTCTTTGCGCACCAGGAAGAGATTGACCTGTGCTGGCGCATACAGTTAGCAGGAAAGAAAATTTATTCCTGCCCGTCATCTGTTGTGTTCCATGTAGGTGGCGGAACGCTGCCAAAAACCAACTCAAAAAAGACATTTTTGAATTTCCGCAACAACCTCGTCATGCTGACCAAAAATCTTCCCTTCAGAAGATTATGGATAGTGCCCTTCCGAATCTTGTTAGATGCAACAGCGGCAACAAAAGGATTATTAACTGGGGAGGGAGGTTATTTTCTCGCTATTCTTAAAGCGCATCTCGCCTTTGCGAAATGGCTCTTATTTCATCCGAAAGGTACTACTGCGTCACCGGACCCAAAGGGCCGCCTGTATGGAGTCCTACAAAAAAATTTGATCTGGGAATACTTCATAAAAAGGAAACGGACGTTTTCGGAAATAGTACAGAATTCCTCTCAGGATATTTGAACTGAACCCCTATTTTTGCATCACAATTCATTTAAAGATGTCTACTTCATCGCATGAATACCAGCAGGAATTAAAAAAAGTGCAGGACCAGGATTTCACCCATAGCTGGGTATCATCGTCCGGGTTTTTATTTTACCTGCAGATTGCATGTATCGTAGCTTTCGTATTAGGCAGTTGTTATATGCTTAGCACCAAACGGTTTGAAAAGCCTAAAGTTCCGGTACAGGAGAGTACCTTATATACCCCGAAATACAAATAAGGTTTACCAAAATTTTTTTGCAAAAATGGTAATGCGTATTTTTGCACCCCTTTAGTTCTTTGGACATCGGAACTCCGTTCCGATATTTGATGATCCGGAACAGAGTTCCGGAATCCATGCGGAAGTAGCTCATTTGGTAGAGCACGATCCGCCGACTGGCGGATCGGAGTGGCTAATTTTAATAAATAAAAAGCTCTTTATTTTGCAGACTTTAGTCTGTCAATTATACACCGGAATAGATCCGGTAATTATGCGGAAGTAGCTCATTTGGTAGAGCACGACCTTGCCAAGGTCGGGGTGGCCGGTTCGAGCCCGGTCTTCCGCTCTGAAGTCCTCTTGCCCTGTAGGCGGAGGATTTTTTTTGACGCCCCGGTGGTGGAATTGGTAGACACGCAGGACTTAAAATCCTGTGACCCGCAACGGTCGTAACGGTTCAACTCCGTTCCGGGGCACTTGCTAAAGCGACGAAAGTCGCTTTATTTTTTTATGCATTTCGTATATATCCTTTATTCTGAGAAATGCAATCGCCATTACATTGGCTTATGCTCCAACATTGAAGAGAGGTTAAGAAAACACAATGCAGGAATGGTTACGGCTACGAAGAATTGTACGCCTTAATTAAAGCTACCAAGGGTTTTCTAACCTTGATGGAAGCAAGAAAGGAAGAACTCCGACTAAAAAAACAAAAAAGCCGGAAATATCTCGAATGGCTTATTGATGGGAATTGGTAGACACGTCCCGATTAAAAATCGGGATGACCCGCGACGGTCGTATCCCGATTCATATCGGTCCGGGAACTTGTTAATAGCGACGTATGTCACTTTATTTCTTAATGCCATTTGTTTATCCGGGCTTGGTTGACAAATACCCCTACGATAAAGAAAACCATAATTGCTTCAGAATCTGATAGTAAGTTTGCGGTTTTTAACTAATCAATGTGAAGACATGTGTCCTTACTGGGTTGATGGTGTGGATATTTTCCGCAGCCTTTTCTCAAACAAAGGAAATAACCGTAGCCAAAGGAAGGATTGTGGGAAAGGTGATCGACTCCGTATCTGACCTGCCGGTCGAATATGCTACCATATCCCTGTATAAATATGGGGAAACCCAGGCTATCAATGGCGCCACCTCAAGTAGTCTTGGCGAATTTACTGTAACGAATGTACCCGGCGGTCTATTTTCTGTGGTTGTAGAGTGCATTGGCTATTCACCATTTACTATAGACAAGGTCACCGTCACTCAAAAGCACCAGGTTATTGATCTGAAAATTATTATACTCCGTAAAAAGCAACAGTCATTACAAAACGTTACCGTTACCGCGCAAACAAAGTTGGTTGAGAATAAGATTGACAAACTCGTTTATAATGCCGAGAAAGATATTACTTCACAGACCGGCGTCGCCACTGATGTGTTAAAAAAAGTTCCCCAGGTATCAGTCGATGTGGACGGTAACATAGAACTGGCAGGAAATTCAAGCATCAGGTTTCTCATCAACGGCAAGCCCTCTACAGCATTTGGTAGCAGCATTGCTGATGTATTGCAGTCTATTCCGGCAAGCCAAATAAAAAGTATTGAGGTAATAACAAACCCTGGCGCCAAGTACGATGCGCAAGGATTGGGTGGAATCATCAATATTGTCCTGAAAAAGAGCACCGCGCAGGGAATAAATGGTAATGTTTCTTTAACAGCAGGAACACTTATACAGAATGGATCATTCAATTTCAACGCCCGTAAAGGGAAATTTGGTGTGAATGCTTTCTTATCTGGAAACGCCCGGCTTACCACAACCACGCCGACATATTCTCAGCGTGCTTCCACCGACACATCAACAAAGGCAAAAGCGCTTTTACAGCAGGATGGGAGTAGTGATTTTAACAGAAATGGTTACCAGACCGGTGTAGGTTTCGACTGGACCTACAAGGAGAAGAATAGCTTTTCTGGTTCTGTTAACTATAACAATTTTGGTTTTAAAGGGAATGGCATTGTGAACCAATCTGAGGTAATTCAATCAGGTCCCGGAGTTATTTTGTCAGATATAAATTCCACCAACCATACTAATAATGTATTTAACGAGCATAGCATCGACTTAGGGTTAAATTACAAGCGAATTTTTTCAATAGAAGACCAGGAACTGGAAGTCTATTTAAATTCCAGCACCGCAAAGAATAACAGGGCTTCCGCAAACAGTCAGTTTTTGCAACCACAGGATTCACTCATCTATAGTACCAATAGCAATAATCCCGGTAACGAACAAGAAAATGAGATAGCGATAAACTACGTACAGCCGTTAAGCAAAGTTGTGAATCTTAGTGTTGGGGGCAAGATCAATGTCTATGACATCTCCAGTACTTCAGCAGCCTATGTTTGGGAAAATTCAGCAAAGGATTATTTATATGATTCCGCTTTATCCAATTCCCTGAATTATCACCAAAAAATTTATGCCGCTTATTCCGAGTTAAGTTTTCCGGTCGGTGAACTTTTCATGGCAAAAATCGGCGGACGCTATGAGCGTACCGAGATCAACTCACATTTCTCAAACGCGCCGGATAAGGTAAGTAACGGTTACAATACAGTTGTTCCTTCTTTTTTTGTTATCAGAAAACTTGGGGAAAAGCAATCGTTGAAATTCAATTATTCAAAACGGATTGAAAGGCCTGACTACGGCGATCTCAATCCCTTTATCAATACAAGCGATCCCAAGAATGTTTTTACGGGGAATCCTGATCTAAAACCCGAGTTTAGTAACCGTTTTGAGCTAACCTATAATCATGACCTGCCGCAATCAGGTGCATATATGGTGACAATGTTTTACAGGGAAAATAAAAATGACATACAACCTTTCATTGTTTACTATCCAACAATACATGTGGGTGACACTGTTTATACAAATGTAGCAGTCACTACCCGTCAAAACATTGGTATTGAAAAAAACATCGGCACCAATATCTTTTGTGACCTTCATTTTAATTCTAAACTGAATATTCGGGGCAACCTTTTCTTTTTCTACAGGCACACCATTAACCAGGTGGATAAAGGATATAATAGCAATAGCACGAATTACCGGTTTAACATGAATGCCAGTTACCAGTTCAGAAAGGATTTTGCCGCAGAAGTATTTGGGAATTTCAACTCTGTTCGTCATGAGGCCCAGGGCACCTATCCTTCATTCACATCATACAGCTTGGCCGCCAGAAAACAATTATGGAATAAAAAAGGAAGCATTGCTCTTACTGCAAACAACATCTTTAGCAAATATGTTGACCAGGAGGTGAATCTTTATGGACCCGGTTTTGTAACTACCAGCCTTCGCAAAGTGCCCTTCAGATCAATCGGAGTCAACTTTACCTGGAAGTTTGGAAAATTGGAGTTCAAAAAAGAAAAGGAGCCAAACAATGATAATTTAAATTCCTCCGCAGAATAACCCCGCTGAGATGTCATCGGAATATTGAATACGACAACCCACCGGCATGAATGCCATTAATGTAAAAGATAAACGTCACACCCTGCTCCGCGTCGTTGGGATATACCTCAGAATTTCCACAGAATTTCAGGTTAGTTTAGACGCTACTATTTATTAAAGGGTCTATGATGGTGGCAAACCGGGAGTGGCTTCAAGTATCAATGGAAGGCTGTTGTGAATACTACCATACCAGCCGGAACGGCGACAGAACCGGGTATCGAATCACAAGAAATCATTGCCAGAGAACAAGTACCGGTTGGTGCCTGTCTAATTATTGTGAATATTAAGAGTTTTTTTATGAAAAAAATGTTTTTGATTTCATTAGCGGTTATTGTTACATCCTTCCTTACGAGATCAAAGGCGCAGGATGATAAATCATTCCGGATTGTCAAAACGTTTCATATTGCCAGCCCCGGCGGATGGGATTATATAGCGATAGGTCCCGGCAATGATCGGTTGTATGTTTCCCATGGCACACAGGTAAACATCCTGGATAAAGCAACAGGAGATTCAATTGGAGTAATTGAAAACACAACCGGTGTTCATGGAATTGCATTTGATAAGGATCATAATAAAGGCTTTACAAGCAATGGCCGGTTGAATAGCGTAACTGTCTTTGATCTTGGCACAAATGCTGTACTTGCGCAAATACCCACGGGTGCAAATCCGGACGCTATCATGTATGAGACCTTTACCAAAAAGATTATTACCTGCAACGGTCGTAGCAAAAATCTCAGTATCATCGATCCCGAAACATATAAATTACTCGATAGTATTGATGTGGGTGGAAAGCCTGAAACAGCGGTATCAAACGGAAACGGCACTATTTATGTAAATATTGAAGATAAAAATGAGATCGTAGCAGTGGACATGAAAACTAAAAAGGTAAAGTCGCATTGGCCGCTTGCACCTGCCGAAGAACCTACGGGGCTTGCTATTGACAGGTCAACCAACAGGCTATTTGCAGGATGTGGCAATAAATTCCTCGCAGTTGTGGATGCATCAAACGGCCATTTGGTTGGAACATTTCCTATTGGTGACGGATGCGATGGCGCCGCTTTTGATCCTGCTACTAAATATATATTCACATCTAATGGCGAAGGAACTTTATCTGTGTACCATGAAAAATCAGCAAATGAAATTGAAAAGGTGGCAACCGTAACTACTAAAAGAGGCGCAAGAACTATTGCAGTGGACGAGCAAACACATTTGATCTATCTTCCAACAGCAGACTTAGAAAAACCCGATCCAAACACCCCTGGTGCAAGACCAAGGATGATAGCTGGAACTTTCCAGGTATTAGTTATAGGAAAATAGAATGGATATATTGATCAAATAAAATAGATGAAACGGCTATTTATTTTATCGTTTTGCATAGCTGCTACTTTCATTTCATGGGCTCAGAAAGATAATCTTGATTACTTCGTCAGCCAGGGCAAGGCGAATAGCCCTTTATTGAAAGATTATAACAACCAAATTCTGTCATTTGCATTAGACAGCGAGATTATCCGGGCAACATTGCGGCTCCAGGTAAACGGCATAAGTAATAATAGTTATGCGCCAATTGTCAAAGGTTGGGGATATGACCAGGCGATCACAAATGGTCAGCAAATCTCGGCCCTGGTCCAGCTAAGCAAATCATTCCTAAGCAACAAAACCATTGAGTCGCAGATCGCAAACCTGCAGATCCAAAGCCGGTCGCTGGGTAATTCAATTAAGATATCCGAACAGGATGTAGTAAAGGCGATCACCGATCAATACATTGTTACTTTTGGCGAACAATTACAACTTGACTTTAATAATGACTTAAATGTCCTGCTAAAAAAAGAAGATAGTTTGCTCAAAAAACTTACGCAGGATAACGTATTCAGGCAAAGCGAATACCTGGCTTTTGTGGTAATTCTTCAACAACAACTATTAAACACATCACAACTGGATGTGCAGTATCATTTTGACCTTGCTGCTCTGAATTACATCGCCGGCATAGTTGACACTGCAACTGTACGGCTACAGGACCTCACATTGAGTTATAAGCTCTTCGGCGACTTTACCTCTTCGGCTTTTTATTATCAATTTGTGCTGGACAGCTTGAAATTGATAAATGAAAGATCCTTGATTGATCTTACTTACAGGCCGAAGATCATTGCCTATGCTGACGGGGGATATAACTCGTCTTTGGTGTACCAGCCTTACAAAAATTTTGGGGGAAGTGTTGGACTTAGTCTAAACATACCAATATATGATGGTCGTCAAAGGAAGTTACAATATTCAAAAATTGATCTCCAGGAAAGGACAAGAGTTTATAAAAGAGATTTTTTTATCCGGCAGCACAACCAACAAATACTTCAACTAATGCAACAGTTGAAGGCCATTGAAGGACTTATTGACCAGATAAACAAACAGATCACGTATACAGAAACGCTGATCAAAGTTAATGAACGATTACTGGTTAGCGGCGATATCAGGATCACTGACTTTATTCTTACGCTGAGCAATTACTTCAATGCAAAGAATCTCGTAACACAGAATTATATCAGTCGCCTGAAAATAATCAACCAACTCAACTACTGGAACAGATAAATTATAAGCATGAAAACAAATGTTCAATATCTTCTTTTGCTTTGGATAGTAAGCTCATGCCATTCCAAAACGGCAGAAGAAACAACAACAGCCGGAGAGCAGGAAACAGTTACACCCGTCACTGTCACCTCCGTTACTGGCGGACCCATGGCTGAGTATATTGAATTAAATGCTACATCGACCTTTCTGCAAAGTGCAGTTATCAAAGCTACTGCGAATGGGTATGTTACAGCCGTAAATGCACAAATCGGGAACCTGGTATCTGCCGGCCAGAATGTGTTTGTATTAATAACGAAAGAAGCAAAAAGTATTGGTAATGATATCAACCGGTTGGATAGTTCATTCAAATTTACCGGAACTATTCACGTTAAATCCGGGATAACCGGGTATGTTTCAGAGATCAGTCACCAGGTGGGAGATTACGTGCAGGAGGGCGAGCAACTGGCTGCTGTCAATGATGTACGAAGTTTTGTATTCATCCTTAACCTGCCATATGAATTACGACCCTATGTATTGAATAAACAAACCGTAGATCTTTTGTTGCCCGATGGCAAAACATTGGTTGGCCGGATCGCTTCCGTGATGCCAGTTGTTGACTCCGTTTCACAAACACAAAACATTGTTCTTAAGGTGAATGAAAAAAATCTGCCGTCTAATCTAATCGCAAAAGTAAAAGTTGAAAAGACTGCGAGACCGAACACAGTTTCACTGCCTAAACAATCTGTTCTATCAGATGAAACACAGGCAAGTTTTTGGGTCATGAAATTATTGAATGATTCAACCGCGATAAAAGTGATGGTAACAAAAGGAATAGAAATGTATGATAAGATTGAAATCTTATCACCCGTATTTTCAACATCTGAGAAATTTTTAGTGACGGGGAATTATGGATTGCCAGATACTGCAAAAATCAAAGTCATCCAGCAATAAAGAAATTTTAAGTGCAGCAGTTTTTTATTTCGCATAAGAACCCAATTGCAGTCCTTTTGGCCCTTATTATTATGGGCGGTTTTTTTGTTTATGAGAAACTGCAGACTTCGTTATTTCCTGAGATCACTTTTCCAAAGATCAAGATCATAGCAGATGCAGGTTTGCAACCTGTAAATAAGATGATGGTAACTGTCACCAGGCCGCTTGAAACTGCCATCAAACAGGTGCCGGATCTCGAAAAGATCAGAAGTACAACCAGTCGCGGAAGTTGTGAGATTTCGGCATTTATGAGCTGGAGCAGCAATATCGATGTCAACCAACAGCACATAGAATCTAAGATCAGTGAAATACGAAACACATTGCCTCCTGACGTAAATATAACGGTTGCTAAAATGAATCCGTCCATCTTGCCGGTGATGGGTTATTCTCTTGAGAGCAATATTAGATCGCCGATAGAACTAAGACAGCTGGCTATTTATACTGTAAAACCATTTTTATCGCAGGTAGAAGGTGTTTCGGAAATAAGAATTACCGGTGGGAAAACAAAAGAGTATTGGCTGCAATTGAATACGCAGAAAATGAGTTCCCTTTCCATCACACCTGACCTCATTAATACGGCGCTTGCGGAAACAGGGTTTGTTAAATCAAACGGATTTTTGTCTGACTACCGGTTTCTGTATCTCACGGTGACCGATGCTACTTTACATGACAAGAGTGACCTTGAAGAACTAGTCATAAAAAATGATGGTAAGCGAATTGTGAAATTAAGTGATATCGCAACTGTTGAAGTTAAAGAGGCTGTAGAATTTATCCGGATCAATGCGAACGGAAAAGAGGGATTGCTGGTGGCAGTCGTAAAACAACCCAACATCAATCTGGTGGATCTGTCTAAAAAGATGGAAGCAAAGATCGAAGCGCTTCAAAAAATCCTTCCCCGGGATGTACGGGTCAAACCGTATTATATACAAGCCGATTTCGTAAATGATTCAGTAAAAAGTGTAACGGATAGCTTGTGGATAGGGCTTGTGCTTGCAATAATTGTTGCCATCATTTTCCTGCGATCGCTGAAAGCAAGTGCTACCATCCTGATCACAATTCCCGTCACAATTTTTCTTACGCTAATTATATTATATGTTATCGGGTACAATTTTAATATCATGACCCTTGGCGCTATAGCTGCCGCAATCGGGTTGATAATAGATGACGCTATAGTTGTGGTAGAGCAGATCCATCGAACACACGAGGAACATCCTGATGAACCCTCTTCAGAATTAGTGCAGAAGGCAATACGGTATTTGTTTCCTGCAATGATAGGTTCATCGCTCAGCACCATTGTTATTTTTATTCCCTTCTTACTAATGACCGGAGTAGCTGGTTCCTACTTCAGCGTAATGACAAATACAATGATCATAACACTCCTTTGTTCCTTTTTTGTAACATGGATTGGCTTGCCGGTTATTTATCTGCTTCTTTCGGGAAAGAAAAGAAAGGAGGTAAAACAAAAAGAACAGGCTCACCATGTGAAAAGGCAAAGGTGGGTCTCATTCTTTATTTTAAGACCCTATTTAAGTTTTGCCCTTATAGCCGGTCTGATCATATCCATCATCCTTATATTGCCCCGATTGGAAACGGGTTTCCTACCTGAAATGGATGAAGGAAGCATTGTGCTGGATTACGTTTCACCACCCGGAACTTCCCTGGAAGAAACGGACAGGATGCTGCGTGAAGCCGAAAAGATCATTGTAAATGTGCCTGAAGTTGAAGCGTATTCAAGAAGAACAGGAACAGAGATGGGATTTTTTATTACGGAGCCCAATAGCGGCGACTACCTGATACAATTAAAAAAGAACAGGAGCAGGACAACTAATGAAGTGATTGAGGAGATGCGTCAAAAAATCGAAAGTACTCAGCCTGCTCTTCGTATTGACTTTGGCCAGGTCATCGGTGATATGCTGGGAGACCTGATGGCCTCTGTTCAGCCGGTGGAAATAAAGATATTCGGTAATAACCAGCAAAAATTACATGAACTTTCAAAACAAGCCGCAGAAATAGTGGGAAAGGCAGAAGGAACAGCTGATGCATTTGATGGTATTGTAATAGCAGGACCTTCAATTTCTATTCAGCCGAACTATTCAAAACTGGCTCAATACGGAATTACGCCGAACATTTTGCAATATCAGCTGCAAACCGCATTAGAAGGGAACGTGGTTGGAAGCATATTTGAGAAAGAACAATACTCGTCCATAAGGCTTGTATATCTGGGCAACAGAAAGCTGAGTATCGCTTCGATCAGCAATTTACAGGTATTTCTTCCAGACGGTAGATTAAAGCCAATTTCGGAATTAGCGACTGTCTCAATAAATGCGGGTGATGCAGAAATACAAAGAGAAAATCTGCAATCAATGGGAGTAGTCACTGCCGATCTGGAGAACAGGGATTTGGGAAGTGTAATGAAGGATATTCAAAAAGATATTTCTTCGCAACTTACACTTCCACCCGGTTATTATATCGAATATGGAGGCGCTTATGCAGAGCAGCAACGGTCATTTAACGAATTATTGATAATACTGATCGCTGCCAGTTTGCTGGTGTTTTCTGTTATCCTGTTCTTATTCAGAATGATCAATGTAGCGCTGCTTATTTTGTTAATCGCTGTGTTGGGAATTTCCGGTAGCTATCTTGCTTTGTGGATCACCAATACTCCCTTGAATGTGGGAAGTTATACAGGTCTTATTATGATCGTTGGAATCATTGGTGAAAATGCAATATTCACTTACCTGCAATTCAGAGAATCTTTGCATGAAAGAACTGTTGATGATTCAATTGTCTATTCCATTTCCACTCGTTTACGCCCTAAATTAATGACGGCGCTGGGCGCTATTATCGCCTTAATGCCTTTGGCATTAGGAATCGGTACCGGGGCGCAACTACATCAGCCATTAGCGATCGCCGTTATTGGGGGATTCATAGCGGGCCTGCCGCTTTTATTGATCGTACTGCCATCGATGCTGCGGTTGATCAGCAAAAAGAGTGAAAATACTCATTGGGATAGTCTTCATTGAAAAGTTCCGAAGTTTGGTGAAATTAAAGAAATTTTTGATGGATCGGTTTTTCATGCACTAACGAAATCAATCTTGTCTGAGTGCGTGACGAGCACGAGGAAGTTCATGCGGATGTGAACACAGATAATTACGATTTAATGCAATAGGAGGCAGTAATGCCATAGTGCCCGGCATTAACCTCCGGCAAAAAAGAGAACCGTTTTGATAACAGTTTATAAATTCCATTCATTGCTTTTCCGCTCGCAAAGCCGCAGGCGGCGCCGGCCAGAACATCCGATGCCCAGTGTTCATTATTATATATTCTGCATATTCCCACCAGTCCTGCGGCAGAATAGGCCAGTACAGGCACCCATTTTGTCTTTTTGAAACAGGTAGCAAATGCAGTTGCCGTGGTAAATATGTTAGAGGTGTGGGCGGAAAAAAATGACAAATTTGTTTTTGGACCGCCCCTCCAGTCTAACGTGTTATAAGGGTCGCCAGTATTAGGACGATGCCGTTGAAAAGTTATTTTTACCTGGTTTGTAACAATATCATTTATAACATGACCGCCGACGAGGAGTATTGTAGTTTTTACAAGTCTCTTGTCTTTTATAATTAGCGCGGCCACTGCCGTTGAAGCGGTAATGACTATACTTGAGGTGCCCGTTCCGAGGTATTCATAAGCTTTAGCAATATCAGTTATTGTTTCATTTTGGTTGGATTGTGCAAAGTTTTTTATGCCTGTATCAAAGTAACGATAGCAAACCAAAGTAGCGGCAGCGTATCCCGTTGCATAAATAATGGTTTTAATAGTTTTATTGCCGGATTTATTGGTTACACTGGTATTAATATCCCGTGCCTGGCCGAGGGTGTCGCCCTGTGAGTGTACAGGGTTGAAAACAAAAATGCAAAATAATATTAAAATCACCTTTATCATAACTAAGGCAATTGTAATTGCATATTCTGTTTATATTCTGAAGCTGCCTCAGATCCCTCCGTACTAGTTATTGAAATATACGCTGAAGTGGTGCATACCATCCCCGAATTCATATCTCACCCGGAAATTATTATGGGTGCATATTTGCTGAATGATGGCAAGGCCCAGGCCGGATCCTTCGGATTCATCAGATTTGTAAAAGCGATCAAATATTTTTTCCTTATCCAGTGACCGCTTCCCTGGGTTAGAAATAGTCAACCGATGTTTCCCTGTTTGAATCAAGATGTTCTCGCCACTTGAGTGGCTAATAGCGTTCCGGAACAGGTTGCCAATTAGCACTTCAGCGAGTTCTTTATTCATGCTGACTTCGAGCGGCTCGAGCTTCGTCGAGATTCTTAGATTTCTTGCTGCTATCCATTCCTGCCACTCAACAATTTTTTCATTAAGTAACCCATCAAATTTGATAGGTTGAGTTTCGTGAAACTGGTTGTTTTCGATTCGGGTTAAGAGCAATAACGATGTACTTAATCTGGACATTTTCTCGATTGCATCATAAATGCCCTGGATCTGGTGCATGCTTTTTTCGCTGAGTTCAGGTTCCTGTATCAATACATCGAGTTTTGAATTAATGATAGCAAGCGGTGTTTGCATTTCATGGGATGCGTGATCGGTGAAATCTTTGAGCGATCTGTAATCCTTCAGCACTTTCTGTGACATCTGTCGAATGCTTTCGTTTAATTCGCTGAATTCGGTGATATTGGTCTTCTGTATCGGGATGTTAACTGGTGAAGTGAGATTGAATTCTTTAATTGACGAAAGCGTATTGCGAAAAGGCTGCCAAAGCTTTTTCATCAGGAAACGGTTCGCAAAAAATAAGATGACCATCAGCAAGGCGATCAGGGTTAGAGTAGTAAAAAGGATGATCAAAACCAGTTGTTCAGTGCCCTCCCCGGATTTTGTGACAGAAGCGATATATTTTTTCCCGTTGACTTCAACTGGAAAAACTAACCGGCGACTGGGCTCCAGCTCATTTTCATCAGGTTCAAAAACTTGCAGGCTGGTAAAGCTGCGGGTCACTGACTGATCGGTCTCCTGAAAAGCGATACGCTGATCCTTGTATACAGTGGCTTCTGGCAGTTTATTAAATCTCTTAATATGATCCTGAATCTCGACCTCTTCCACTTTCAATGCTTCGTCAAGCTGATTTATCAAAACGTAATGGAGCAGGAAATAATATCCAACAGCTGCAAGGAGTAAAATGAAAAGGGTGGATATTACTGTGATCCTATTATACCGGGCCAGAAGATTCATTTAGAGGTGAGTTTATATCCAATGCCGTATACCGATTTAATATAGTCGTTACAGCCTTGTTGTTGTAATTTTTTTCGCAAATTCTTAATATGGGTATAGATAAAATCAAAACTTTCGCCCTGGCCCATTTCTTCGTTCCAGAGATGATCAATCAAAGCGTTCTTAGGCACGACCTTGCTTTTGTTTTCAATAAGGTATAAAAGCAATTGAAATTCCCGCCGTGTCAGGTCCACCATCTTATCGTGAACGCTCACTTCCTTTGCCAGGGTGTCTACTTTTATTTCCTGGAAGAAAATAGTATTATTCCCATCATGCTTTTTGCGGCGGATAATAGCAGCTACCCGTGCGGCAAGTTCAGAAAGATGAAATGGCTTTACAAGATAATCGTCAGCTCCCAGCTTTAAACCCTGGATGCGATCGGTTATTGAATTTTTGGCAGATATGATGATGACACCATCACTTTTCTTATCCTCTCTAAGGTTCTGGAGCAATCGAAGCCCGGACCCGCCCGGCAATGTTATATCCAAAATTATACAATCATATTCCCAGTTTTCTATTTTACCCAATGCTTCTTTGTAGGTCTGCGCAACCTCACACGAATAATCTTCCTGCCTGAGATATGTCATGATGCTTACTGCTAATTCTTTTTCATCCTCTATGATAAGTAATTTCATGATTTTGTTTTTATAAGAACATTTCAGCTCCAAAAAACAAGTTGTCACCGTCACCGGATATGCTTTACACTGCCGTCAATGTTACTCTGTGGAGGAATAATTATTAGGCCCATTCCATATCCGTCATGCAATAAAGTAGATTTTTCGCCCCGCACACCCTGCCTATATCATAAAATCTAACCAATCCAGCCTTGCCATTTAAAAAATAATTCCTGGTAGGAGAAATCCATCCCGGTTCAGCGTTCATGTAAAAACTGCTTTTTCCATAAAATCCTTTTCTGTCAAACCCTCTCTGTATTTCCTCCCAGCCAGTTCAGGCGGCAGTAATCAGGATCGCCCCAAAGAGTACCTCCACCAGTTCGCATTGCAAATGTAAATTGCCTGCTCAAAGTGAGATAAACAGCCACCCCTTGTGACTGAATCAAGGTAAAATTTTCTAGCCGAATCGCCGTATTCCATTCCTGGCGATAATGTTTGCCAAAAAAAATCATGATAGCCAGATCTCTTGTATTTCGTTACCTGGTATGACAACAGTCGCTCCTTTGGCAATTGGGAATCGCCTACAATATGAGATTGTGATTGCACAGTATTAATATTACCAACAACATCAGGGTTGCTATACTACGACCTAACATGTCCAGCCGCATAATATTCTGCTCCGAATAATCCATCAATTAAACCAAATAACCCAACATTTCCGGGACTGACCAAGACAGTCAAACTTATTGCGCAAATCTGTTCAAAATCTGAAGCATTAATCTATTGCGATTTATAGGTTTCGCATGAAGATTGAGTTTATTTAGATTGTCTACAGAATTTCATATTGTGCTACTTGCTGCGAGTAGTCCAATTTCCAGGGCTGTTCGGTTTTGCTTCCTTACGAAAAGAATAATAATTACAACGATATATGCCCCAATCAAAATTCGCAGCGCGAAAGGGCTTTTGAGGTATTCTTTTCGACCCCATTTTCATTCCTTCTTGCATTTTTAGAGATTCAGAATTCCTTCTAAATCTACCTGGATATTGCAGAAAAAATATGATGAAAAAGGCCACGTTTCTCCTTCAGCTTCTGTTGAGAATTCACATTTGCTTTGCACAGGTTAATCATCATTCCTGTATTATCAATGCAGATTCATCAAGCAAAAAAGAGACTTTACGGACAAGGTTTAGTTTTAATCAACTCTATATTCCTTCTTTTCTGATTTTTTCCGGGATAGCATTAAATGGCAGCGGCCCCGAAGCAATTAAAAATGAAATTGTCGAAGAAAGAAATGAACATTGGCCTAAATTCAATACCCAAGTTGACAATTACCTTCAATTCACTCCAATTCTTATTGCCTACGGACTGGATGCATTTGGCATAAAATCTCAAACCGATATAGTAAACCGAACAGCAATATTAATAAAGGGCGAATTGTGTATGATGGCAAGTGTATCTCTTTTAAAGCACTATACGCATATTCAAAGGCCGGATTATTCAAATTATAATTCTTTCCCTTCGGGGCACACAGCACAGGCTTTTGCGGCAGCAACTTTCTTAAATGAAGAATACAAAAGGACGTTTAAATGGATGCCTTATGTTTCTTATGGTATTGCTACGTCAGTTGGAGTCTTGCGAATGGCAAATAATAAGCACTATATAAGCGATGTTTTGGTTGGAGCAGGCATAGGAATATTATCCATGAAACTATCCTATTGGACTCACCAATATAAGTGGAACAAAAAGGGAAAGGCGATAAAACCACCTTTATAGCCCTTTTGAAAGTCGATCTTGATACCGGAGTATTTCAACAAGCTGGGTTGGCTCGCATTCATGCAAAAAATCTTTCCGCTGTCCAGTAAGCAGATATCAAAGCAATCAGGGATGAAAGCGGATAAACAATTTTTTTTCTATACCAATCCTTATTTCTCAGTGGAATGATCAGGAATAAAAACATCCCGGCAATCACAACCATCTGCCCCAGCTCTACGCCTGCATTAAACGAAAGGATAGAAGTATAAAATTTTCCCGGCGGTAACCCAATCTCGTTTAGCGAGCTGGCAAAACCCATTCCGTGAATAAGTCCGAATAAAAAAACGATACCAACCCGCCATGGTTTCAACTCACTCAGTATAATATTTTCAACCGCCACAAATAATATGGAAAGCGCAATGATGGGTTCCACAATAACCGGTGGCGCTACAATAATATTCTTCATGCTTAATGCAAGTGTTATGGAATGCGCTACGGTAAAAGCAGTGGCCTGCCAGATAATGGTCCTAATTTTCGTGGTCAACAAACATAGCCCGGCTACAAATAAGATATGGTCCACTCCTTGCGGAACAATGTGCTGAAACCCCAATTTCAAATAAAACCAAACAATGTCTCCGGTCGGCGCCTTTTCCAGTGCATAATAAATAGTATGACCAAAAACCGGGGCACAAAAAAAAAGAAACAGTGTTATAACAACTGCTTTTGAATAAATATTGTTCTGGTTGTTTGACATTATTGAAAAAGATCAATAGAAAAAATGTAAGCGGATGTTTCAGATCAAATCATGGAAGTAACTTCACAGCGTTTGCAAAGCGGCTAATCCCTGGGTTTTTAATGGCTCCGCGATACCGAAGTGATTTTTTGCCAGGTCCTCCAAAATAACTTTCGCTTTCGTTTTGTCTCCAGCTTTCGCATAAATCAAACCAGCCCGGCAGAGTAAGGTAGGATTCTTGCTTTTCGTTTTCATAGCTGCCGTAATGTAAGGCAACGCCATCTCGTACTCTTTTCTAATATAGTGTACCCAGGCCACTGTTTCGTTGACGTCAATATTGGCGGGCCGGCGATTATATTCTGCCAGTGCATGTTCTAAGGCTTTATCATTGTCACCTGTTTTAAGATAGATGTAGGCCAGTTCCCTGTCGGCATAGTGTCCTATGTTATCATCCTGCTGACCGCTTTTCGAATCCTGGCTCATAGTTGCAACCAGCCATTTTACGATGGAATCTGATTTATTTTTTTGACCAATCTGTTCGTAAACTTCTGCGATATCTTCTTTAAAGGAATAATCATTAACCACTGAATCAGCCTGTAAATAATATCCAATGGCTCTGTTATAGTCTCTTGCTGCTAAAGCAATTCTTCCCAGCCCTGCAATAGCATAGGCATAACCCGGCCTTCTTTGTAACGCGATCACGTAATGCATTTCAGCATTTCTTATATCGCCGGTTATCTCATACAAGTGTCCCAAGTGAACCCTTGCCCACTCAGTAGATTCATCACCCGGCAGACCGGCATCAACCGCCAGTTTCATAGCATCTATGGCGCCGGGGTAGTCACCGTGTATCTCCCGTAAATAAGATGCTCTTGAATATGAACGAATGTCAGGCCGGATGGAAATCATTTTGTCCGCTTCCTCAATGGCAGTTGCATAATTTCCCATTTCAACATTCCCATCTACCAACACTCCATGTACAAAGGCGTTGTCAGGATTAATAGTCCTTGCCTTTTCTGCTAACGCCAGACCCTCGGCAAAATGATGCTGAGAAAGATAAAGCAATGATTTCAACGTCAACGCTTCAAAATGTAAAGGCTCTTTTTCGAGTACTTCATTTACATACTTAATTGCGGCCATATCGTAATACATATAGTCACCTGTAACTCTTGCTTCCTGAATATATAAAGAAGCCAATTCTATTCTTGATTTGGTATCTGCGGGATTGGTCCTAACTATTTTCATCAGGTCGGCAAACTGCTTTTTAACTTGTTTTGCTTCTCCCGATTTAGCCATACTTCCTGCCCGATCCTTAAGCGGGTAAAAAGTCATTATTCTGATTTTTTCCTCTTTCTTATGCTTTGCGACAAGAAAACCCACAGCAACAATAAACAGCATTATAGCAATCAAATAAAAATGACTCTTTTTCACTGTACTCAATTTTTATGATTAATAATTATACACTTGTTATAGTAGGAAACCCGCGGATTGATCACGGGTTTCCTACTTGTTGCAGGACTTTAATTTTTGATCAGTTTAATCGTTTGCCCTTTTTCTCCATTTTTTATGATTGTAATGAAATAAGTGCCTGCCGGTAATTTCTTTGTATTCCAGGTCTTGGTATAGGTGCCGCTATCCTGTTTCGTATTCACCAATTCTGCCACCTGCCGACCCTGCAGATCCTGCGCTATTATCCTTACTTGTGATGAATTTTCCAGCCGGTATTTGATAGTGGTATTATCAGTTGCCGGATTCGGATATGTAGATGCGAACACTTCAGGTGCGGCAAGCCCTAAACCACTTCGCGGGATTTGCATTATTGTATTGGGCTTACCCGCTTTACCGGACGTATTTTCATCGCATTTACAGTTGTCAGTTCCTGCAAATGGCTTTTGCACATATGGAAATTGTGGTTTAAATGGAACATCGTTTGCATTAACACCCGTTCTGTAGGTGAGCACGTCAATTAAATCCTGAGATACAGGGTTCACGCCATCAAAATCATCATACCATAAACCAATGGCGGCCAATGCCACACCACTCACTGCCTGCAACTCTATCAGCGTCACATCATCCTCTAACCTTCTGCCATTGGGAAATCCGTCCATGTTTGGAATAAATTGAAGACTTGAATTTCCATTGTAAGCAGGATCTGTCAATCCCAGAACCGCTGCCTGGATCAATCCTTCTGAACTGAACTTCGGATCATTTCTTTGCGTAGGGGGAACGGCCATGTTAAGACGAAGCATATCACCTCCATTCGGCAGAAAATTATGAACAAAAGGTTTTCCTGTGGCCAGCGGATTACCTCCTTTGCCTGTAGCTAATTGATAAGGTCTCAAATTGGGAACGCCCGTATGAAAGATGGGCCAAAGATCAACTGACCGCGGTGAATTCCTTTTTAATAAGAGATTTCCAAAAGCATTATCCGCCAGCGCTGTACCGTTCAATGCGGAATTACCTTTCAAAGGGAACAGGCCTTGCTGATCGTTCCCAAATCCAAAACTTCCCAGTGATTTTCGTTGTATGCGCAATGCAGCCAGTGCCGGTACTGCCCCGCCAAAAAAATTATCATCCATGTATAAAGCCAGTTCCGGCTGGTAGAAGTAAGGACCAAACGTATTGATACGTGCAAGGTCTTCATAAGGTGTCAAGGCGTTCCATCGATCTTTACTCCCAATAGGTATGACGACTTCATTAGTTAACGGCATACCTAACCTTGAAACCTGCACCCATGGACCTAAATGGGATTCGGTTCCATTGTCATTTAAAACGCGTATTTTTTGCCTGCTGGCGGAAGCCCAAACACCGATAACGTAGTTAGGGTCCAGGATATTTTTGGCTTCGCTGACACTTCTCCTGTTTTTTTGAAGCACTGAAATATCAACTTCCATTACAATCGTCGACACATTTAGACATCTCAGGCCATCTTCTGATTTGCTTCCTGTAGTGCGTGGCGCATCTCCAAGATCAAACACACCCCCAAGATCAACAAAAAAAGGATCCTCGGTTGTGCCGCAAAACACTCTTTCGGTAGTGGATGCGGTAGTGACAGCACCATTGATAATTTCATTGTAGTCATGCTGGTTTAAGCCAACGGGTGAACTGACAGAACGCGGCCCAATGTTCGGTGGCGCAACCCGGCCCCTTTGAATAACGGTTTCAAAACGACCTGTCTTCCTCGTGAATTTTTCGAGTTTGTAAGTTGTTTTCAGATTTTGCTTTCCCAAACGGATGTTGAAAAAAGTAGTTGGGTCTTCATTTTCTTTGTCAAACGTAAAACGATAAGTTATATCATCGCCGGGTGTGCTGACATCATTATCAACATGGATTTCATAACGGATATTTTCGCCAAAAGAATAGTAATTCGGGCCGCCCTGTGGAAGTTGACCGGGAACGTAATTTGCAATGATAATAATCTTATCCGGCCGGTCGGGACTGCGAAAGGCGTAAAGATCCGTATTATCAGCAAGCGGATCGTTTGAAATTAACGGAGCCTCCCTGTGGCTTGACGATGTAAGAAGAACCAGGCAAGTTGCAAAAACTGTAAATAAGGAAAAAACTCGCAACCTTCGGCCAAATGCAATTTTTTTTCGCATAGCATAAAATTTTGATGGTAAAGAAATGTGTCGATGCTTGGGCTCCAGGTTGGTTAACTGAAATAATACATGAGTCGGAGTAAAAAATATATTTTGACTATTTGTCAGGAATAATTACGAGAGGCGCATTAACACAGATTTAGAATCTCATTATATTTTTTTAATGCGTTTGCAGATCACCGTCTTTAGTTTCCCCGGGCATCCGGCCCTGATTTTTTAACACGCCAAAGCTTACTTAATTTGTGAAAAAACAAGAATATGCCCGATATAAAATGTCCGAGTTGTGGTCATGAATTTCCCCTGGAAGACGCATTAAATGATGAGCTCAAGGAAGCGATTGAAAAAGAAAAGCAGGAATTGCGGCAGCAAATGGCGACCTACAAAAAACAAAAGGAAGAGGAGATGAACCGCAAAGAAACGGAGTGGCAGCAAAAGTCGCAGACCGAAAAAGTTCTTTTGCAAAAACAAATAGAAGAGTCTGTTCGAAGAAATGTTTCTGCTGATTTTGAAAATCAACTCCAGGTACTCAAACAAAGCAACCGCGAGAGCGAAGAAAAGTTGAAAGCGGCCCGTCAAAAGGAACTAGAATTTCTTCAAAAAGAAAGGGACCTGAAAACGAAAGAGGCCGAGCTGGAACTGACCGTTCAAAAAAAATTGCAAACGGAAAGGGAAAAACTTTCAGACGAATTGCGAAAGATTGAGGAACAAAAATCCGTCGCAAGGGAAAACGAATTGCAATTAAAGATGAAGGAACTGGAAAAACAACTTGATGACCAGAAGAAGTTGGCCGAGGAAATGAGAAGGAAAGCTGAGCAGGGATCCATGCAACTGCAGGGTGAAGCGCAGGAATTGGCACTGGAAGAAATGCTGAGATCTGCGTTCCCATTTGACGTTATCGATGAAGTAGGAAAAGGCGTAAGGGGCGCAGACTGTATTCAAACCGTGCAAAACAGCCTTGGACAGGAATGCGGCAAAATCATTTATGAAAGTAAACGCACCAATGCATTTTCATTGGAGTGGATTGAAAAATTGAAAACCGATATGCGCAGCCTGGGAGCCGAGATTGCGGTGATCGTAACTAAAGCCATGCCCAAGGATATGGATTGTTTTGGCGTAAAGGACGGTGTATGGATATGTTCGTTTGGAGAAGTAAGGGCATTAACCAGCGTATTAAGGGATGGAGTGATCCGGGTATACAACGCAGCAAAGAGCAACGATAATAAGGGGGACAAGATGAATCTTTTATATGGGTATCTCACCAGCAATGAGTTTGCAGAACAATGGAAAGCGATCCGTGAAGGATTTATGAGCATGAAGCTTTCCATTCAAAAAGAAAGGGACGCTATGGAACGATTGTGGAAGGCAAGAGAAAAACAATTGGAAAAAGTCCTGCTAAATGCGGCGCATATCAGGGGATCTATCGAAGGCATCTCAGGAATGGACGCTGTGGATCTTCATTTACTCGAGTCGGGAGAGGAAGATGAATTAGAACAATGAATATCAACTTAGCACCCAGGCCAGGGTTAAATGATCGAACAAGCGATAATGGATAGATAATTTAGATTCATCTTTTGCAAACAGGCACTCAATAACGTCATATTCAGTGTTGCTTTTAAACAGTTGAATATGGTCACTGAAATCTACTCCGCCGTTTCCATACCATTTAAAAACGGCTTCTTTGCAGCTCCATAAAAGTGTCAAAGAGATAATGTCCGGCTCGTGTTCGTTCGCCCGCCATTCTGTTTTTTCCTGTTGATTGAGGAATTTATCTTTTATTCTTATGATGCGCTGGGTCGGTGTCTCTATGTCAATTCCCACGCGGTTTGTTTTACTTACAATAGCAGCGGCGTAATCACCGCAATGCGAAATGGAGAAATGGTACTCTTCATTGGGCAGGTAAGGCCTCCGGGTATCCGCAACCTGGATGAGGTGGTAAGGAAAATCGGGAAATAAAAATTGCAAAAGAAATCTGCCGGCCAGGTGTTGCAATCGCTTGTGCGGATGTGTCACGTCGCGGTGCTGCGGAACATTCCCCTTGAAAAAATGCTCAGTTTCCTCAATTTTCCAGATTCCCAGCCGGGTGGTTTCATTAATTCTATCTTGAAAAAAAATCGGCATGGATCACGTTTTCATCCTTATTTTGCGACTCACATATTAATCTTAATCGAAGATAGAAAATGATACTCTCCGACAAACGGATATTGGAAGAAATCAAAAAAGGAACGATAATTCTAAAACCCTATGACCGTGAATGCCTCGGTAGTAATTCTTATGACGTGCATTTGGGAAAATGGCTCGCTACCTACCGGGAACATATCCTTGACGCAAAAAAGCACAACGAAATAGAATACTTTGAAATCCCCGAGGAAGGATTTGTTTTATATCCCCACATCTTTTATTTAGGCGTCACCATGGAATACACAGAAACGCATGCCCATGTCCCGTTCCTGGAAGGCAAGTCCTCTACAGGAAGGCTCGGTATCGACATCCATGCCACAGCCGGAAAAGGGGACGTTGGTTTTTGCGGTCACTGGACGCTGGAAATCTCCGTAAAACAGCCCGTTAAAGTATATAAAGGAATGCCAATTGGGCAACTGATTTATTTTCCTGTTGATGGGGAAATCGAAGTTAAGTACAACGAAAAGAAAAACGCGAAATACAGCGGGCAACCTGAAAAGCCCATTGAGAGTATGATGTGGAAGAATAAATTTTGATGTGAAGATTTGCAGATGTGCAGATATGAAGATGTGCGGATTGGCGGACCTGCCTGCCGGCAGGCAGGTGTTCGGATGTTGGTTAGAGGGCGTCGACTCCAAATTTTTTGTAAAAGGCAATTAGCCAGGCGACGACTTCATTATAGGTTTGCTTTCCCGCAGGTTGGTTATTGGCTTTCAGAAAATGTCCGTAAGACCAGGTAATAAGCGGCTCAATCGGGTTCTCATATCTTCTATAAAATCCTCTTAATTCGACGATGTCACTTAAAACTCGGGGATGCAGTTTTTCAAAAAAAATACGGAATAATGCAGTGTCCCGTTTGGCTACTTCATTTGCTGCATAATTGTAAACATCAAAATACAATGAATACCTGAATGCCGCCGATGGATAATCGCGGCAGGCAAGAAACGCTACGAAGTTTGCCTCGTTTTCCTTCCCGTATCCAATTTGATGGGCTATTTCATGACAGGTGACAAAAGGTTCAAGAAATCGCGGAATCGTTGTGTTTACCTGGGCTTCACCCGAAAAGGGGTTGTAGTACCCCTGGAAACCGAGATAATTGCCTGCATAACTAAACAATGATGGTTTTACTGATGCGGGCCGATAGTTTAAAAACGAGTATTTGTTGGCAGCATACCCATAGGCTAAAGAGCTTTCCCGGAACAAATCCCTTTTTCGCGTTATTGAGTCCCTCTGTTCGTCCGTCGCTAATGCTGCATATAAATTGAGTTTTTTCTGCAACGCGTCCGTAAGGGTATCCAGGTCACTCAATGAATACTTTCTTACCTGAATACCGAGCTGGTTAGAAATCCCGTTGCGATTATAGTTCAAACCCCACAGAAGGTTGAAAAACACATAGACAAAAAGGAAAAAGAATATAACCTGCTGTGAGGCTGACACGAAATAGCTTCTGTTTAGTTCTTTGCGGATCAGCAACCTGAAAAAGCGAAAAGTTCTGAAGACGATGACCAACAAAAGAAAAGCATAAAATAGATCTCCCAGGCTGAATGGCACCCATCCAAAAAGATAACGCTGTATTTTGGAAATCGCCGGGTAGATACCATAGGTGTAATTATCCTCTACCCATTGCGGATACCAGGACGCCCACTTGATAAGAATGGTTAGCACAATCAGCAAAATCCAACTCCAGCTTTTCATGAGCCGGTTAAACAGCCTCGAAAGAAAACGTTGCAAATGGGCGCTTTTTAAAGGTGTTCTGAATCAGGGCGTTAAATTAGTCAACGAAGACCAAAATAATTCAAAAACAGCCGGAATTTTTCGGCATTTACCCTTACCTTTGCCTCCCTAATTTTTGCAAGTTAAAAGTTGATCAATGGGCCATCGCCGGGAATTCGAGATTGCGTTTGTAGGATTGAAACCTGGTATCCATGAATACAACTATGAGATAACGGACAAGTTTTTTGAAAGGTTCCAGCAGCAGGATTTCACCAACTGTAAAGCCAATGTGAAGCTGACATTGGACAAAAAAAATGGCTTCATGCTGCTCAAATTCGAAATTGGAGGGAGCGTGGTCGCCATTTGCGACCGTTGCAACAATGAATTGACACTGGATCTTTGGGATGAGTTCAACATCATGGTTAAAATGGTGGAAGAGCCGGACCTGATGAATGAGCAGGAAGATGATCCCGATGTATATTATATCAGCCGTGGTGAAAGTCATATTGATGTTGCCGACTGGATATATGAATTCATCAATCTCAGTATCCCCATGCAAAAGGTTTGTGGTTTGAATGACAAAAGTAAACCGGCCTGCAATCAGGAAGCATTGGATGCTTTGAAAAAAATGGAGCCTGAGGAACCCAAAGAAAACATCAACCCCATATGGAAGGGGTTGGAAAAATTTAAGAATTTAGATAATTAACGACCTAAATAAATTTGTGATTTAATTGTTCTTTTATGCCAAATCCCAAACGCCGACACAGCCAGCAAAGAAGCGCCAAGCGCAGAACACACTATAAAGCAACTGCAGCCACCCTGACTACTGACAGTGCTACGGGCGAGACACACGTTCGTCATCGCGCTTATGTCAGTGAAGGAAAACTTTATTATAAAGGAAAGGTAGTGGCCGAAGTGTCGCCGGTGAAATAGCACTGTTTATAACAGAAATCTCATCCTCCTGCCACGTGGTATGATTCCAAATTCATTGGACACGAGTCTGATGAGATTTGGAATTTTTATTTTTATAATTAGTATTTTACGGCTGATAATGACTATCGGACTTGACATGATGGGTGGCGATTTTGCCCCGCTCGAAGCGGTTAAGGGGGTATTGCAATACTTAGGAGAACAAAATGCGGATGCCAACCTTGTGCTTATTGGGAACAAGGATCAAATGGACCCACTTTTAGTTGAACACCAAATACCAAATAACCGAATAAAAGTAGTTCATGCTGAAGAGTTGATCGACATGCACGAGCACCCTACAAAAGCTTTAAAGGAAAAGAAAAAATCGTCGATTGCAATAGGCTTCCACTTACTGGCGACAGGAAAAACTGATGCTTTTATCAGCGCCGGAAATACCGGGGCCATGCTTGTTGGTGCTTTGTTCAGCATTAAGGCTATCGAGGGTGTACTCCGGCCTACGATCTCTTCAATTATCCCTAAAGAAAATGGTACATCGGGGATTTTATTGGACGTGGGACTTAATGCAGATTGCAAGCCGGAGCAATTAAACCAGTTCGCCGTAATGGGTTCGGTGTATGCGCAACTCATTCTTGGAATTGACAGCCCGCGGGTGGGGCTATTAAACGTAGGAGAAGAGGAAGGGAAGGGAAACATCCTGGCGCAGGCAACCTATCCCCTCTTAAAAGAAAACAAGCACATCAACTTTGTAGGCAATATTGAAGGGCGGGATTTATTTATGGACAAAGCCGACGTCATGGTGTGTGAAGGATTCACCGGCAATGTAATATTGAAACTCGCGGAGTCGTTGTATGAGATAAGCCATTCTCAGCAGCTAACGAACGAATACTTTGACCGCTTTAATTTTGAGAACTATGGTGGCACACCCGTATTAGGTGTGGCCAAACCGGTTGTAATCGGACATGGCATTTCAAGGGCCAAATCATTTAAGAATATGATTCGGGTAGCACAGAAAATGATCGAAACGGACGTCCTTGGATCTATGACAAAGGAATTGGAATAATATTTAACGAGGTTCGGGCTGCACCGCTGAAAACCCGATTGAATATGAAAAATGACCTGTTACCTGCCCTCAAGAAAGAACTCGAAAACAGTTTTGGAAGAAAGGTGATGTCATCCCGTGATTGCTTGCAAATGGTGGATGACATATACCAGAAAACCGGCTATACAATTAACACTAATACTCTTCGGCGCTTTTTTGGACTTGTCAGAACTAATTACAGTGCTTCTCCTTCTACCCTGGCCATCCTTTTAAAATACTGCGGTTTTAATTCAATCGATGAGCTTGAAAAAATTTCTTATGGTATTAATTCGATGACAGCTATTAATACCGAAGAAGTACATCATTATTTGGTTGCGCTGTTCAAGAACCTTGTTTTGGAAGAGGACAATAATGCAATCATTGAATCATTAATTCAACAAACAGTCATCTTCCTTGAAAGGAACCCGTCGCTGATCGAAAGATTTCAGCGCGAAATTGCCGTATCTCCTGCCGGTCAGTATTATTATTTTGAGAGATCGGTGAATATGGACCGGCTTAACGGTTATTATAGCGAGGGGCTAAGGTTTTATTTAAGGGCTAAGAGCAATAATGAAGCACTGGTTTTTTCAAATTCCGTCCAGGTTTTGAGGTATTGGCTTACCAACAGTCCCGAATTACTGGAAGACGCGATGTTTAGGATGGGTACCGTGACCGTAAACAATAGTTACCCCACTCATATATATGCGAGGTATATCGCCGCAAGACTGTATTACGCCCACAGCAAGGGTGAACCGATCGACAAAATCATCGGGGAAGCCAGCCGATATTATAGCAACTTCCTTCTAAGGAACGGGAACAGCAATCCAGACTTTGAGCTCATTATAACTGAGGCGCTCGTTCTTACCAATCATTATTCTGAGGCCAGTGAATATATAAAAAGAGGTAAATCAAGGTTGGCTCTCGGCCGGAAAACTCATGCGGGCGAGAATCCGTTCAGTCCCTGGGAGAAGATGATAATTGGTAAAAGGAATATGACACTCAAAGCGATCATGCCGCCTTCTAAGACAAATTTATCTGCCGTCTCCTCCTCATCCCCGCTTACCAGGCGCTATCATTCGATCCTTCACCTGCTTGCCGCGTCCAAAACGAAGAGAACCAATTTCTCCGATCTTATACGAGAAACGGGTTTTTACCGTTTGAGTTAGAACAGCAGCCCGGGAAGAAAACATTTTCTGCACATTCCCGTTTCTGAACAAAAAAGAACAAAATAGTCATTCACTATTGAGTTACTTTAGTAGGACAATTCTGTAATTCATCCTCCTATTGAAGTCCCCCTGTCTCAACTAAATTCTTCCAATTCTTCTGAAACTGTAGTGTTGCCACTCTTCCAATAGTTCAAAAAAAGGCCCTGATTACTTTTTTTTGGTGTTGTGAATGAATGTATTGTGTTTTTCTAAATATAATATATAAATGAAATCAACTTTTAATACCGTACCCCTACCAGGACTAGCTTTGCTTTGTATTGTCTTTATGATGTTCGCCTGTACCAGCGTTAAAGAAACGTCGTATTTCTATGGAGTACCAAGTGGACCCATACCATCTAATATGACCGTCCCTGAGTCGATCATACAAAAAAATGATATACTAAGCATCGTAGTGACCGATTTGAACCCTAAGGCGACTGAAATATTTAATCCTGCTAATACTGATAATGCTGATCCTTCGGCTACCTCAAACAAGGATATGTCACGAGGATATCTTGTTGACACAGATGGAAATATTTATTTCCCGCTGTTAGGCAGTATTAAAGCTCAAGGGTTAACCAAATCGCAGTTAAAAGATAAGATCCGAAATCTCAGTATCGAAAAGAAGATCCTCCTTGATCCGATAGTAAACATCCGCTTCCTCAATTTCAGAGTAACTGTTTTGGGTGAAGTAGGAAAACCTACAGTAATACCTATCCCCAATGAAAAAATATCCTTGTTGGAGGCTTTGGGTTTGGCAGGCGATTTGACAATCTATGGTAACCGCAAAAATGTTATGGTTATACGCGAAGAAATCATACCTGGTCAAAAAGAGCAAAGAAGCATCGCCCGTCTTGATTTGAATTCCGCCGAACTTTTTACGTCACCCTATTATTATTTACAATCGAACGATATCGTCTACGTGGAACCCAACAAAGCTAAAGTGTCCAGCACAAGCCGGGCAACTCAGTGGCTTCCTGTAGTATTCAGCGCTTTGTCGCTGGCAGCGATTGTAGCCGATCAATTAATTCAAAATGATTAATTAGCAACCTCATGGCCTCACCGTCACAAAAACCCAAAGCATCAAAAGCAAGCCGATCCGTACTCGGTGAGCTTTTATTCAAATACGCACCCTATTGGCCGATCTTCATTGCCGTTTTGATCGTGAGCCTGCTTGGTGCCTGGTTTTACCTCCGCGTCACTCCCCCTAAGTATGAAATCGCCGCGTCGATTTTGATCAAGGATGAGAAAAAAGGTTCGGTTGAAGGGAATGCTATCAATTCCCTTGACCAGTTGTCAACAAAGAAAATAGTAGAAAACGAAATCGAGATATTCCGGTCACGCACATTGATGCATCAAGTGGTAAAAAATCTACATTTGTATGCCTCACTTTTCGAAGAGGACCAACTGCGGCCGAAATCAGCTTATACAACTTCTCCTATAATTGTTGAGGTTGCTGAACCCGACAATGTTCGCCAGGCTGATAAAGTAAAATTTCAATTCAGCGCGAAAGACAGCCAGGTAGTTATTGGTCTTAAGCGTTATCCAATGAACCAGGCTGTAAATACAGAATATGGTGTGTTGGTCTTTAAAGCAAACAAGTACCAGGGAGGGAAACCTATTGGTCAATTATACTTTACCCTGAGCCCTGCAAAAAAAATCACTACCTCGTTGCTCGAAGGTTTGACCGCAACTGCTTCTACCAAACTGAACTCCATTGTAAATCTTAAAATCAGGAGCACGGACCCTACTCAAGGGGAAGACATTTTATCTGAACTGATTAAAGTGTACAACCTGGCATCGCGTGAGGACAAAACTAAACTAGCCTCCACAACGTCATCATTTGTTGGAGAAAAACTGAAAGAGGTAGAAAAAGAACTTGATGAAGTCAATAAGAAGTTAGAGGGATATAAAGCTTCTAAAGGAGCCGTGGATATCAGTACCCAAAGTCAATTGTTTCTGAAGAGCGTAAACGAAACCGATCAAAAGGTAAACGCTATCGATATACAACTGGCGGCACTCAATGAAGTAGAAAAATATGTAAAAGATAAAGAAAGCACTGCGGGCGTCTTCCCTTCAATTGTGGGGTTGGAAGATAAAATGCTCCCGGAACTCCTGACCAAGCTGAATAACCACGAGCTTGAATACGAAAGATTAAAAAAGACAACCGCCGAAAATAACCCGGTTCTTTCATCGATTAGAGAACAAATCAACAAAATAAGACCGGGCATCCTGGAAAATATAGAGAATCAACGCGCCAACCTGCAGGCCAGCAAGCTTAACCTGCGTTCGGCCAGCAACGGCTATTCTACAGTCCTGCAATCCATTCCCCAAAAGGAAAGAGAACTGGTAGAGATCAGCCGCGAACAGGGAATCAAACTCAGTCTTTATGAATTTTTACGTCAGAAAAAGGCTGAGGCTGAACTGGCGAAAATAGAACAATTAGATACCCGTATCGTGGATACCCCCCAGGCATCTACCGAGCCGGTGTCTCCGAAGTCTAAACTTATTTATATAGTAGCCTTAATAATGGCTCTTGTAATTCCGGCAGGCTTTGTTTCAATAAAGGAATTTTTGAACCGGAAAATATTATACAGGCATGAAATCGAGAATTTGACCAATACGCCAATCATTGGAGAAATAAGCCTGGATAAATCTAAAGATCCACTGGTTATAGTGGAAGGCAAGCGAACTTTTATTGCAGAACAATTCAGGAGAATGCGCACGTCTCTGGGATACCTGGGTGGCAATTCAGGAAAGAAAAAAATTCTTGTTACATCAACGCTCTCCGGAGAAGGTAAGAGTTTTGTTGCTGTAAACCTCGCTCTCAGTCTTGCATTGACCGATAAAAAAGTCGTGTTGCTTGAGCTTGACCTTGCCAATCCTTCCTTAAGCAATAAGCTTGATGTAAGTTATGATGAAGGCGTTAGTAGCTATCTGCGCGGTGAATGTGAACCTGAAGATATCATTAAGCGCACGACTGCAAACAGCAACCTGTTCTTCCTGCCGGCAGGACCGTTGCCTGACAACCCTTCGGAATTATTACTAAGTCCAAAGCTGAAAGAGTTGATCAACTACCTGGAAGAAGCCTTCGATATTATTATTATTGACTCAGCACCGGCAAGTTTATTGTCTGATGCATATATCTTATCGCCTATTTGTGATGTTACGTTATATGTTGTCAAACACAAATTCACTCCGAAAAGTTATCTGGAGCGACTCGATGAAGATAATACAGTTAACCAGCTGAGTAATATGAGGATTGTGTTCAACGGCATTCAATCAAGGGGCTTTACGAAAAACGGATATGGATATGGATATGGATATGGATATATCCACAACAACGGCGTAAAGACCAAAAAACGTTATTCTAAAAAATAAAGTTTGATTTGTTTAAATAAACTGTCAAAAAACTAGATATTAGTCGACCTGTCTATATAATCTGTACCTGTAACGAGACCGCGTAGCCATATTTTGGAAAGCCACTGATCAAGATTAATTTTTCGTACCATAAAGCTACCTCATGAATCAGGAACAAAAAAAACAGTGGTTTGTACTTTACACCCGCCCGGGATGTGAAAGAAAAGTTGCCGAGCAATTAGAGAAAAAGCAAGTAGAAGTTTTTTGCCCCCTTAGCAAATCGAACAGGCAATGGGGCGACAGAAAAAAACCTGCTTTACAGCCTTTATTTGGCTCTTATGTTTTCGTATGCATATCCGGGGATAAGCAAAATGTTATACGCCAAACTGACGGCGTGATAAACTTCATTCACTGGCTGAATAAACCCGCAGTGATTTGCCAGGAAGAAATTGATACAATCCGGAACTTTCTGAAAGAATATGACGTTGTAAGATTGGAGAAAACCTCCATCAACATGAACGACAGGGTAAGGATCATTAATGGTCCCCTTATGATGTATGAGGGAAGTGTGGTGGAAATAAGGACGACGCTTGTAAAAATTACGCTACCCTCGCTGGGTTACGCATTGGTCGCGGAAATTAGCAAGGACACACCCGAATCGGTTATGTCGTTACAAGATTTGAAAATGAAGGCAGGATAACCGTCCTGGCTCTATGCACCGGCAGGTCACTGCAAGCCTGCCTGTTTACTCTTGTTTCTTACGGAAAGATACGGACAAGCACAAGCCAGTCACAGGACCATTATGTGAGCATGTGCCACCGAAATCATTAATAAGCAGAAAAAATCCATGAAAACGGTATTATTGTCAAAAGAGAATTTCAACTTTATTGAATAAATGCAAAGATTGATTAGCATAAAAAAAATATTTACAGCAGATATCTTTAAAATATCATTTCTGAATGCCATCGCTGTTTTTATTAAAATGATTACAGGCTTTGTAAGCATTAAAGCAGTGGCTTACCTGCTGGGACCGCTGGGCCCGATGGGAATTGCGATGCTTGGTCAGCTGAACAACTTCACGAACATTTTGCTTGCCATTTCAAATGGCGGCATAAATAACGGTATCACCCGTTATGTGGCTGAATATTCTGGTTCGCCCAAAAAATATCAACTGTTTCTTGGCACAGGATTCTGGATCACGGCTGTCTTATCCGTAGTTTCCGGTCTTGTACTGATATTCGGGGCTGGATACTTTGCACAAACTATTTTAAAGAATATTCAGTACAAAAGTGTCTTTTATGTGTTTGGTGGTACACTTATCATGTACGCATTTAATACATTATTGATATCCGTAATCAATGGTTTTAAAGAATTTAAAAAATACGTAACAGCAAATATCATCGGCAGCGTCATGGGACTGATCTTTACCGTGATCCTTGCTCTGAATTTTGGTATTTACGGTGCTCTTATTGCTGCGGTAACCTATCAGTCGGTCGTATTCGTACTCACATTATTTCTTGTGGTGAATACAAAATGGTTTAAGGTAGGCGAAATAATAAAAAAGTTTAGCAAGACGGCTGCTGTGAAACTGGGCCATTATTCGTTGATGGCGCTTGTATCCGCGATTGTGATCCCTGCCAGCCAGCTCATAGTGCGCGGATACATCAGCCGCCACGATATAAATGAAGCTGGTTTATGGGAAGGGATTAACCGGGTCTCCAATATGTATTTAATGGTTTTTGCGACCTCTCTCAGCGTTTATTATTTGCCACGGTTAACGGAGCTCAATACCCGGCAGGAACTAAGAAAAGAGGTATTTTCTGTTTACAAAATGGTGATGCCGCTGCTTGTTTTGTTTTCAGTAATGTTATTTGCAGGCAGGGACCTGGTCATTCATGTTTTGTTTACAAACGAATTTGCCGGCATGCGGGACCTGTTTACTTTCCAGGTATGGGGTGATTTCTTTAAGCTCTCCAGCTGGGTGCTTGCGTATATGTTAATAGCTAAATCCATGACCAGAACATACATCATCATGGAGTTTGTGAGCAGCATCGCCCAGGTTGGCTTTAGCCTGTTCTTTTTCAATATGTTTGGAACAGTGGGCGCCACCATGGGTTATGCCTGCGGACACCTGCTTTATTTGATCTGTATGATCTATATTTTTCGTAAAATTGTTTTCCTCAGGCCGCAGGCCCAATCATGATGAGGTTTTCAAGGCAAAAGCATCAGGCCGATCGCTATAAATCTCCAAATCAAAATATTAATTTTGAACGCTGATCCTGTTTAAACAAATCCTTTAGAATTGAGCATCGTAATCATACTTGCCGGCATTATATTCCTGTACCTGCTTGTTGCCAAACCGGAAGTCATCGCCGTTTTATTTTTCACTATCACGATTGCAGATATAAACTTTGAACTTGGGGGACTGCCATTAAATGCCAGGGCCCTGATTGGCCTTGCCATATTTGGACGAATCATCATTTCAGAAAAAAATGAAATGCAGAAGGGTTTTATCTCCAATTCAAACATCCTGATTATTATCGGGTTTACCCTGTACACGGTTTTAGTTACCGCCTTTAATGATCTCATCACTCCGGGATTTATCAAGCAATGCTTCCTAACGCTGATTGCTGTGTATTGCGGTTACTATTATTACATGAAGGAGGGCAACCTTCGATATCTCAAAATAAGCCTCATACTGGCGGGCCTGATATGCTTTTTTGACCTGGCCTATACCTACAAGGAGTATGGGGAATTTCCCGTTCAGCGGGTTTATCAATGGCTGTTGAAAGTGCCGATTGAACTGGATGAAGAAGGTAAAATACTTGAAATAATAAATCACAACTTCTATGGTTTGATTTGTGGGATGAGCTTTGTGGTTATTATAAACGGTTTCATTAATCAAAAGTCACCCAACAAACTTCTTTTATTGTTATTACCCGTTATGTTCCTGGGTGTTCTGATGTCGACCTCCCGAAGCACTCTTTTGGGGATCATTGTAATATCAATGGTTTTAATTACCCGCGAGCTTCGTCACAAAGAAAGAGCTCAAAAGGCCCTGCTGCTCATCACGATGGCCATAGGGATTTTGTTCCTGTCTCTCTTCCTCTTTACAACATTACAAAGCTATTTCACTCTGGAGAGTGACTTTGTCGAACGAATATCCCAACGGCTGGTTGATGAGCCGATAGCAGTATTTAATAAGCATCTTGGGATGAACTATAATGCCAATTCGCTTGAAGCGATGGACTGGAGGGAAGAAGCCTCGGCCGATGCATTTGCAGCATTTTTGAAACTGCATCCCCTGGAGCAAACATTTGGGATCGGTTATTGGGGATTTATTGTACGCGACCTTGGCCGGACCGGCATAAATCCTCACAACGGGTTTCTTCTGCTTCTTATCGAAACCGGGATTATGGGACTTTTGATATATTCGATTCTTATTTACAGCATCATCCGGCGATCGCTGAAAGTGAATTCAAATATCTCCCCTCTTGTCACCACCCTGATCTTTGTGATCTTTTATTGCATCGGTCAAAATGGTGAACTGACCTCGAGCATCACATTTTTGTTTATTACGAACCTGATAGCAGAAAATGAATGCCTGGCTATTCAAAACCAAACCGCCCATGTTGACGAAACAGGAACTTTCCAGCCCGTCTGATACCCTACCTTCAGAAATATCGGATCAAACCACGACTCGTAACAAAATCCTTTATATCACCCCGGCTTTATCTATTGGGGGAGCGGAAAAGTTTTTGATTCTGCTTTCCAATTCACTGATAAACGAAAAGGAAAAACAAATAGTGGTCAGCCTCCAGGCCGTAAATACTTTGCAGCCGGAACTCGACAAACGGATTAACTTTATTGCCCTCCCACGCAAATTCAAATTTGACTTAAATCCCATTTCTAAATTGAGGGGATTAATAAGAAAAGAACAGCCTTCCGTAATTTTTTGTATCAACTTCTACAGTTACCTTGTAAGCCGTTGCGCCATGATCGGGCTGAAGACAAATAGCCGGAGAGTGATCTCTTATCATAGCACGATCCACGTAACGAAAAAAGAGCATTTACTGCACAAGTTCTACGCTTTTTTATTGACAAAAACAGACAGCATTGTAACGGTATCTTCCAACCAGGCCGAGTACACTTCTAAATTGTACAAGATCCCTTCAGCAAAGTTTACCACCATTCACAATGGTATCAATCTTCAATACTGGCATCCTTCAGCAGACGACAAGATGCGAAATGACATAAGAAGGCAATACAACATCGAACCCGGTGCCAAAGTTATTGTGATGACCGCTGCACTCAGGGTTGAAAAGAATCACCTGGGAGCGGTCAGAGCGTTGCACATACTGCACAATGAGTATGGGCAAAAAGCTTACCTGCTTATGGTTGGAGATGGCATTATGCATGAACCAATAAAAAAACTTGCGCATGAATTAAATGTCCAGGACTATATCCGGATCACCGGGATGCAAAAAGAGGTTCGGCCATTTTATTGGGCCAGTGATTTGTTCACGCTTTGTTCTACCAGTGTGGAAACCTTTTCAATAGCCGCCCTGGAGGCTATGGGATGCGGCCTGCCGGGCGTTCTTACCAACATAGGGGGAGCCAGCGAAATGATTAAAGACGGATTAAACGGAAAAATCTGCGAAGTAGATGAAAAAGATATCGCAAAGAAATGGGCTTCCGTACTAAGCGGGAATTATTCAAAAGATACTGTTCACGCCTTTGCAAGCGATAACTTTTCGGCAGAAAAAATGCTTTCAGAATATAGAAAAATCGTTTAACAGGTATTATTTTGTGCACCCAACAGACCCGGGTTATGGATCGGTAAAGTATCCCGCGAACACTGCGATCCAGGCTGTTCGCATCGCGGCCACCAGTTATCAATGTACCCCCCTAGCATGAAAATTCTGCAAATAAACAGTTGTCATTACCGCCGGGGCGGTGCCGATGTGGTTTACCTCAATACGGGTGACCTCCTGTCGCAAAAAGGGCACGAGGTATTTTATTTCAGCATGAAGGATGACAAAAACCTTCCGGATCCCAATGCTGATTATTTCGCCAGCAGCGCCGACGCAAGGAATCTCTCGCTTCTTAAAAAGATACAATTAGCACCTGCTTTTATTTACAACCGGGAGGCCCTCAGCAAGCTATCCCTGCTATTGGAGAAAATAAAACCGGACGTCGCTCACATCCATCTATTCCTCGGAAAATTGACTTCTTCCATACTAAAACCGCTTAGGGATAAGGGTGTGCCGATAGTGGCTACCATGCACGATTACAGGCTTCTATGCCCTGCCTATTTATTTCTGGACGGGCAAAATAAAATTTGTGAAAAATGCGTTAACGGGTTTTACCTGAACTGTACCCTTAATAAGTGCTCAGAAGGTAATTTGTTTCAAAGCCTTATGCTTTCTGCAGATGCCTATTTTCGAAAATATCGTATGAATCCAATAGACTATATTCATAGGTTTATTTTCGTCAGTGATTTTATCCGGAAAAAGCATAGCAGGTTCAATCCCGCATATCAAACAAGGGAGAAATTACTTTACAACTTTGTTCCTGATCTGGATAAAATAGTCCCCACTAGCACAAAAGGAGATTATTTTCTATTTTACGGCCGCCTTTCCCGCGAAAAAGGCATAGACACTCTGATAAAGGCCGCAGAAAAGACAGGAATCAGGCTGAAAGTAGTTGGTACCGGCAGTCTTTATGAAAAATATAATGCTGCCAGTTATAAGAACATTGAATTTTTGGGATACAAAACCGGTCATGAGCTATCGGAACTGATAAGACTGGCAAGTTTTGTAATCGTTCCTTCTGAGTGGTACGAAAACAACCCTCTTACAATCCTGGAGGCGTACAGCCATGGAAAGCCCGTCATTGGATCAGCTATAGGCGGCATTCCTGAGATTATTGATGAAGGTAAAACAGGGTTCCTTTTTGAATCAGGCAACGAAGCACAACTCGTGGAAAGGCTATTGGACGCAGATCAGTTGACGGATGTCAATTACCAACAAATGTCCATGGCTGCAAGAGAGTTTGCACAAACGCATTTTCATCCTGACACACATTACAAGAATCTTATAACGATATATAATGAACTTGTTTAATAACATTACACCAGGCAAAAGGTCAAAACAATAATAAACAGACAATGAAAAAAAAGATTTACATGGCTGGATCCGGTGGTATGCTGGGCGAAGCATTCTACCGGGTTTTTAAAGACGATTTTGAGATAAAATGCACGGATAAAGATGTCAACACAGATTGGCTTAGCTTTCTCGATTTCCGTGACCTCGAAAAATACAAAGCCGATGTAACGTCATTTAAGCCGGATTATTTATTCCACCTGGGAGCTTATACAGATCTTGAATTTTGTGAGCTTCACGTTGACGACACCTATGCTACGAATACAATGTCGGTTGAAAACGCCGTGTATATTGCTAACGGCTTAAATATCCCGCTTCTCTACATAAGCACCGCAGGCATATTTGATGGCAAAAAGGAACTCTACGATGACTGGGATGACCCCAATCCACTTGGTCATTATGCCCGTTCAAAGTACATGGGCGAAAAATATGTGATGGCCCATGCACATCGCTACATTATCTGCCGCGCAGGGTGGATGATGGGAGGCGGACCCACAAAAGACAAAAAATTCATCAATAAGCTGATCAAACAACTCGTTGCCGGAAAAAGAGAGCTTTTTATT
>Ga0207701_10000200_pt1 | contig 59619 bp, 46 predicted proteins | sample KBSSwiSSwithPhiX_FD_184294 | JGI IMG/M metagenome (GOLD analysis project Ga0207701, IMG submission 184294) | Switchgrass rhizosphere bulk soil microbial communities from Kellogg Biological Station, Michigan, USA, with PhiX - S5 (SPAdes) (version 2) | ecosystem: Environmental > Terrestrial >... | reverse complement strand
CTGACGGGAGTGTGCGACGTTGGGTGAGGTTGGGTGACGTTGGGTGAGGTTGGGTGACGTTGGGTGAGGTTGGGTGACGTTGAGTGAGGTTTGGTGACGTTGGGTGAGGTTGAAGTCATGGCAAAAGCGCGTGCGAAGAGCTCGAGTGGCCCGCTCGTCGTCGGGCTGCTGTGCGGCCGGGAGTTCTCGTTTCCGCCGGCGTTCATCCATGCCGTCAACGAGCTGGGAAAGACGTCCGGCGTCACGGCGGAGATGGTGAGGTTCGGCGGCACGAAGATGGGCGAGCCGCCGCCGTACCGCGTCATCGTCGATCGCATCTCGCACGAGGTGGAGTTCTACCGGGCGTCGCTGAAGCACGCCGTGCTGCAGGGCTCGTACGTCATCAACAACCCGTTCTGGTGGACGGCGGACGACAAGTTCTTCAACTACTCCGTGGCCAGCAAGCTGGGCCTCGCGATTCCGAAGACGATCGTGCTGCCGCAGAAGGACTACCCGAAGGACATCGACCTCACGCCGGAGTCGCTGCGCAACATGGAGTACCCGATCGACTGGGACGGGCTGCTGGACCATGTCGGGCGCCCGGCGATCCTGAAGCCGTACTCGGGTGGCGGCTGGAAGCACGTTTACAAGGTGCACGACAAGCAGGAGCTGCTCGAGGCGTACGATCGCACGGCGCCCTATTGCATGACGCTGCAGGAGTTCATCAACTTCGATCAGTACGTGCGCTGCTTCACGTTCGGCAAGACGGACATCATCCCCGTCCATTACGATCCGCGCGAGCGCCGCTACATCGTGGACCATTCGTATCTGTCGTCAGAGCTGGGTGACCGCATCGTCAAGGACGCGCAGACCATCAACCAGGCGCTGGGCTACGAGATGAACACGATCGAGTTCGCCGTCCAGGACGGCGTGCCATACGCGATCGACTTCCTGAACCCGGCGCCCGACTTCGAGCGCGACCGCATCACACAGCACTACTTCGATGTCGTTCTCGACCGCATGTCGAAGCTCGTCATCGACCGTGCGCTTTCTGGCGCCGCGACCAATCCGTGGCCGCGCTGGGAACAGATGGTCGGACTGGGAACGGCGGCGGGCGTGATCGGACAGCCGGCCTAGCAAGGACGAAGGACGAAGGACGAAGGATGAAGGACGAAGGACGTAAGGACGAATACAAGGCAGACGTAGGGCCGGACTTCAGGTCGGCCCTTCATTCAACGAGCGAACCACGAGGGAGGAAGGGCTCTGTCGACGGTTACTGATGCCATCGAGCACTGGCACGGGCTGCTGAGGCCCGACGTCGAGCTGACGCCGCAGTTTGCGGAGCAGTTCACGCGCGAGCTGCTGGCGGCGCGGCTGCACTTCGGCGACCGCGTGCACTGCCCGTTCCTTCGTCCATTCTTCCTCGACAGCGAGCAGGTGGAGCTCGTTCGCCGCGTGGCCGAGACCATCGCGCGGATGGGGGAGCGGGTCGCGCACGTCGCGCTCGAGCGGACGGAGCTGCTCGATGCGGTGGCGCTGACAGAGGACGAGCGCGCACTGGTCGCCATCGACCCCGGCTACGCCACCGCCAGCACGGCATCCCGGCTCGACTCGTTCATCCTGCCCGACTCGCTGCAGTTCGCCGAGTACAACGCGGAGTCACCGGCGGGCCTCGGCTACACGGAAGTCCTGTCGGGTGAGTTCGAGCGGCTGGAGATCCTGTCGCGCTTCCGCCGCCGGTTCGACGCGCGCGCCTTCACGCTGATGGCGCCGATTCTCGACGCGCTCATGGCGAGTTATCGCGACTGGGGCGGCACGGCGTCGCCGCCCACTGTCGCGATCGTCGACTGGCGCGAGGTGCCGACATGGGCCGAGTTCGAGATCCTGCAGGCGAAGTTCATCGAGCTGGGCGTACCGACCATCGTCTGCGACCCGCGCGACCTGCGCTTCGAGGACAACCGGCTCACGGCCGACGGCCAGGCGATCGACCTGGTCTACCGCCGTGTGCTCATCAACGACATCCTCTCGCGCGCCGACGACTGCCGCGCGCTCACCGACGCGTACGCCGCCCGCGCCGTCTGCGTCGCCAACACGTTCCGCTGCAAGGTCCCACACAAGAAGGCGTTCTTCGCGGTCCTGACCGACGAGCGCTTTGCTGATCTGTTTACCGCAGACGAGCAGGTGACCGCGCTTCGCCACATCCCCTGGACGCGCCTGGTCGCCGAAGGGCGCACGACGCGAGGCGGCAAGGACATCGACCTCGTACAGCACATTCGTGTGAACCGCCACGACCTGGTGCTGAAGCCGAACGACGAATACGGCGGCGTGGGCGTCACGCTCGGGTGGGAGGCCGACGAGGCCGCGTGGGACACTACTCTCGATCGCGCGCTTGGCGGCGCCCTGGGCGCCTGGGTCGTGCAGGAGCGGATTCACGTACGCCGCGAGTTGTTCCCGAAGTTCGCCGACGGCCACGGCGCGGTCATCGGCGACATGCTCGTGGACTGCGCCCCGTATCTCTTCCGCGGCAAGCTGGCCGGCTTCCTGACGCGCCTCAGCGCGACCGGCCTCGCGAACGTCACGTCCGGCGGCGGCCAGGTCCCCTCATTTGTGGTGAGCCCGCGGCGATCATGAGCAGCTCCAGCATGCGTCTCATTCGTCCTTTTTCCTTCGTCCTTCGTCCCTCTTCCTTCGTCCTTCGTCATTCATCCTCCGTCCCTCGTCCTTCGACAGATGCCATTTGATTGCCAGTTTCGCGCCACCCATGGGCAGGATGCCTGCCTGCTTCGTTGTCCCACGACGGGCGAGGACCCCGTCTTCTCGTTCGCGCGCGTCGAGCGCGGCGACGAGCTGCCCCCCATCGACGATTCGACGGTGGACATCGCGCTGCTGGACATGCATCACGGCTGGCCGAACCTCGGGCACGACGCCATCGTCCACGCAGTGCAGAACATGGTGTGCGACCAGACCGCGGCACTGCGTGACGCCGGGATGCGGGTGCGCGTGACGTCGTACGACGTGCGCCGCGGCCATCGCATTCCCGAGCCTCCGGGCGGGCGCCACGGCATCTATCTCGGGACGGGCGGGCCGGGGCATCTCGATCCGCATCTGAATGACGGCGTCGCCGACGGTTCGCAGGGCATCAAGGAAGATCCGGCGTGGGAGCCGCTGCTCTTCGGGCTGTTCGATGCGGTGCTCGCGGACCGCGACGCGGCGCTGCTGGCTGTGTGCCACACCTTCGGCGTGATGTGCCGCTGGCTCGGCGTCGCGGATGCCGTGCTGCGCGGCCCTGCGAAGGGCGGCAAGAGCTCAGGGATCGTCGACAACCTGCTGACCGACGCGGCACTCGAGCACCCCTGGTTCGCGCGGCTCGCGCGTGAGCTGCCAGGACGCCGGCGGCTGAAGATCCTGGACAACCGGCTCTACGACCTGCTCCCGATCGCGCCGCTGCCCGATGGGGTGTCAGTGCTCTCGGTGGAAACGCTCGGCATCGGCGGGCCGGCCGGTGATGGCATCACGGCGGTCGAGATCGCGCGCGATCCGAACGGCATCATGCCGCGGGTGTTCGGGGTCAACCATCACCCCGAGATCGTCAACCGGCCCCGGCAGTTGACGATCTTGAAGAAGCGCCTCGAGCGCGGGTCTGTCAACCGCGAGTGGTATGCCGAGCGCGCCAAAGCCATGACGGAGATCATCGGCGACGAGCGTGGCGACCAGTGGCTGCACCTCACGTCGAGCTTCCTCTTCTTTGGCCCCTTGCGGTTCCATCTCTACAGGCAGATCCGCCTGCGTGCCGAGGCGCTGGGCAGACAGATCGACGTCGACGAATCGCGCACACCAATTCTTGCAAGTTACGCCAGCTAGAACCGATACGGCATCGGCACCAGTGGAGCAGAACTTCAGTGCTGCTCTTCAGCAACGAGCCTTGGGAGGACCGGGTGTCATTCGTTCCAGCACACGTCAAGCCCGCCGTCGGCATCGCCGCGATCGAGGCGCTCGATATCCGCGTCGGCACGATTCAGGCGGTCGGGGAAGTGGCCGGATCGCGCAAACTCGTGAAGCTCACCGTCAGCTTCGGCGATCACGAGCGCTCGATCCTCGCCGGCCTGCGGCAGGAACGGCCCGACCTCGCGGTCCTCGTTGGCCGTCAGGCGCTGTTCGTCGTCAACCTCGAGCCGCGGACGATGGCGGGACAGGTGTCGGAAGGAATGCTGTTCGACATCGGCTACGCCGATGGGCTGCCGCCGGCATTGGCGGTCCCGGAACGTCCAGTGCCAGATGGAACCAGGGCGGGGTAGCCCGGCCTGCCCGGCCGAACTGACGTTCGGCCATACGTACGCCAAGGACCCGGCAGCGTCAGTTCCCCGAGTGACCCGACATCGCCAGTTCCCTCAGGACCGACACCGACAGTTCCGCGGGGACCCGACATCGGCAGTTCCGTGAGGACCCGACATCGTCAGACATCGTCAGTCCCCCTTCAAATACTCCCGCATCATGTGCTTCCAGTACGGCCAGTCGTGCCCGCCGAGCGGGCCCCAGTCGTCCAGGTGATGGTTGATGCCCTTGAAGCTGAGAGCGCGTGAGAACTCGTACGTGTGCGCCGGGTGTTCCCAGGGGCCGTTGCCGGTGGCGAGGCGCAGGTTGCCGCTGCTGATGAGGCCCATGAGGTGCGGATCGCTCATCCCGCCGATGTAGTCGACCGGGTTGTTGAAGTAGAAGTTGTCGTCGCTGAAGCCGTCCATGAAGCCGCGCATGTCGTAGACACCCGACATCGCGAAGCACGCGCGCACGGCGTCGGGGTGCTTCAGCATCGTGTTGGCCGCGTGATACGCGCCGAGCGACGCGCCCATCGTCGCGATCGACACCAGCCCATGGCAGTGCATGTGGATGAAGGGGATGACTTCCCAGCGGATGTACTCGTCCCACTGCCGCTGCATCCAGCTGCGGTGGTACGGGTGGGCGCCCTTGTTGTAGAAACTCTGGTCACCGTTGGAACCCACCGTGAACAGCTTGATGCGCCCGCCGTCGATGTACTCCGACAGGGCCGCCACCATGCCCTGGCCTTCCATCTCGTGTTCGTCGCCTCCGCTCGTCGGGAAGGCCAGCAGCGGCGTGCCCCAATGGCCGTAGACGCACATGCCCATGTCGCGGCCCAGCCGGCCCGTGTACCAGCGGCGATATTCGCGCTGCATCGTCTGGCGATTGTAATGTATCCTTCGCCCTTCACCTCGGTGAGGCCGTCGCCGTTGCGGCGGCATGGAGAGCCGCCTGGTGTCGGAGCACGGGCCGTTGACGATTCTATGTGTCGCCACGTATGAGAAGGGGCAGGAGTTCCTGCGCGAGTGCAGGAAACAGGGCTGCACGGTCCTGCTGCTGACGGTCGATACGCTGAAGGAGGCCGACTGGCCACGCGAGGCGATCGACGAGTTCTTCTACATCCCTCGCGACATCGCGCGCGACGACCTGCTGAAGGGCGTCAGCCACCTGGCCCGCACTCGCGCGCTCGATCGCATCGTCGCGCTCGACGACTTCGACGTCGAGACCGCGGCGCTGCTCCGCGAGCACCTGCGCATCCCCGGCATGGGGGAGACCACCGCGCGGTATTTCCGGGACAAGCTGGCGATGCGGGCGCGCGCCCGGAATCAGGGGATCCTGGTGCCCGACTTCGTGCACGTGGTGAACGACGACGCGATTCGCCGCTTCGCCGATCGCGTGGCGCCGCCGTGGATGCTCAAGCCCCGATCGAATGCCGCCGCGATCGGCATCCGCCGGCTCGAACGTGTCGACGACTTGCACGCGGCCGTCGAAGAGCTCGGCGATCGCCGGTCGTTCTACGTCCTCGAGCAGTTCGTCTCAGGCGACGTGTTCCACGTGGACTCGCTCGTCTGGGAGCGCGAGCCAATCTTTCACGCCGCGCATCAATACGGCAAGCCGCCGTTCAGCGTCGCGCACCAGGGCGGCATCTTCACGACGCGGACTGTTGGCAGGAACGCCTCGGCGTGGAAGCCGCTCGCGGCGATCAATCGCGAGGTGCTGACGACGCTCGGCCTCGTCCGCGGCGTCGCGCACACCGAGTTCATCCGCAGCGCCGAGGACGGCCGCTGGTACTTCCTCGAGACCTCGGCCCGAGTCGGCGGCGCGTACATCGTGGACGTCGTCGAAGCGGCCACCGGCATCAACCTGTGGCGCGAGTGGGCGAAGATCGAGATCGCGGGCGAGGATTCGCCTTACCACCTGCCGAACGTGCGCGACACCTATGCGGGGCTCGCGCTGACGCTCGCACGGCAGGAGCAGCCAGACACCTCGGGCTACACGGATCCGGAAATCGTGCTTCGCGTCCAGAAGAAGCACCACGCAGGGCTCATCGTGCGATCGGAAGACCCCAAGCGCGTGGATGAACTGCTCGACAGCTACACCGGCCGGTTCATGGCGGACTTCTACACGTTCGAGCCGGCGCCGGAGCGACCGAGCTCGTAGGTCAGTACTGAAGTTCCTTCTACACAAGCGCAGACCATGCGGCTCCCGGCCCTGACGGTCGCCATCGTCTTGGTGACCGGTGTCCTGCTGTTCATGCTGATCGAGCTGCAGCTGTCCTGGTTCAACGAGCGCGGGCTGCGCGCGAAAGGCGCCGTCGAGCCGCCAGACGATGTCATCGGACTGATGCGCGTGGCGTACCCGGGCGCGTTCCTGCTGATGGGCGTCGAGGGCGCGCTCCACGCGGGCCTGTCGCGCGACCTGGTGCTCGCCGGGCTCCTGCTGCTCGGCTGGTCGAAGGTGCTCAAGTTCTGGGCCATCGCGTCGCTCGGCGGGCGCTGGTCGTACCGCGTGCTGGTCCTGCCGGATGCGCCGCTCGTGACGACGGGCCCGTACCGGTTCCTGCGCCACCCCAACTACGTCGCGGTGATGGGCGAGTTGCTGTCAGTCGCCATCGCCCTCGCGGCGCCCGTCACCGGCACGCTCGCGCTCGTCACCTTCGCGTGGCTCCTGTCACGTCGGATCACCTGCGAGGAGCGCGCTCTCGGCCTGCGGTGAAAGGCCGCACGTCCCTCGCTTACGTCTAACAGGGGACGCCCGTCCGATGATGAGCAGAACTGAAGTTCTGCTCCACTGGTGTCAGCGTCGCAATCGCAAGGGACACCAGTGGCACAGAACTCTTAGTTCTGTGCTGACTGTTATACTGACTTGGTCGATACTTCACATGCCTGCGCTCGGCCGGTCGCTGCTCGCCAGCGGGTGGCGGCGGGCGTTTCCACCGGCGGCGGCCTGCATGGCCGCGCTGGCGTTGGGGCTGGCGCTGGCAGTCCCAGCGCCCGCACAGATCCGCCTCGACGATAGCGACCAGGCGTCGGCCGCGCGTGCGCGGTACGACGCGATTCGCGCATTGCGCGAAGGCCGCTACGACGACGTCCTCGCCCTGCTCGCCGCAGTCCCTTCAGACCCGGACGTTCTGTTCGTGCGTGGGCGCGTCCTCGCGCTCACCGGCAAATACGACCTGGCACAGTCCGCCTTCGAAGCTGCGGCTGCCCGTCGTCCGGCGAGCGAAGCAGCGCTCGAACTTGGCCGCCTGCATCTCACGCTGGGGCGCGCGACGGAAGGGCGCCGTACGCTCGAGCCCGTCATCGCCGCCGGCCTTCACAGCGACCTGGGCGAGGTCATCGGCCGCGCGGCGCGCGCCGCGCAGCTGCTCGGACGGTACGAGCAGGCGAACAACCTGTTTCGCGACGCGGCCGCCCTGATTGGCGACGATGCGGACCTGCAGATCGCATGGGGACAGCTCTTCCTCGAAAAGCAGAACAAGCCCGAAGCGGTCCGCTCGTTTCGCGCGGCGCTGACAGGCGACCGCCGCAATCCAGCCGCACTGGTGGGGCTCGCGCGTGCGTTCGCCGACGAGAACGGGCAGGCCGCGCGGGACCTGGCTGAACGCGCCCTCGCCGTCAACCCGTCGTTCGTGCCGGCGCACCTCGTTCTCGCCGAGCTCGCCCTCGACGAGGACCATCAGGCCGACGCCCGCGGCGCGCTCGAGAAAGCGCTCGCGGTGAACCCGTTGAACCTCGAAGCGCTTTCGCTGCAGGCCGCGATGGCGTTCCTGGACGATCGCACGGCCGACTTCGACGCGCTCGCCGAGAAGGTGCTGGCGATCAACCCGCGATACGGTGAGGTGTACCGCGTCGCCGGCGCCGAGGCCGCCCGCCACTATCGCTTCGACGCCGCCGTCGAGCTGACCCGCAAGGCGCTCGCCCTCGATCCGGGAAACGTACGTGCATCGGCGGAGCTCGGTGCACACCTGCTGAGGACTGGGGACGAGCCGTCGGCGCGGGCGTCGCTCGATCGAGCGTTCAAAGCCGACCCCTACGACGTCGTCTCGTACAATTTGCTCGGCCTGCTCGACAGCCTCGAGTCGTTCCAGACGCTGCAGGATGGCCTCGTCACGATGCGGCTGCATCCCGACGAAGCATCGGTGCTGAAGGAGCATGCGCTGCCGCTGGCGCGCGACGCGCTGGCCACGCTCGGCGCGCGCTACCACGTGTCGCCGCAAGGCCCGATTCTGATCGAGATCTTCCCGCGTCACGACGACTTCGCCGTGCGCAACGTCGGCCTGCCCGGCATGATCGGCGCGCTCGGCGCGTGCTTCGGCCGCGTGGTCACGCTCGACTCGCCGCGCGCCCGGCCGCCCGGCACGTTCAACTGGCAGGCCACGCTCTGGCACGAGCTGGCGCACGTCATCACGCTCCAGCTGTCCGGCAACCGCATTCCGCGATGGCTCACCGAAGGCATCTCCGTCTACGAGGAGCAGCGTGCGCGGCCGGCCTGGTCGCGGGACATGGATCTGGAGTTCGCAGAAGCGCTCGAGCGCGACGCGGCGCTGCACCTCCCGACGCTGAACGCCGGCTTCATGGATCCGTCCACGATCTCGATGGCGTACTACGAGGCGTCGCTCCTCGTCGAGTTCCTCGTCCACACCTACGGGCAGCCCGCGCTCGAGGCGCTGGTTCGCGGCTACGCCGATGGCTCGGACACCGACACCGCCATGAAGAAGGCGATGGGGACGACGCTCGAAGGCGTGGAGCCGTCGTTCTACACGTGGCTGCACGAGCGGTTCGATCCGATCATCGCCGCGCGCGAGGTGCCCGACGGCGTGGTGCTGGCCGGAACGGTGCCGACCGACACGCTGGAGAAGATCGCCGGCGACCACCCCGGTTACTACGATGCGCAGCTGCGGCTGGGCGAGGTGCGCGCGGAAGCCGGGGACGCGGATGGCGCCTACCACGCGTGGCAACGGGCCGCGGAGCTGCTGCCGATGGCCACGGGTGACGAGGGCCCGCGCGCGCGGATTGCGAGGCTGGCGACGGCGAGGGGCGACAGCGCTCGCGCGATCGAGGCACTCGAGGGCACGCTCGCGCGCGAGGGCGCCAACGTCGAAGCCGCTCGGCAACTGGCGGCACTGCTGGACGGCGCAGGCGACCACGCGCGTGCGGCGAAAGCGTGGGCGCGCGTTGCCGAGATCGATCCTTTCGATGCCACGGCGTCGGCGATTCTTGGCCGGCAGGCCCTCGATTCGCGCGATGCGGAGTCGGCCGCGCGCTGGTTCCGCGCGGCGCTCGCCGCCGGGCCGTCGGATCGGGCGGCCGCGCACTGCGATCTGGCTGAGAGTTACCTTGCTACCGGCCAGGCGCCGCAGGCGAAGCGACAGGTCCTCGCGGCGCTCGAGGTCGCGCCGACCTACGCGCGCGCGCAGGATCTGCTGCTCGCCATCGTGGACGGAAGCCGGTGATGCGCCGCCTCGTTGCAGTCGCGCTCGTCCTCGTGGCTGCCGCCGTGGCGATCGCCGTGAGCCGCCGCGCGTCGGGCCAGGCGCCGGAATCGGCATTCCTCGTCGGCGGCAACAACGGGAACCCGGAGCCGCGGCTGGCCGGGCTCCAGTGGCGCTTCGTGCGCGTGAAATACCACGCCAACTCGATCGCCGGCCGTCGCTTCCGGATGCAGTACTGGGGCGACCCATGGGCGACCGACGGCCCGGCCGCCGATCAGAACCTCACGCGGCGCGTGCGGAGCGCCACGTCCATCGAGGTCGGCGATCCCATCGTCCTCACGCTCGAGGATCCGACGCTCTTCCAGCATCCGTGGATCTACTTCGTCGAGCCAGGCAACCTCGAGCTGACCGACCCCGAGCTGCCGATTCTGCGTGAGTTCCTGCTCCGCGGCGGCACGGCGACGTTCGACGACTTCCACGGGCCGTACGAGTGGGAATCGCTGGCCGCGCAGCTCAAGCGCCTGTTTCCGGATCGGCCGATCGTCGAAGTGGAGCGCACGCACCCGATCTACTCGTGTTTCTACAAGCTGGACGGCTTTCCCCAGATTCCCGGGCTCGGTTCGTTCCTGAACGGCCGGACCTGGGAGAAGGGCGGCTTCGTGCAGCATCTCCGCGCTATCTATGACGACCGGGGCCGGCCCATGATTCTGATCAACTGGAACACGGACATGGGCGACGGCTGGGAGTGGTCGAACGCGGAAGACTATCCCGGCTACCTGAAGTACACACGCGAAGCGTATCGCATGGGAATCAATGAGATCGTGTACGTGCTGACGCACTGAAGACGGTGCTGCGGTGCTGAAGTGCTTTTAGTGCTGCAGTGCAGTGCGGCAGTCGTAGGGCCGAACTTCAGTTCGGCCGAAGCCCGTACCGTAGCCTGTAAGCCCGAGAGGAGCATGCATGTCGTTCGGCGGCGAAGCAGTGGCAAACGGAATCTCGGAGAGGGTGGCAGACGCGCGGCAGCGGATTCTCGCCGAGCTGCGCAAGGTCATCGTCGGACAGGACGAGGTCGTCGATCAGGTGCTCGTGGCCCTGTTCACTGGAGGCCACTGCCTGATTACCGGCGTCCCCGGCCTCGCGAAGACGCTGCTCATCAAGACGCTCGCCGAGATCCTCGATCTGTCGTTCAAGCGGATCCAGTTCACCCCCGATCTCATGCCCGCGGATATCACCGGCACCGAGATCCTCGACGAAGCCGCCGGCATGCGCAGCCTGCGGTTCGTCAAGGGCCCGGTCTTCGCGCAGATCATTCTTGCCGACGAGATCAACCGCACGCCGCCGAAGACGCAGGCTGCGCTCCTCGAAGCGATGCAGGAGTACCACGTCACGGCGGCGGGACGGACGTACCCGCTCGAGCGGCCCTTCTTCGTCCTCGCCACGCAGAACCCGATCGAGCTCGAGGGCACGTACCCGCTGCCGGAGGCCCAGCTCGATCGCTTCATGTTCAACATCGTGATGACGTACCTCAGCGAAGACGACGAGGTGCGCGTGGCGACGGAGACAACGTCGACCTCGAAGCCGGCGCCGGCGCGCGTGCTGGACGGCGCCGAGATCCTGCAGATCCAGGACATGGTGCGCCAGGTGCTCGTCGCAGACGATGTAGCGCGGTATGCAGTGAGGCTGGTGAACGCGTCGCGGCCGGGCCGGGAAGGGCGCGTGGGGAAGCTGGACTTCGTGGACTCGTGGGTCCGCTGGGGCGCAGGCCTGCGCGCGTCGCAGGCGCTCATTCTCGGCGGCAAGGCGCGTGCGTTGATGCAGGGCCGGTATCACGTGTCGGTCGCCGACCTGCGGGCGCTCGCGCCGCCCATCCTGCGCCATCGCGTCATCACGAACTTCTACGCCGAGTCCGAGCACATCGATGCCGACGGCATCGTCGCCCGGTTGCTCGACGCGGTGCCGGGTCCGAAGAGCGGTCTCGAGACGTAAGGACGTCCATGCGGGTCAGCCGTCCCGGCGAACTGCGATTCCTCGACCCGTCGGTCATCGCGCGACTGGCGACGCTGGAGCTGCGCGCGCGGACCATCGTCGAGGGGTTTCTCTCGGGGCTGCACCGCAGCCCGCTGAAGGGCTTCTCCGTGGAGTTCGCCGAGTACCGGCAGTACCTGCCCGGCGACGATCTCGCCACCATCGACTGGAAGGTCTTCGCCCGATCGGATCGCTTCGTCGTCCGCAAGCACGAGGAGGAGACGAACCTCAAGGGCTTTCTCCTGCTCGATGTCAGCGGCTCGATGACCTACGGATCCGGCAGCCTGACGAAGCTGGAGTACGCGTGCACGCTGGCCGCCTCGCTCGCGTACCTGATGCAGCGGCAGCGCGACGCTGCCGGTCTCGTCACGTTCGACGATCGGATCCGGACCGTGGTGCCTCCGAGCATCCGGCCGGGACATCTCAGCGCGGTGCTGCACGCCCTCGACGCGATTGTTGCGGGCACGCGTACCGACGCCAGGCGTCCGCTTGCGCAGATTGCGGATGCGATGTCGTCGCGCGGCCTGGTCGTGCTGATCTCCGATCTCCTCGACGAGCCCTCGAGCATCGTCACCGGCCTGAAGCACCTGCGGTCGCGAGGGTCTGATGTCCTCGTCTTCCATGTGCTCGATACGCACGAGCTCACGTTCCCGTTCGAGCGTCCCGTGCGCTTCAAGGACCTCGAGGACGGCGTCGAAGTCCTGGCGCACCCTGATGAGATTCGGCAGGGATACCTCGCCGCCATCAACGCGCTCGTCGGCGACTACCGGCGCGAGTTGGGGGCGGCCGGCATCGACTATCAGCTCGTGGACACCAGCAAGCCGCTCGACGAAGCCCTGCTCGCGTACCTCTCCACGCGCGGCCGGCGGTCCTGAGCCATGGGTGGCCTCGCCTTTCTCTCACCGGCGTTTCTGTTCGGCGCCCTTGCGATCGGAATTCCGCTGGTCCTGCACCTGCTGCGGCAACGCGCGGACCCTGTGCAGCCCTTCAGTGCCGTTCGCCTTCTGCGCGCGGCGCCGGTGGAACAGGCCCGACGTCGACGGTTGCGCGACCTGCTCCTTTTTGCCTTGAGAGCAACAGCATTGGCGCTGCTCGCTCTCGCGTTCGCGCGACCCTATCTCGCCGGCGCCGCCGCGGTGGATGCCCCCGTGACGCTGGTGCTCGCCGACGTCTCTGCAAGCCTTGGCGGGGCGGCCCGCACGGCACACCTGCGAGATCTCGTGCTCTCGGCCATAGACCGGGCGCCCGCGGGGGACGCCATTGCCGTCGCGCGATTCGCGGCGACTTGCGACCTGCTCGTCGCGCCGACGCACGACCGCGCGCTCGCCCGAGCCGCCATCAGCCAGCTGACGCCGGGGTTCGCGCCCACCGCGTATCGCGTCGGCCTCGACCGCGCGGCCGAAGTGCTTGCCGGCCGGGGTGGACGCGTCGTTGTGATCACCGATTTGCAGGCTGGTGGCTGGACTGATGGGCCCGACGCGTCACTCCCGCCCGGCACTCGGGTTGACGTGATCGACGTCGGACAACTGCCGCCGGATGCGGGCATCGTCAACCTTGCGTCCGGGAAAGATCGCGTCACGGCTGGTGTTCGGAACACGGGCGCCGCGCGCGCGCTGACGATCGCGTTCGACGTGGATAGCGTCGAGCGTGCGCGAACGACCGTCGCCGCCGGTCAGGACCAGACCGCCCAGGCAGTGGCTGCGGTGACCGTTCCTCCAGGCAGCCGGGTGCGGGCTCGCGTGATCGATCCAGACGGCCTCCCCGGAGACGACGAACGCTGGCTGCATGCGACGGTCGCGGTCCACCCGCGCGTCTATCTCGTGGTATCGCCCGGCGTCTCGCAGCAGGACGGCCTCTATGTCCGCCGTGCGCTGCAGGCACTGGAAGGTGACCGCGCGGTCGATGCCGATGTTCGAACCGCCGATCGGCTGCAGGCCACTGGCGTCCCGGCCGACGCGAAGGTGCTGGTGCTGATTGGCACGGCCGGGCTCGATCGGCGCGGCGCGGAGGCGGTGGCGAAATTCGTGACGTCGGGCGGCGGGCTTCTCGTGGCGGTGGGGCCCGGCGTGAATCCGGAATTGCTCGCCGCCGGTTTCGGTGACGGATTGCCGAAGATGCGCATGCGGCCGTCTGGCGCCGGCCCGTCGATGCTGGCATGGACCGAAACGCGTCACCCGGCGCTCGACGTCTTCGCCGACAAGCCCGGCGCGTTCACCGACGTCCGCTTCACGCGGACCGCCGAGGTCCTCGGCACCGGCGCCAGCGACGTGCTCGCGCGATTCGACAATGGGGAGCCGGCAATGGTCGCCACCCCCTACAGTCGTGGACGCGTCGTCGTGTTTGCGTCCGACCTGTCCAACCGGTGGAACGACCTGGTGCTGCAGCCGGCGTTCGTGCCGCTAATTGGGGAGACCGTCGGGTGGCTTGCCGCGGCGGATCGCGCGCCCGTGGCGCTGGTGGCCGGCATGACGCCGCTTGCGGGGGCCGACCGGCCGGGGATCGTGACGTGGACGGTACGTGGAACCGACCACGCGCAGACAGTGGCGGTGAACGTCGATCCGCGCGAGTTCGATCCCGCGCGGCAGACGGTTGAGGAGTTCCTGGCACGCGTGGCGCACGGCGAATCGAGTCTCGCCACGACGGCGACCTCGGTAGCCGAGCGGCAGGAGGCGAGTCAGGGGCTCTGGCGATACGGCCTGATGCTGATGCTCGTCAGCCTCGTCGTGGAGTCGCTCGTGGGCCGGAGGGTATGAGGGGACTGTCCCCCGTGTGATGTAAGGGGGACTAGAGCAAATGCCAAACGAAACCGACGTCGCTCAGTTTCTCGACGAGGTCGCCGCCAGGTGGAGGCTGCTTGCGCGCCTGCGCCTGGTTGCGCGCGCCGCGCTCGGCATCGGCCTGCTCTGGCTCGCCGGCATCACGCTGTGGTGGCTCGTCGGGCGCACGTCGCTCGGGCAGGAGTCGCTCGTGATCGCCGTCGTCGCGCTCGCGACCGCGGTCCTCGTGGCCGCGGTGCGCTGGTTCCTTCCGAAGCCGCCCGCGCGAGCCGATGTGGCACGCCTGGTCGAGGAGCGCGTGCCGGAACTGAACGATCGGCTGGCCACCGCCGCTGATGTCCTCGAGCGTGGGGGGAGGGAAACGGCGACCCCCGTCGCGCGCGCGTTGTTAGAGGAGACGGCCCGCGCGCTCGACTCCGTGAGCGCGAGTGACATCATCGCGCCGGAACTGGTCCGCCGCGCGTGGTGGCAGGCAGCAGCCGCCTCGCTGCTGCTGCTCGTGACGGGCGCCGTATTGATCGAGCCGGCATCCCGCGCCGCGCGCGCGGCGTGGCTGTTCGCATCGCCCGGCAGCCTGGCCTTCCGCGTCGAGCCCGGCAACGTCCGTGTGCGGCCGCGGACGCCCCTCACGATTCGGGTCGAGGCTTCGGCGTCGGTCGGAAGCCTGGTCCCGGATCTCGAGGCGCGCATTGGCGACGCCTCGCGGCGCGAGCGCATGTCGCCCGAGGGCAGCAACCGCTTCGCCGCGACGTTCAAGAGCGTCCCGGCCTCCTTCACCTATCACGTACAGCTCGCCGGCCGGCGCTCGGCCGACTACGCCGTCACGCTGCTCGAGCCGCCACAAGTGGCGCGCATTGACCTGTCCTACGACTTCCCGGCATTCACGCGTCTGCCTGTTCGCAGTGAGACCGACGGCGGCGACATCTACGCGCCCGAAGGCACGCGCGTCCATCTCGTGGTCTACCCCAGGCGGACGACCGCACCAATCGCGTCGGCGGGCCTGGCAATGCGTACCGGCAAGATGCTGCCCCTGTCGCGGGCCGCTGACGGCACCTTCACCGGCGATCTCGTCGTCTCGGCGGACGACGGGTATCGCGTGAGGCTGACCGATACCGACGGCCTCCAGAATCTCGAGGACCCCGAGTATTTCGTGCGCATGCTCGACGACCGCCCGCCCGAAGTCCGGATCGTCCGGCCTGCCGGCGATCGGCAGGTCACGCCGCTCGAGGAGGTGGAAGTCGAGGCGCGCGCAGACGATGACCACGGCGTGCAGGGGCTGGAGTTGGTGTACGGCGTCAAGGGCGGAAGCGAGCGCGTCGTGCCGCTTGGCGGCGACGGCGCCACCCTGTCGGTGACCGGGCACCACACGATCCCGCTCGAAGAGCTGCAGGTCAGTCCCGGCGACTTCGTGACGTTCTACGCCCGCGCGCGCGACATCGGCCGCGGCAAGCGATCCACCGAGTCGCGCAGCGACATCTTCTTCCTCGAAGTGACGCCGTTCGTGGACGAGTTCGCGCTCGCGCAGAGCCAGGCGATGGCGGCGGGCGGGCAGAGCAGCGACGACCTGGTGCGGCTGCAGAAGGAAATCATCATCGGCACCTGGAAGCTCGATCGCCGGTCGTCCGGCGTCCAGGCGTCTGCCGATGATGTACGGACACTGGCGCGCGCGCAGGCGACGCTGCGCCAGCGCACCGAGACGATGGCCATGCGCATGGCGGCTGCCGGGTCGTCGCTCCACGCGCCAGACGGCCACGCCGAAGCGGGTGGGCCGGACACGCCGCTTGTCAGTGCCGCGCGCGCCATGGCCCGGGCCGAGCAGGCGCTGCTCGTCCAGAAGACGGGCGCGGCGCTGCCGGCCGAGATGGAGGCGCTCAACTACCTGCTGAAGGCGCAGAGCGAGGCGCAGCGCAAGGAGATCACGCGGCAGGCAGGGGCCGGCGGTGGCGGATCGCGCGCCCAGCAGGATCTCTCGACGCTGTTCGACCGCGAGCTGCAGCGCCAGCAGCAGACCAACTACGAGACGCCGAAGACCGCCGAGGAGAAGCGCGAGGACTCGCAGGACAAGACGCTCGAGCGCGTCCGCGAGCTGGCACGGCGGCAGGAAGCGCTGCAGCGGCAGCAGGACGACCTCGCTCGCGATCGCCAGAAGCTCGACGATGAGGAAGTGCGCCGCAGGCTCGAGCGCCTGACTCGCGAGCAATCGGATCTGCGGCGCGAGGCCGAGCTGCTCGCACAGCAGATGCAGCAGAACGAGCGGCGGCAGCGCGAGCAGGGCCAGCGGGGCCAGCAGGCCGAGCGGGGCCAGCAGGGCGAGAGGGGCCAGCAGGGCGAGAGGGGCGAGCAGGGGCAGGCGGGGGCGAGCGGGGGCCAGCAGGGCGAGCAGTCGGCCGAACTGCGGCAGGCCTCCGAGGACATGCGCGGCGCGGCGAGCCAGCTTCGTCGCGAGGATCCGGACGCCGCGCGCAGTCAGAGCGCGCGTGCGCTCGAGCGGCTGAAGGGCGTGGAGCGCTCGCTCCGCGAGTCCGGGCCCGACGAGAGGCGCCGCGCCGTAGGCGACGCGCAGCTCGAAGCGCGCCAGCTTGCCACGCGCCAGCGGCAGGTCAGCGAACAGGCCGGACGCGCCGTCTCGCGCAGCGATCAGGACGCCTCGCGCCGGCTGGCCGGCGAGCAGGAGCAGCTCGCGCAGCGCGCCGACACGCTCGGCCAGCGCCTCGATCAGCTCGGTCGCGAAGGCGGCGACAAGGCCGAGAAGAACCGCTTGAGCGGTGCGGCGCGCGACGTCCGTAGTGGTGAGGTGGCCGGCAAGATGCGCGAGATGGCACGCGGGCTCCAGAACGATCCGCGCTCCGCCCATCCGGAGCAGGGCCGCGAGGTCGCGCGCTCGCTCGACCGGCTGGCGGATCAGGTGGCCGGCAGCGGCGGCGGTCGCGACCGCGAAGGGCAGCAGTTGAGCGACGACCTGTCGCGCACGCGCGAACTGCGCGAGCGGCTGGCCGAGCTCGAACGCCAGGTCGGCGAGGAGGTCAGCCGGCAGAAGGCGGCCGGCAACCCGTCGGCACAGAAAGGCACGTCCAACGGCGACGGCAGCCCCGGGGACCCGTCGGCGCAGGCCTCGCAGTCCCGCCGTCTCGCCGAGCTGCAGCGGCAATACACCGACGAGCTCAAGAAGGCCGCCGAGTCGGACGAGCGGCTGCGCGAGGCGGTCGTTGCCGGTACGGGTGGTGCGGGATCGACGCCCGTCGGCCAGACGATGGTCACCTCTGCGCCGGGGACCGAAGCCTTCAAGCAGGACTTCGCGCGCTGGGAGTCACTCCATCGCGAGCTCACGCTCGGCCTCGAGCGGGTCGAGGCGTCGCTCTCGCAGCGTGTGATCGAGAAGGCCGCGCGCGAGCGGCTGCCCAGCGGCAGCGCCGACGCCACGCCGCCCGAGTACGCCGAGAGCGTGGATCGGTACTTCCGCGCCCTCGCGCAGGAGCCTCGCTGACGTGCATCTCGGTACTGCGATTCCGTGGTGGGGCCTGGCCTTGTGGGCCGCGGCAATTGCCGCCCTCGCCACGTTCGCGTACCGGCGTGTCGGCGCGTTGTCCAGGCGTCAGCGCCTGATCCTGACAACGCTGCGGGCGTTCGCACTGGCGTTTGTCTCGCTGTGTCTGCTGCGGCCGATGGTGCGCGCCACGCCTGCCGATCGCGAGGGTGGAACGGTCGCGATCCTGATCGACCAGTCCAGGAGCATGGCGCTTCGCGATGCGGGCGGGCTGTCGCGTCTCGAGCGCGCCGGCGCGATCTCGCGGCAGCTCCAGCCGTCGCTGGCCGCCCGATGGAAGGTCGAGACGTGGCTCTTCGGCGACGGCCTGCACGACGCGCACGACGTCGCGTTGTCCCCGACGGCCAACCGCAGCGACCTTGCGACGGATCTCAGCGCCGCGGTGGCCAGGCTGGCGCCGCACGGGCTCTCCGGGCTGGTCGTGCTGACCGACGGCGCGCGAACGGACACGGCCGACCTGGGCGCGCTGGGCCGCCAGCTTGGCGTGCCTGTAGTGGCGATCGGCATCGGTCGCGCGGATGCGGCCGACATCGCCATCCGCAGCGTGGCGGCAGGCGAGTCGAGCCTCGATGCCAGCCTCGTGGACCTCGTCGTCGGCCTTGACGCGCGGGGACTGCCGAAGCCGTTCGATCTCCGGCTCCTCCAGAACGGCCGCGTCGTCGAGCGGAGGACGCTCACGCCGGCCGGCGGGGGCGGACCGATGCGCGCCACGTTCACCGTTGCTCCCGATCGCGGATCTCCAACGGTCTATACGCTCGACGTGCCGGCGGAAGTTGGCGAGCTCACGGCGGGCAACAACCACGCATCCGTCCTGGTGCCGCCGCCCGGAAGGCGGCGCCGCGTTCTCGTGCTGGAGGGGTCGCCGGGCTTCGAGCACACGTTCCTGACGCGCGCGTGGAGCGAGGACCCGTCGCTCGACGTGGACTCCGTCGTCCGAAAGGGCCGCAACGAGCAGGGCGACGACACTTACTTCGTGCAGGCCGCCGGCGCGCGTGCCGAGGCGCTGACCGGAGGGTTCCCGGCGTCGCGGGAAGCGCTCTACGCCTACGACGCCGTCATGCTGGCCAATCTCGACGTTCGCGTGCTGCCGCGCGAGCGGCTCGACTGGCTTCGGGACTTCGTCAGCGTCCGCGGCGGCGGCCTGCTGATACTGGGCGCCCGCAGCTTCGACGCGCAGGCGCTGGCCGGCACGCCCATCGAAGAGCTCCTGCCGCTGCGGCCAGCGGAGAGCAACGGCATCATGCCTGTCGTGGCGACCTCCGGCGCGCAGGCCGGGCGCGTGCGCGTGACGCTCGACGGCCTGCGTCACCCCATGATGCGCATCGCGGCCACCGACGAGGAGGCCTCCCGCCGCTGGGCGCAGCTGCCGGCGCTGGCCGGGCACGTGCGGCTCGGCGCGCCGCGTCCGGGCGCCAGCGTGCTCGCCGTCGCCGACGGCGCCGGCGGGGCGCTCGAGCCCGTGGTGGCGTCGCAGCGCTTCGGCGCGGGCCGGACGCTCGTCTTCACTGGCGAAGCGAGCTGGCGCTGGAAGATGATGCTGCCCGCCAGCGACGGCACGTACGATCGCTTCTGGCGCCAGGCAGCGCGGTGGCTGACGACGGAAGCGGCCGACCCGGTATCGCTGGAGCAGGTGACATCAGCCACAACCGGTGGTGACGTGCTCATCGCGGCGACCGTCCGGGACGCCGAGTTCCGTCCGGCGCCGACGGCCAGCGTCAGCGTCAAGGTCGAGCGCGCAAACGGCACGGTCGAGGAGCTCACGCCGACGCTGATCGACGGAGCGCGAGCGCGTTTCACGGCGCGCATCGCTGCCGGCGATGCGGGCGTCAACCGCGTGCACGTGGAGGCGCAGCAGGGCCAGACGTCGCTGGGCGCGGCTGACGCGCCGTGGCTCGTGGGCGGCATCGAGGCCGAGCTGGCTGACCCGCGTCTGGACGAACTGGCACTGCGGCGCCTGGCTGATGCCTCCGGCGGCGCCTACCTCGACGTCGATCACGCCCTGGACGCCGGACGCTTCCTGCAGACGGCCACGTCGCGCCACGCGCCGGAGGAATGGCACGACTGGTGGCAGACCGGCTGGCTGTTCGCGCTGATCGTGCTGCTCGCGGGCGTCGAGTGGGCGTTGCGGCGGCAGTGGGGGCTCAAGTGACACGTACGGCTCTGGCAGCCGCGTGGCTCGCTGCCGGCCTTCTCGTTGCCGTGTCCGCCCGCGCGAACGAGCGGTACGCGCTCGTCATCACTGGTGCTCCCGGTGGCGAAGAATACCGCGCGCGGTATCAGGCCTGGGAGCGCGACATGACCGGCGCGCTCGTCGACCGGCTGGGCTTCGCGCGCGATCACGTCGAGCTGCTATCCGGCGCCACCGATGACCCCGAGCGGAGCAGCACGCGTGCGCACGTCCAGCGCGACGTCGACCGGCTCAAGTCGCGTGCGCACGCCGACGACATCATCTTCATCGTCCTGATGGGCCACGGGAGCGCCGATGGCGGCGTCGCCAAGTTCAACCTGCCGGGCCCCGACCTCACGTCGGCCGAGTGGGGGAGCCTTCTGCGCGACATGCCCGGGCGTGTCGTGGTCGTCAACACCAGCGGTGCCAGCTTTCCCTTCATGGCCGACCTCGCCACGCGCGGCCACATCGTCATCACGGCCACCGACTCGGCCGCGCAGCGCTACGACACGGTCTTTCCAGCGCAGCTGCTGGCGGCGCTGAACGATCCGGCCGCCGATCTGGACAAGAACGGCCGCGTGTCTGTGTGGGAGCTGTTCGTGTACACCGCCCGGCGCGTGGCCCGGCACTATGAGTCGCAGGGCCTGCTGGCGACCGAACGCCCGCTGCTCGACGACAGCGGCGATGGCGTCGGTGTCGAGGCCGGCAACGACCCCGGCACGGACGGCGCGCTCGCGCGGGCCACGTATCTCGAACGCGAAGCGGTGGAAGTGAACGCGGATGCCGAGATGGCGGCGTTGATCGCCAAACGCCGCGCCCTCGAGGAGCGCGCCGAACAGCTCCGCCAGAAGAAGCCGTCCATGCCGCAGGAAGCGTGGGAGCGGGAGTTCGAGCAGCTCATGATCGAACTGGCGCGCGTCTCTCACCGCATCCGCGCCGGCTCTTGACAGGCATCAGGACGCGCCACCGGCGCGCGCTGCCCCAAACTCTGCTGGCTTTTTGTTGGCCGAACTGAAGTTCGGCCCTACGACTGCGGCCGCCTCGCGCTCGTCTTCGTCCTGTCTTCCTTCGTCCTTCGTCCTTCGTCCTGTCTTCCTTCGTCATTCGTCACTGCCCGCCCTTCGTCCTTCGCCAGGGACATCCCAGTACTCCGGCGGCTGTGGCGGCGCGAGCAGCTTGACCAGTCCCGCGCCGACGGCGAAGCCTGCGATGTGCGCCCAGAAAGCGATGCCGCCCGCTTCGGCCCCAGACGAGGCCGCGAGTGTGCCGACGCCGCTCAGCAACTGCATCAGGAACCAGAAGCCCAGAAACACCACCGCCGGGATCTCGACGATGTTCACGTAGAAGACGATGAAGATGAGCGTGAGGACGCGTGAGTGCGGGTAGAGGACGAAGTACGCGCCCATCACGCCCGCAATGGCGCCGCTCGCGCCGACCGTGGGCACCATCGACGCCGGATCGCTCCACGAGTGCGCCAGCGTCGCCACGACGCCGCACAGCAGGTAGAACCCGAGATAGCGCGCGTGTCCCAGGCGGTCTTCCACGTTGTCGCCGAAGATCCACAGCGACCACATGTTGCCGCCCAGGTGAAACCAGCTCCCGTGCAGGAACATCGACGTGAAAATCGTCGACCAAACGAAGTCAGCGGGAATGAATGCGTGCGTCTTGATGAACTCGTCGAGCCCGCGCGGGCCAAGCGACTGCTCGAACAGGAACGCCAGCACGTTGACGATGATGATCGCCACCGTGACGAAAGGCGTGGTGCGGGAGGGGATGACGTCCCGGAGCGGGAACATGCGCGAAGTATAATCGCCTGATGGTCTGTCGCCAGTGTGGCACGGAGATCGCCGACAAGGCGCTCATCTGCTATCGCTGCGGCGCCGCTACCAGCGAACCACGCGTGGCGCCGCCAAAGGCCGGCCGGACCCCCGCCGCGCGCGGGCCTGTCATGCTGGCGTTGCTCGTACTTGTCGTCGCCGCCCTGATCGTGGGACAGGTGGCTTCCCCGGGCGTGCCGCGCGAAGCAGGTTACGCGCTGGGGGCCGTGGGCCTGCTGGCACTCGGCTGGCAGGTCTGGTCGCGGCGGCGCTAGGTCGGTTGCCTCGGTTCGAGACGATCAGCTAACATTCGGACTCCATTCCCATATGCCAGACGGTCGCCTCGAGGTCACCGACGCTCTCGGTCGGCGGGTCATCCAGATCGACAAGCCGGTGTTCTCCGTCGGCCGGCGCAGCGGCAACGACTTGCAGCTGGTCGGCAGCGACGTCTCGCGCGACCACGCCGAGATCGCGCTCGACGGTGGCCAGTACATCCTGCGCGATCGCGGCTCGCGGTACGGCACTTACGTGAACGGCGAGGCCGTCACCGAGCATCCCCTGAAGCACGGCGACCTCGTGCGGCTTGGCCGCAGCGGCGGCGCGGAGCTGGTGTTCCTGCTCGAAGACCAGCAGCACGAGAAGTCCTCCGACAAGCACACGACCTCCGCCGTTGGCGACCTCCGGCAGGTGGCGGCGCTGCTCGAAGGCCTCCGCGCGCTGGGATCGGGCCGCGTGCTGGACGAAGTGCTCGCCCTGGTGATGGACTCGGCCCTCGAGGTGACTGGCGCCGAGCGCGGGTTCATCATGCTCGCCGGCACCGACAACATCCTCGAGTTCAAGATCGCCCGCGGCCGGGGCCGCGTGACGCTGCCCGGCAGCCAGTTCGAGACGAGCCGCAAGATCCCCGAAGAGGTGTTCTCGACCGGCCAGGAAAAGATGGTGGCGGATCTGCTCGACGGCGACCTCGCAAACGTGCACATGGGCACCGTCGCGCTCGGAATCCGCCACGTGCTGTGCACGCCGCTGAAGCTGGTGCGCTACGTCGATCGCGCGGACCAGCACAACGAGGAGAAGCGCATCGGCGTGCTCTACCTCGACAGCCGCGAGAAGGGGGCGCTGCTCTCGCGGGCCGCGCGCGCCGCGCTCGAGACGCTGGCCACCGAAGCGGCCGTCGCCATCGAGAACGCCCGGCTCTATCGCGAGACGCTCGAGAAGGCGCGGATGGAACAGGAGCTGCGGATCGCGGCGGAGATCCAGCAGGCACTCCTGCCGGAGCCGCGCCGCCAGGGGGCCTTCTTCGAAGCGGTTGGCCAGTCCGTGCCGTGCCGCTCCATCGGCGGCGACTTCTTCGACTACGTCGATCTGCCGGACGGCGGCTTCGGCTTCGCCGTCGGCGACGTGGCCGGCAAGGGCGCGCCGGCGGCGCTGCTCACCGCGGTCCTGCAGGGCGTGTTCGCCGCCCAGGCCTCCTCGGGCAGTTCTCCCTCCGACACGCTGGCGAAGGTGAACATCGCGTTGATCCGCCGCGCGATCGAGTCGCGTTTCGCCACCGGGATCTACGCGATCATCCGTCCCGGCGGCTCGCTCACGTATTGCAATGCCGGCCACAATCCGCCGATGGTCTTCACCGGCTCGGGCCTCAAGCGGCTCGAGAAGGGCGGGCTGATCCTCGGCCTCTTCGAGCACGCCACCTTCGAAGAGGAAACCGTCGCGCTTGCCCCGGGGGACCTGCTCGTGGCGTTCAGCGACGGCGTCACCGAGGCGCTCAGCAAGACGGGCGAAGAGTACGGCGAGGATCGCCTGCAGGCCTGCGTCGAAGCCAATCGCCAGAAACTGCCGCAGGACGTGCTCGACGCCATCTTTGCCAGCGTGCGCGAGTTCACCACGGGCGCCGTACAGAGCGATGACGTGACCGCGCTCGTGCTGCGCTATGACGGGTAACCCGGCCCGCCGGCGCCTGACGACCATCGTCGCCGCCAGCCTCTGGCTGGTTCTTGCCTTCCTGGTCTGGAACGTCTGCTTCGACTACGGCGTCCGCATGTCGCAGTTCCGCTTCCTCGCGGCGCGGACGGCGTTTCTGCGTGGAACGGGTCCGCGCGTGGAAATGGCGAACACCATGTCGCAGGGCATCGGCCAATCGGCATGGTCGGCCACCATTGCGTGCGCGCCCTGTGCCGCGGTCGGAATTGCCGTCGCATTGGCCGGATGGCAAAGACGTACGTAGAGCCGGGTTGAGGCGTGCGCGCAGTGGCCGAGTTAAAACTCGGGCCTACTTCTTCGGCCCTACTTCTGAGAGTGCGCTTCGATTTTCGGCAGCGCGTCGAGGAAGGTATCGCCGACGATCTGCAGGCTCCGCGCGCTGATGGCGTCGAGCGTGTCGCGCTCGGTGTGCCACGGCGCGTAGTCCAGGTCGATGATGTCCACCGAGGGGACGCCGGCATCGAGGAACGGCTTGTGGTCGTCCTCGACGGGGAAGCCGTCGGCGATGAACGCATCGGCGTGGCCGAGCTTTCTCGCGGAGGCCCAGATCAGATCCGTCAGCCAGCGCGTCGAGTAAGTCTCGCGGCGGATGTTCAGGTTCCGATCCGCCACCATGTCGAACAGGATCATCGCGCGGATCTTCGCGAGCGAGCCGTCGGCTTTCCCCGCCTCCACGTAGTGCCGGCTGCCGTAGGTGTGATCGGTGCCGGTCCACTCGGGCAGCGTCGCTTCCTCGCCGTCGAAGAAGACCAACTCGATCGTGTACGGGTTCTTCCGATCCTTCAGCACGCGCGCCAGCTCGAGCAGCATCGCCGCGCTCGATCCGCCGTCGTTCGCACCGACGAAGCGGAACTGCCGGAACAGCTTCGTGTCGAAGTGGCCCGTGATCAGGATGCGCTCGGCGTCGGCGCCGGGGATCTTGACGACGACGTTGGCCATTTTCGTGGTGCCGAGCGGCGTTTCGGCCGAGAACTGCTGGAGCGTCGGCGAGAGGCCGAGCGCCTTGAGCTGATCGGCGATATAGGCGCGAGCCTGCTCGTTGCCGGGCGAACCGGCGGGGCGGGGGCCGATGGCCACGAGCTGGCGGATATGCTCGAAGGCGCGCGACGAATCGAACCCGGCCCCGTCTGCCTGCGGCGACGCCGCGGCGGCCAGCAGGAACTGCGAGCCGACGAGTACCGGAACCGCGGCGCGCGCCCAGCGCATGCCGTTCATCCGCGTGCCGTCATCGGCACGTAGTCGCGCACGTCCGCGCCCGTGTAGATCTGGCGCGGCCGGGTGATCTTCGTCTCCGGGTCGCACACCATCTCTTCCCACTGGGCGAGCCATCCGGCGGTGCGCGGAATGGCGAAGAGCACCGTGAACATGTCCACGGGGAAGCCCATCGCCTCGTAGATCAGCCCCGAGTAGAAGTCGACGTTCGGGTAGAGCTTCCGGTTGACGAAGTACTCATCCTGCAGCGCGATGCGCTCCAGCTCCTGCGCGGTCTCGAGCAGCGGGTTCACGCCCGTCACTGCGAACACTTCCTCGGCGACCTGCTTGACGATGCGCGCGCGGGGGTCGTAGGACTTGTAGATGCGGTGGCCGAAGCCCATGAGACGGCCTTCGCCCTTCTTCACGGAACTGATGAAGGCCGGCACCTTGTCCAGCGAGCCAACGGTGTGCAACATCCGGAGCACGGCCTCGTTGGCGCCGCCGTGCAGCGGGCCGTAGAGCGCCGCGGTTGCCGCGGCGACCGACGAGTAGGGATCGGCGTTCGAGCTGCCAACGCTGCGCATCGCGAATGTCGAGCAGTTCTGCTCGTGGTCGGCGTGCAGGACGAACAGCACGTCGAGCGCGCGCTCGAGCACGGGATGCGGCTCGTACCGCTGGCCCGGCGTCGCCTTGAGCATGTGCAGGAAATTGCCCGCGAAGCTCAGGCCTTCGGCCGGCGGGACCACCGGCTCGCCGCGCCGCTTGCGGGCGGCGTAGGCGGCCAGCGCCGGCGCTTGCGCGATGATCCGGCAGATCTGCCGCCGCCGCACGTCGGCGTCATTGATCTTGTGCGCCTCGGGGTAGAACGTGCCGAGCGCGCCGAAGGCCGCGATGAGCGCGCCCATCGGGTGGGGGTCTTCTGCGAGGCCGTCGAACAGCGCCTGGATGCGCGCGGGCGGCACGCGGTGGTCGTGGATGGTCGCCTTCCAGGCATCGAGCCCGGCCTGCGACGGCAGCTCACCGTCGAGCAGCAGCAGCGCGACCTCGAGGAACGAGCTTTTCTCCGCGAGCTGCTCGATGGGATAGCCGCGATACCGGAGGATGCCCGCATCGCCGTCGATGTAGCTGATCCGGCTCCGACAGGCCGCCGTGTTGACCAGCGCCGGGTCGTACGTCATCAGGCCGAAGTCCGAGGCGTTGACGCGGATCTTGTGGATATCGGCGGCGCGGATCGCCTCGTCCTGGATCGGCAGCTCGTAAGAGCGGCCGGTGCGGTTGTCGGTGAGGGTCAGCGTGTCAGCCATGCGGAGGCGTCAAGTCGAATCACGAATCCGTCGAGGCCGGCTCGTCCGGGTCGGCCGGCTCGGACCCGACCGGCTCGCTGGGAATCCGGTACTCGCCGTCCACCCACCGAGCCAGGTCCGCCAGCTTACACCGCTCGCTGCAGAAAGGATGCCACGAAGGATCCGCCTGCGCGCGGCGGCAATACGCACACAGAACGCCCGTCACGGGCGGCATCCCACCATTCTATTTGGGCGTGGCTGAAGTGGGCAAGTCAGCACGGGCCCGCGGCGTCCCTGGCACACAGGACTAAAGTCCTGTGCCACGGTTGTCAGTGACCACTAGTGGAGCAGAACTTTAGTTCTGCTCAACAGTCGGCTCGGGCGCGTGATGGCGGACGTCGCGCGCCGACACCATGAAGATCACGTCCTCGGCGACGTTGGTCGCGTGGTCGCCGATCCGTTCCAGGTGGCGCGAGACCAGGATCAGGTCCAGCGCCCCCTCGATCGTGGACGGGTCATTCAGCATGATCGTCAGCAGCTCGCGGAAGATCAGCGTCTTGAGGGAATCGAGCGTGTCATCTTCGTTGAGCACGCGCTGGGCCAGCGCCACGTCGCGGTTGACGTAGGCGTCCAGCGCGTCGCGCAGCATCGCCTGCGCGATGTCGGCCATGCGCGGGATGTCGATCACCTTCTTGACGGGCGGGTGGGTCGAGTAGCGCTTGGCCGCCTCTGCGATGTTCACCGCCAGGTCCCCGACGCGCTCGAGATCGGTGTTGATCTTGACGGCCGCCATGATGGCGCGCAGATCCGCGGCCATCGGCTGGTGCAGCGCCAGCAGCTTGAGGCAACGGTCGTCCACTTCGATGTGCAGCTCGTTGATTGGCTCGTCGCCGCCGAGAACCCCGTCCACCATCGTGAGATCGCGCTCGGCCAGGCCCTGCACGGCGCGGCGCACACGCTCCTCCGCGAGGCCGCCCATCTCGAGCAGCCGCGTCTTGAGGATGTCCAGCTCTTCCTGGAAGTGACGAACGACGCGTTCCATCGCCCGCGTATCTCCTAGCCGAACCGCCCGGTCACGTAGTCTTCAGTGAGCTTTTCGGCCGGAGCCGTGAAGATCTTCTCGGTCCGGTCGCTCTCGACCAGGCGTCCCAGCCAGAAGAAGGCGGTGTAGTCCGACACGCGCGCCGCCTGCTGCATGTTGTGCGTGACGATGACGATGGTGTAGTCCTTCTTGAGGTCGTAGATCAACTCTTCGATGCGCTGCGTGGCGATCGGGTCGAGCGCCGAGGCGGGCTCGTCCATCAGCAGCACCTTCGGTCGCACGGCCAGCGCCCGCGCGATGCATAGCCGCTGCTGCTGGCCGCCGGAGAGCGCCATCGCCGACTCGTGCAGGCGGTCCTTCACCTCATCCCAGATCGCGGCCGCGCGCAGGCTCTCCTCGACGCGCTGGAACATCTCGAGCTTCGACTTCACCAGGCCGTTGATGCGCAGGCCGTACGCCACGTTCTCGAAAATCGACTTCGGGAACGGGTTCGACTTCTGGAACACCATCCCGACGCGGCGCCGCAGCCCGACGACGTCGAGGCGCGTGTCGTAGACGTTGACGCCATCGATGAGCACCGTGCCCTCGACGCGCGTGCCCGGGATGACGTCGTTCATCCGGTTCAGCGTCCTGAGGAACGTGCTCTTGCCGCAGCCCGACGGGCCGATGAACGCCGAGACGAGATTCGCGCGGAGCTGGATCGAGATATCGGTCAGGGCCCTTTTCTGGCCGTAGTAGAAGTTCATGCCGCTGACGTCGATCTTGACGGGCGCGTCAGCCGGTGCGGCCCCTCCCGAGCGGGTGCGGGCGGCGAGCGACGGCACGGCAGGCGTGGTTCCGGCTCCGGACGTCACAACGCCCTCGGAGGCACCGTTCGAAAGTGTCGTCGCCATGGCATTGCCGAAATCGTACGCTGCCAATGACGTGCCGGTGTTTCGGCTGTGTTAAATCCGTGTAACGGACTAGGGTGCGTGGGGTGCGGTAGGTGCGTTGGGTGCGGTAGGTGCCGTAGGTGCGCTCGGTGCCGTAGGTGCAGTCGGTGCGCTCGGTGCCGTAGGTGCGGTCGGTGCGCTCGGACCTGGCTGCGCGGGCGCCTCCGGCTTCGGCATCTCGTCGGCCGCGAAGCGGGGGAGCGGCTCGTCCCGCATCGCCAGCGCGTACACCGTTGTCGCCACCACGATCGCCGCCTTCTGCACGTCGTCTTCGATCACGCGCTCGTAGGTATCGAGGTTCGTGTGCCACGTGTAGGACTGGTATTCGATCGGATCCTGCGCGCTGCTGATGCCAGGAAGTCCCGCGGCGTTGAACGATGTGCTGTCGGTGCCGCCCGGCCTGCGCGACCTGCTCGCGATCGCGCCCACGATGCCGAGATCGGCAAGCGGCGAGACCGCCTCGCGGAGCAGGTCGGCGGCGGCTGGCGGGCCGAACACCGACAGGCCGCGAACGCGTCCCGTGCCGCTGTCGATGTTGACGTAGCCGTTGAACGCCGCGAACTCCGGCTTCGGTGCTTCGGCGGTGCCGAAGTGCTGGGCCACGTAGGCCTTCGATCCCAGCAGGCCCTGTTCCTCCCCGCTCCAGAGCGCGATGCGGATCGTCCGGCGGGGCGTGACGCCGATGGTCTTCAGGATCCGCGCGGCCTCCATCATGATCGACGACCCGATGGCGTTGTCGGTGGCGCCGGTCGCCGCGTGCCACGAATCGAGGTGCGCGCCCAGCATCACCACCTCGCCGGCCTTGTCGGTACCCGGGATCTCCGCAACGGTGTTGTAGGCCGTCGTCCCTTCGGGATACGTGTGGTTCACGACCTCGACCTCGAGCTGCACGTCACGCTGATCGGCCAGCAGGCGCCAGATGCGCCCGAAGTCCTCGTTGCGCAGGATGATGGTTGCGACGGTTCTCGCGACGTCGAACGTGCGGTTGTTGAACGCGCGGATCTGTCCGTGGTCGCGGCCACCGTCGTTGACCCGGACGGCCGCGTGGTGCGCCACGAGGAAGTCGTCCACGCGTTCGTTCACCTGATTCGCGGTGAGCTGCCCGGTGGGCGTCACGGCCGGCGCCTGGTTGGCGAACGGGGACGGTGTCGGGTTGACCGGATCGAACCTGGCCTTCGCTTCGTTGTCGTCGAGACGCTTCGCCGGCGGCAGGATCGTCACGCCCACGACCTTCGGTGGCCCGACCAGGACGATGCGATCCTTCACGCGATCGCCGACGGTGTCGAGAAACGCGGTGAGCGCCTCGGCAGTGGGGCGGTCCGGCGGCGACAACTGCATCGCGGCGGCGCGCACGACGCCGGCGGTCGAGGGCGTCCAGGCGAGCACCTCGCCGACGAGCGCGTCCTTCACGGGCGAGGTGATGTGTGCGGTGAAGCGCTCGTTCAGCCAGCCGGGATGGCCGAAGTTCCAGGGCTCCAGATGCGCGTTCACCAGGCCCCATTGCTCGAGCTGATGCGCGGCCCACTCGCCCGCCTGCTTGAGGTTCGGCGAGCCGGTGAGCCGCGGACCGTACACGTCGGTCAGGACGTGCAGGGTCTTCATGATTTGCGAGTGTTCCATCGCTTCGCGCCGAATGCTCCAGCCAATGTCCGCGGAGGGAGCCTCCGCGCGCGGCGCCGCCGTGAGGACCACCAGCGTCAGGCCCATGAGGAATGCCGGAATTTTCATGGATGCATAATAGCTCCGTGCCAGAGACGGAAGACGCCATCATCGAGAAGCTGGGGCTCCGCGTCGCCCGGCGCCACATTTTCCTCTGCTGCGACCAGGCCAAGCCGAAATGCTGCGATCGGGATCGGTCGATTGTGGCGTGGGACTATCTGAAGCGACGTCTGATCGAGCTTGGGCTCGCCGACCACGGCGTGCTGCGCACAAAGGCCAACTGCTTTCGCGTCTGCCAGACGGGTCCCATCGCCGTCGTCTACCCGGAAGGCACGTGGTATCGCGAGTGCGATCCGCCGGTCCTCGAGCGAATCATCCAGGAACATCTCATCGGCGGCCGGCCGGTGGAAGACCACTTGATCGCTCAGGCGCCGCTTTCCGGCGATGAGTAGGCGATTCTTATCGCCGGTCGAACGTCCCGCTTGAGCTAGAATCTCTACAGCTTGCCACGGCGAGCGCCATCCGGTCCCTGCCGGGTGGCAGCCCATCCCCTGCCACGCTGGGCGGCGCGGGCCCGCACCACACGTTTCTGGAGCCGACTGAATGATGCGACGCGCGGTGCTCTTTCTGGGGCTGGCAGTGCTGGGCCCGTCGGCGGCCTTCGCACAACAGGCCCCGCCAACTTCTGCCGCCCCGGTGCCAGTTGATCGCCCCAATGAGGAAGGGCGCCCCTTCATCCGCGCATATCAACCGCTCGAGATCGGCGGTGGCTCGCAGACCTGGTGCATCGTGCAGGACCGGCGCGGGGTCATGTACTTCGGTACGAATGCCGCCGTGCTGGAGTTCGACGGCGTGTCCTGGCGCCGGATTCAGATAGGCGACAACGCCGGCTCCGTTCGGGCGCTGGCCATCGACGAGAACGATCGGATCTGGGTCGGGACCGTGGGCAGCTTCGGCTACCTCGCTCCAGATGCCAGCGGTGTCCTCAAATACGTCAGCATGGTTGATCGGATGCCACGCGATGCGCCGGCCTTCGCCGACGTGTGGCGACTCTTCGCGACGGCCGATGGCGTCGTCGTCCAGACCGCGCGCGCCCTCTTCGTGTGGGCACACGAGAAGATGTCGGTCATCCAGACGACCACGCGTTTCGGCCGAGCCTCGCTCGTGGACGGCCGCGTCTACGTGAACACGCCGGAAGCGGGGCTGAACGTTCTCGAGGGGAACACGCTGCGCCCGCTACCCGGCACCGCCTCGCTCGGCAACGAGCCGTTCCCCGTCCTGCTTCGTTACGACGAACGCCGCCTCCTCGTCGGCACGCGTGAGAACGGCCTGTTGCTGTACGACGGCGCCTCGTTGACGCCGTTTGCGACCGTGGCGTCCCTGAAGGGCACCCAGCTCTATCGCGGCATCGTGCTGCCCGGACCTACGTTTGGATTCGAGACGCTCAGTGCCGGACTGGTCACCATCGACGCCACCGGTCGAGAAGTGATGCACATCAGCCGGGCGAACGGCCTCCCTTCGGACACCGTGTACTACGCCATGCGCGACCGGGAAGGTGCGCTGTGGCTGGGGCTCGACAACGGGGTTACGCGCGTCGAAACGCCTTCGCCCGTGTCCTATTTCAACCAGTCGGACGGCCTTACCAGCGCCGCATTCTTTGGCGCGCGCATCGATGGCCGCCTGTGGGTGGGACTGCAATCCGGTGCCGCTTCCCTGGCTCCAAAGTCGGTGGACGGCAAGGTCCCGGCACATTTCGAGTACGTCGAAGGTACGGGGACGCAGTGCTGGTGGTTTGCGAAGATGACCGACCCGGACCGGTCGGACCGATCGGCCCTGCTCCTCGCGTGCGGAGACGGCCTCTTCGACGTGCGGAATAACAAGGCGATTCCGATCAAGAAAACGGCAGACCTGAGCTTCCGGCCGAATGTGATCCTCGTGTCGAAACTGGACCCGACCCGCGTCTGGCTTGGACTGTTCGACGGCCTTTCATCGTTCCGCTGGATCGGCGGGCGCTGGATCGACGAGGGACGGGTCGAAGGCGCCGACGTCGAGGTCCGTTCGCTGTTCGAGGAGCAGGACGGATCCATATGGGCAGGCACTGGCAGCGACGGGGTCGTTCACATCACGCTCGTGTCCAGGCCCGCTCGAGGCACCGCGCGGCCCGCGACCCACGTTGAGCGATTCGGCACGAACGACGGGCTTCCGGTTGGTGGAGTATTCGTCAACAACGTCAAGGGGACGCCGATATTCCTGGCCGGCGTCCAGGACCCGCATCTGCTCCGCTTCGACGTGAAGGCACGCCGTTTCGTGCGCGAAACCGCGCTCGACCATGTCGTGGGTGTTAACTATTTCGTGAACGGCAGCTTCTTCGTCGCCGACCCGCTGGGGCGCGTTTTCCTGAACTACGGGCGGGAAACCGCCATGCTGCAGCGGAAACCCGACGGGACCTGGGACGTCAACAAGAAGATGTTCGCCCGGTTCGGCAGCACGCCGGTTGGGGGGTTTGCCGCCGACGGCGACATCGCGTGGGTGCAGTTCTCCGATGGCCGGCTCGTCCGCTACGACATGTCCCACGAGATGGCGGCGCCTCCACCCGGGCAGGTGCTGATCCGTCGAATCGTCGGAAGCCAGGACAAGGCGCTGTATTCGGGCGATACGGCGATGCCGACCGGAACAGGGCTCGACGCGGCATCCAACAGCCTTCGTTTCGAATACGCGCTTCCGTCCTACCTCGACGAGAGCGCGACGGAGTACCAGTCGCGGCTCGACGGGTTCGACCGGGATTGGTCGGGCTGGACGCGCGAAGGACAACGCGAGTACACGAACCTCGGATTCGGCGACTACCACTTCCGTGTCCGTGCCCGCGGCATCAGCGGCGCGGTCAGCGATGAAGCGCTGTATGGCTTCACGATCCTGCCGCCGTGGTACCGCACGTGGCTGGCGTACGGCTGCTACATCATGCTCGGCGTGCTGGCCCTCAGCGGTGTCACGCGCTTGACACGGCTGCGCGTGACGGCGAGGGAACGTCAGCGGGCGCAGTTTGCGGAAGCCAAGCTGCGAGCCGATGCCGCCGAGTCCCTGGCGCGCACCGAGAGCGAAGGGAAGAAAAACGTCGAGCTGCTCAGCGTGATGGGGCGGGAGATCACGGCGTCGCTCGACTTCGACACCATCTTCGGCACGCTCTACGAGCGCGTGAACCAGCTGGCCGATGCCGATGTCTTCGGCGTGGGGCTCTATCATCCCGAGCAGAAGCAGATCGAGTACCGCCTTGCCATCGAGCAGGGCAAGCGTTACGCGCCCTACGCGCGGGACACGACCGACCATGAACAGCTCCCGGTGTGGTGCATCGAGCACCGCGAGCCGGTGTTCATCAACGACCTGCCGGCCGAGTACCACCGCTACATCAGCAAATACCGTCCAACGAGCCAGTTGCTCGAGGACGGCACGATGTCGCAGGAGCCGCAGTCGGTGATCTACCTGCCCCTCACCGCCAGCGATCGCGTCCTCGGCATCATTACGATTCAGAGCTTCGAGAAGAACGCGTACACGGAGCACCACCTCAATGTGATGCGCAGCCTGGCGTCGTACACGGCCATCGCCCTCGACAACGCGAACGCGTACCGGCAGCTCAACGAGCACGAGCACGAGATCCGGCGGCTGTTCGAGGAGGCCGAGAAAGCGCGTGCGGTGGCAGAAGAAGCCGACGCCGCCAAGAGTGCGTTCCTCTCCACGGTGAGCCACGAGCTGCGGACGCCGCTCACCTCGGTGCTGGGCTTCGCCAAGATCATCAAGAAGCGCCTGGAGGACCGCATCTTCCCGCTCGTGCCCGCCGGGGACCCCAAGGTCGCGCAGACGGTGCGCCAGGTCGAGGACAACCTGAAGGTCGTCGTCAGCGAGGGCGAGCGCCTCACGAAGTTGATCGATGACGTGCTGGATCTCGCCAAGATCGAAGCGGGCAAGCTCGAATGGCACATGGAGGGCGTCACCGTCGGCGAGATCATCGATCGGGCGACGGCCGCAACGGCGTCGCTTTTCGAGCAGAAAGGCCTGCGCCTCGAGAAACAGATCGGCTCCGGCCTGCCGCAGATCACGGGCGACCGCGATCGCCTGATCCAGGTGGTCATCAACCTGATCTCCAACTCGGTGAAGTTCACCGAGGCGGGTACCATCACCTGCCGCGCCGAGCGGCGGGGAAGCGAGTTGGTGGTCAGCGTCAGCGACACGGGCGTCGGCATCGCCCCGGCCGATCAGCCGAAGGTGTTCGAGCGGTTCAAGCAGGTCGGCGACACCCTGACGGACAAGCCGAAGGGCACCGGTCTGGGCCTGCCGATTTGCAAGGAGATCGTGGAGCATCATGGCGGCCACATCTGGGTGGAAAGCGCGCCCGGCCGCGGCAGCACCTTTTTCTTCTCGCTGCCGATGACGGCCGAGCAGGTCGCCGCCGCCGGGGCGGCGCCGGTTGAGCTCGCGGCGCTGATCCGCCAGCTCCGCGAGCAGGTCATCGTCACGACGCCGCGCACGGCGGAGCGTCAGCCCACCGTGCTCGTCGTGGACGATGACGCGAACATCAGGGAACTGCTGCTGCAGGAGCTGACCGAGGCCGGATATCGGGTGCTGCTGGCCGGCAACGGTCGCGAGGGTGTCGCCATCGTCCGGCGCGAGCGGCCGGATCTGATCGTGCTGGACGTGATGATGCCGGAGATGAACGGCTTCGACGTGGCCGCCGTGCTCAAGAACGATCCGCAGACGATGGACATCCCGATTGTCATTCTGTCGATCGTGCAGGATCGCGATCGCGGGTTCAGGCTCGGGGTCGATCGCTACCTGACCAAGCCCATCGACACCGACCTGCTGTTCAGGGAGGTCGGGGCACTCATCGAGCAGCGCAAGTCGCACAAGCGCGTGATGGTGGTCGACGAGGATGCGTCCACCGTCCGCACGTTGTCAGACGTCCTGACCTCACGGGGCTACAGCGTCGTCGAAGCGCGCGGGGACGACCTCCTGGAACGCGCCGTGGCGATGCAGCCCGACATCATCCTGTTGAACTCCGTCTCCTCCGCTCGATCCGACGCCGTGCACATGCTGCGCTTCGAGAAGGGGATGGAGAACGTGCTCTTCCTGGTCTATCAGTAAAGGGGCCGATGTGACGCCGAAGATTCTGATCGTGGACGACGAAGCGCATCTGCGCATGCTGATCCAGCAGACGCTGGAGGAGCTGGAAGACGAGGGCGTGGAGCTGCTGACCGCGTCCAACGGGGAGGAAGCGCTTCAGACGATCGAGAGCGTGAGGCCGAACCTGGTGTTCCTGGACGTGATGATGCCGAAACTGAGCGGCTTCGACGTCTGCAGCCGCGCGAAGAAGGACCTTGGCCTGAAGGACGTCTACATCGTGCTGCTGACCGCCAAGGGCCAGGAGTTCGATCGACAGAAAGGGCAGGAAGTCGGCGCTGACCTCTACATGACCAAGCCGTTCGATCCGGACGCGCTGCTGCAGAAGGCGCGTGACGTTCTCGGGCGCTAAGGCCATGACGCGCGTCACGCTGCGGCAGATCATCGGCAGGCAGTCGGACGCGCGTGCACTGGTGGAGACAATCGTCGAAGCGCTCGACTCGCCGGTCGCCGTCGAGGATACGGAGGGCCGGCTGCTGCACGGGAAGGCGTCGGCGAATGGCGCGTCGCGTTACCCGATCCTGCACGAGGCGATTGACATCGGGTGGGTGTCCGGCTCGGATGGTGCAGCTGCAGTCGCGGCGCTGCTGACCCATCTGACGGCGCGGGAAGGGGAGCGGAAGGCGCTCGGCGCCGAGGTCCTCCACCTGTACCGCGAGATCAACCTGATCTACAGCTTCTCGGAGAAGCTGGCGGCGCTGCTCGACGTCGAGGGCGTCGCAGAGCTGACGCTGAGCGAGGCCCGCCACCTGATCGTGACCACCGACGGCGCGGTGATGCTGCTCGACGAGGGGACCGGCGCGCTCGAGACGGTGGCCGGCTTCGGCGACGAGCTGCCGCGCCTGACCGGGTTCGCTCTGGGTCGAGGCATCATCGGCGCCGTGGCGGCGAGCGGCATCGGCGAAGTCGTCAACGACGTGGACGGGGATCCGCGGCGCGCCGTCGAGCACACGACGATCAAGGCACTCTTCGCCGCGCCGCTCAAGGTGGGCGAGCGGGTCATCGGCGTCATCGCGCTCGGCAGCACGATGCCGATGTCGTACACGGCCGCGGAGCTGAAGCTGGTGAACACGCTCGCGCTGCAGTCGGCGACGGCGATCGAGAACGCGCGGCTGTTCGAGCGCGCCATCCTGGCGGCGCAGGAGCGCGAGCGGCTGCAGGCGCTGCACCAGGCCACCGAGCTCGCCCGGGCGAAGCTCGAGAGCGAGCTCACGCTCGCCGCCCGGATCCAGGCGGACCTGTTTCCGGCGGCGCTGCCGACGCTGGAGGGCTACGAGCTGGCGGCCAGGAACCGGCCCGCCCGCCGCTGCGGCGGGGACTACTACGACGCGCTGCCCACCTGGTCGTCCCAGAGCGAGCCGCAAGTGCTCCTGTGTGTCGCCGACGTGGCGGGGAAGGGGTTGCCGGCCGCCCTGGTGATGAGCAACATGCAGGCGACCCTGCGAGCGCTGCTCGGCCGCATCCGGCCGCTCCCGATGCTGGCCGGCCATGCCAGCGAGCTGCTGTACGCGACCACGGCGCCGGAGAAGTACGTCACCGCGGCCTTCGCGGAGCTCGTACCATCGACTGGCGCAGTCCGCTTCGTCGGCGCGGGGCACCTCGACAACGTCATCGTGCGTGCACGCGGGGCTGTCGAATTGCTGAAGTCCACAGGACCACCCCTCGGCCTCCTGCCACCGGGGCAGCCGTACGACGAGACGGTTCATACCTTGGAACCTGGCGACACGCTCGTGCTCTACTCGGACGGCGTCACCGATGCCCACAACGCGGCCGTCGAGGAGTTCGGAGAGACCAGGCTCCACGATCTCCTGCGGTCGCTCACCGGACAGCCGGCCACGCTCATCGTCGACCGCGTTCTCGGCGAGCTCGAGGCCTACGTCGAGGACACGCCACAGTTCGACGACATGACTATCCTGGTGGCCAGGCGGTTGCCTTCATGACGCCTGGATGTCGAGTGCTGCGGGAAACTGACGATGTCGGGTCCTCTGGGAACTGACGCAGCCGGGTCCTCTGGGAACTGACGTTGTCGGGGCTCTGAGGACCGATAGCGAAGTCTCCCGAGGACGCGATAGCGAAGCCACCGAAGGACCCGACACCGACGAAACCTATTGGTCCTGGATGAAGCCGTTGACCCGCAGCCAGCCGAGCAGCCGGTCCGTCCACGTGGACAGCTCGCGGTCGCCGGGCGCCATGCCGACCCCGTGCACGCCCTTCTGGTAGACGTGCAGCTCCGCGGGGACGCCGGCCTTGCGGAGCGCCAGGTAGAACTTCACCGCGTTCTCGGCCGGGACACCCGCGTCGGCATCAGTCTGGAAGATGAAAGTCGGCGGCGTGCGCGCGGTGACCTGCAGGTCGGTCGAGAGCCGCGCCATGAGCTCGGTCGACGGGTTGTCACCAAGCAGGTTGCGCTGCGATCCCTTGTGGGCCTGTTCCTGGCCCATGAGGATCACCGGGTAGGCGAGCACGGCGAAGTCGGGCCGCGAGCTGACCGACTCCAGGCCGTCGGCGACCTTGCCGTCCGGATGGTCGAACAGCGTCGCCGCCGAGGAGGCCAGGTGCCCGCCGGCGGAGAAGCCCATGATGCCGACGCGGTCTGCCTTGACGTTGAACTCGGCCGCGCGCGACCGGACGACGCGGATGGCACGGAGCACGTCCTGCAGCATCGCCGGATGGTGGTAGCGCGGGCCCAGGCGGTACTTCAGGATGAACGCCGCGACGCCGCGCGATGTGAGCCAGCGCGCCACCTCGTGGCCCTCGTGATCCATCGCGAGCGCGCCGTAGCCGCCGCCAGGGCAGATCACGATGCCCGCGCCGGTGGCCTGGGGTTTCGCCGGCAGGTAGATCGTGAGCGCGGGGATGTCGTCGGCGTCGGTCGTGCCCTGTGCGCCAGGTGCGCCGTTGGGCCAGAGCATCTCCGTCTTCGGCGTCCCGACCGGCGCCATCCAGTCCTGCGCGAACACGACTCCGCAGGCCGTCACCACGAACAGGCTGCTTACGAGCATCAGACGATTCATCCCCACGATGGCTGCCTCCGCTCTACGAGCAGAACTGAAGTTCTGCTCCACAGGTGTCCCCCGTCACGCTCCTGCCCATGGACCCATGGACTTCGTTCACCCCGTGTTCCGCATCCCCGCCGCCACGCCGTTGACGGTCACGAGGAACGCGTTGCGCAGTCGCTCGTCGCCACCGGACTGGCGGAGCCGGTGGAGCAGTTCCACCTGCACGAGGTTGATGGGATCGACGTAGGGGTTGCGGACATCGATCGATCGGCGCAGGACCGGATTGTCGTCCAGCAGCTCCTTGCGGCCGGCAACTCGCAGCACAGCGGCCGAGGTCGCCGGCAGCCTGCGGCGGAGGTCCGCTCCGAGCGTATGGAGCGCCGACGGGACGAGGGCGGACTCGTAGTGCGCCGCGATCCTCGCGTCGGCCTTGGCCAGCACCATCTCGATCAGATCGAGCGTGGATCTGAAGAACGGCCACTGCGCGTACATCGCCGAGAGCTCCTCGGCGGCGCCCGCCTTGTCCGCCGCATCCAACGCCTCGCCGACGCCGAGCCAGGAGGGCAGCATCAGCCGCGTTTGTGTCCAGGCGAAGACCCACGGAATCGCACGCAGCGTCTCGACGCCGCCGCCCGCCCGGCGCCGCGCGGGTCGGCTGCCGATGGTCAGGTCCTCGAGCTCGCTCTCGGGCGTCGCGGCGCGGAAGTAGTCCACGAAGCCCTCCGTCTCGTAGACGACCGCGCGATAGGACGTCCGCGCGTGCTCAGCGAGGGCGTCCATCCGCGCGCGCCACGCCGCCTGCGGCGGCGCCGGCGGCGCGAGCGAAGAGTCGAGCGTGGCCGTCACGTACAGTTCGAGCGTGCGGAGGGCGAGGCCGGGCATCCCGAACTTGGCCTGGACCATCTCGCCCTGCTCCGTGACGCGCAGCCGCAGGTCGACGGAACCGGGCGCCTGCGACTGAATGGCGAGATACGTCGGGCCGCCACCGCGGCCGACGCTGCCGCCGCGGCCGTGGAAGAGCGTCAACTCGACGCCCGCCGACCGGCACGACTCGACGACCGATTCCTGCGCCTTGTAGAGGGCCCAGCTCGCGGCGAGCCGTCCACCGTCCTTCGCCGAGTCCGAGTAGCCGACCATCACTTCCTGCCGGCCCTCGCACCGCGCGCGATACCAGGGGATTGCCAGCAGGTCGGCGATGGTGTGGCCGGCGGCGTCGAGCGCCGACATCGTTTCGAACAGGGGGACGACCCGCTGCGGCGAGCGCGTGCGCGCTTCCTTCTGCAGCAGCTCCACCGCGAGGACGTCGGAGGGCCGCTCGGTCATCGAGATGACGTACGCGCCGAGCGATTCGGGCGGCAGAAGCGCGGCCACGCGGAATGTCGCGAAGACCTCGTCGACTTCCGGCGACGCCGACAGATCGGGTGGCACGAGCGGCCGCTTGCTGGCCAGCTCTCCGAGCAAAAATTCCTGCCGCTGCGTCTCGTTCCAGGACGAGTAGTCGCCCAGCCCCAGGTGCTGCGTGATCGCCGAGAGCGCGGCCGTGTGTCTCGACGCGTCCTGCCGCAGGTCGAGACGCACGAGCGTGGCGCCGAAGGCCGCGACGCGGCGCTGCAGGTCGAGCAGGCGCCCCCGCGCGAGCAGCCCGTTGCCCGTCTGCTCGAGCGAGCGACGGCAGAGCGCGAGCGGCTCGGCCAGCTCGGCCCCGGTCACGTAATCGAACGGCTCGAGCACCGCGTGGCGATCGAGGCGATCCTCGATGGCGCGCAGCGTCGCGGCCAGCCGATCGCGAACGCCGCGCAGCACCTCGCGGTATGGCTCGGCGGCCCCGCCGGCGCGCTCGGTCAGCTCGGGGCTGCCGTCGCGCATCGACAAATCGAGCCGGAGCGCGTCGACTTCGGGCAGATAGAGACTGGCGGCCTGCCACCGCGCGAGCAGGACAACGGTCGCCGTCACCATTGACGTCACCGACGGGTTGCCGTCGCGGTCGCCGCCGATCCAGGAGCCGAAACGGAGGGGCGAGTGGTCCGGCGGCAGACCCCGTCCGGTGTGCTTCACCAGGGCGGCGTTCAGCGTGCGCAGAAACCGCGGCACCGCATCCCAGAGCGACTGCTCGAAGACGGCGAGGCCGGACCGCGCCTCGTCCACGGGCGACGGCCGCCGAGGGCGCACTTCGCTCGTTTCCCATGCCGCGGCGATCTCGATCCGGAGCGATTCGGCGAGCTCGTCGCGCTCGGGCGGCGTCAGGTCCGCGTGGTCGCCAAGCGCCAGCAGGTCGGCGATGCGGCCGAACTTCTGCATCAGCGTGCGGCGTGTCACCTCCGTGGGGTGCGCCGTGAACACCAGCTCCACGCGCAGCCGCGCCACCGCGTCGTACAGCCGGTCGGGCAGCACGCCCGACGCGATCAGCCGGCCGAATGTCTCGTCGCACGACCCGATCTGCGGCGGCGCGTCGGCGTCGCGCTGATAGGCACGCCGCCGGCGGATGCGGTGGTGCTGCTCGGCGATGTTGGCCAGGTTGAGGAAGTAGGAGAACGCCCGCGCCACGGGCAGCGCCTCGTCCACGGGCATCTGTTCGAGGATGCGCGTCAGCGTCGCGAAGTCCGCGTCGCTTCCCCCGCGCGCCTTTTTCGACAGGGCGCGCACGCGCTCGACCATTTCATAGGTCGCCTGTCCCTCCTGGCGTCGGAGCGTCTCGCCCAGCAGTTCTCCCAACCGCCGCACGTCGTCCCGGAGCGCTTTCGGCAATTCGTGACGCACGCTAGAGAGTCTAATATGCGAACGTGCCCAGCGTCGTCGCCACAGCGCCTACCCGCATTTGCGATTGCGGCGGCTGGACCGACACGTGGTTTGCCGGCCACGGCGCGGTGCTGCATATCGCAATCACTCCGGGCGTCCGCGTGACGGTTGACGCCACCGCGAGCGCGGCGGCGCATCCGCGGGTCGACGTTCACCTCGACAACTACGGCGAGAGCTACTCCTTCACGCCCGAGCGACTCCCGGGACGCCATCCGCTGATCGAAACGGCGGTTACCATGTGTCCCGTCCCGGGCGCGGCTCTCGACGTCACGGTTTCGTCCGACATGCCGCCTGGAGCGTCTACCGGCACATCGGCGTCGCTGACCGTCGCGCTGCTCGCGGCGCTGGCTCACCTGCGCGGCGAGGCCCCGGGGCCGGCTGACCTCGCGCATTTGGCACACCGACTGGAGACCGGGGGGCTTGGCCTGCAGTCGGGGATTCAGGACCAGATCGCGGCCTCGTATGGAGGGATCAATTTCGTCGAGATGCCGTCGTACCCCGACGCGCTCGTGAGCCCTCTTGGAGTTTGCGAGAAGACGCGTACCGCGCTGGAGGATCGATTCGTCCTCGTCTACCTGGGGCGCGCGCATCGATCCTCTGACGTGCACGAAGACGTGATTCGCTCCCTGCGGGCGGGAACGAGCCGCGCGCTGGACCTGCTGCGTCATGCCGCCGCGCTCGCGCGCGACGCGCTGCTGAGAGGAGATCTCGGGGCATTTGGCGCGGCCCTCGCCGCCAACACCGATGGTCAGCGACAGCTTCATCCCTCGCTCGTCGGGAGGGATGCGAGCCTGGTCGTCGAGGTGGCTTCGTCCGTCGGCGCGCTGGGGTGGAAGGTGAACGGCGCGGGCGGTGAGGGAGGATCGATCGCGGTGCTCCTGGGCGACTCACCGGAGGCCGCGCGCGCCGTGCTGCTCGATCGTCTCCGCGAGCTGTCACCTGAGGCGCGGCACATTCCCATGCGCCTGGCGCCTTCCGGCGCGGCAGTGGAATCAGCGCCGGCCTGACCGACTTCCGGTAAAATACGCCCGCTTTCCACCTGTGCTCCCGTTCTGCTCGTGCCGACACAAGGAGCTCTTGATGCTTCGACATTCTGCCGGAGCCGTTCTGCTCGCCATCGCCCTGGCCTCTCCCGCGCGCGCCCAGCAGCCGCCCGCGGATCCCCAGAAGCCACCGCCGGCTGACCAGAAGCCCGCGACCCAGCCGGCGCCCGAGACCCAGCAGATTCCCGAGGAGTCGCCGGTCTACAAGGAGCAGGTCGTGGTCACGGCGTCGAAGACCGAGCAGGCGCTGGTCAACGCGCCGGCGGCGGTCAGCCTGATCAGCAGTCAGACCATCGTGAACAACGGCTCCACCAGCTACGCGGACCTGTTCCGCGCAGTGCCCGGCGTGAACGTCACGCAGACCTCCGCGCGCGACATCAACATCACCAGCCGCGGCGCCACCAACACGCTGTCCACCACCCAGCTCGCGCTGGTCGACGGCCGCAGCATCTATCTCGACTTTTTCGGCTTCGTCGCCTGGGATTTCCTGCCGGTGGATCCCGGCGAAATCAAGCAGATCGAAGTCATCCGCGGCCCGGCATCCGCGATCTGGGGCGCCAACGCGATGAACGGCGTCGTCAACGTGATCACGAAGTCGCCGCGCGAGCTGCAGGGCTCGACCGTCACGATCGGTGCGGGAGGCTTCGGGCGAGAGACGTCGAACAAGAGCGAGGGCGCCGGCGCGCTCTTCTACGTCAACGGCTCTCATGCGCAGGCGGTGAACGACCGTTGGGCGTACAAGTTCTCGGCCGGACTCTACACGCAGGATCCGCTCGCGCGGCCGTCCGGCGCGATCCCCAACGGCACGGGCACGCAGTACCCCACCTACGTGAATCAGGGGACGTCGCAGCCGAAGGTGGACGTGCGCGTCGACTACGACCATCCCGATGGCAAACAGAAGCTGATCTTCCAGGGTGGCGTCTCGGGCACCGACGGCATCCTGCACAGTGGCATCGGCCCCTTCGACATCGACCAGGGCACCGTGCTCGGCTACGGCAAGGTGAACTACAGCCGGAACGCGATGAAGCTGAACTTCTTCGTGAACATCCTCAACGGCGACGCGACAAACCTCCTCGCCGTGGATCCGACCGGCCAGCCGCTGCTGTTCAACTTCAAGAGCCAGACCTACGACGTGGAGTTCGGCGACGTGCGGACGTTCCAGCAGCGGCACGTCGTCAGCTACGGCGCCAACTTCCGCCACAGCAACTTCGACCTGTCGATCGCGCCGTCCGGCGATAACCGGACGGAAGGCGGCGCCTACGCGCAGGACGAGATCTTCCTCGGCAAGTACTTCCGCTGGTTGCTCGGTGCGCGCGTGGACAAGTTCGACATCATCTCCGACGTGCAGTTCTCGCCGCGGACGACGCTCATGTACAAGCCGTCGGCGGAGCAGACCTTCCGCGTGTCGTACAACCGCGCGTACCGCGCGCCGTCGATGACCAACAACTACCTGGACACGACGATCATCGACCAGTTGCCGCTCGGCGCCATCAACCCCGCGCTTGCCGGCCAGGTCTACAATTTCCCGATTCGCGCCGTGGGCAGCAACGTCGGCCTGCCGCCAGCGATTCCAGCGCAGGATCTGGACGTGACGTCGCTCACCGCGTACGAGGTTGGCTACACCGGCGTCATCAAGCAGCGTGCCACGGTGTCGGCAGCCTTCTACGTCAATGACACCAAGCAGGACGTCTTCTTCACGCAGGTGGCGTCGTATCGCGCGACCAACCCGCCGCCGGACTGGCCGCCGGCGCCGATCCCGCCGGTTTTTGGCGGCTTCATCCTCGAAAGCCTCTTCTGCCCGCCAGGGACGACGCCGTCGGCCGCGCGGCCGTGCCCGTTCGGAGTCGGCAACGGCTTGCCGGCGGCATTCAGCTACCGCAACTTCGGCAAGGTCCAGCAGAAGGGTCTCGAGCTGGGTATCGATGGCGCGCTCAACAAGGAGTGGAGCGCGTTCGCGAACTACACCTACCAGCCAGAGCCGAAGCCGACCGGCTTCGACAAGTCGGAGCTGAACATTCCGCCCGCCAACATCTTCAACGTGGGCTTCAACTACGGCGGGCCACGGCTTCTCGGCACGCTTCAAGTCAACTACACGGGCAAGGCCTTCTGGCAGGACGTGCTCGACAGCCGGTACAGCGGCTACACCGACGCCTACACCCTCGTGAACGGCAGCTTCGGCGTGAAGTGGGGCGAAAAGGGCAAGATCGTGACGATGCTGAAGGTCACCAACCTCCTGAACCAGGAGATCCAGCAGCACATCTTCGGCGACATCTCGAAGCTGCAGATGGTCGCCGAAATGCGGGTAGGATTCTGACGTGGCCGAATCAATCGAACAGCCGGCGCTTTCCCAGCTCTGGAAGCAGCTGCCCGAAGAGGAGAAGTTGCGGGCGGCAGAAGCGTTCTGGCGGGAGCCGGAAGGGATCGAGCAGCAGGTGGAGGCGATGGCGCTGCTCGCGCAGCGTCTGAAGGCGCGGCCACGCTACATCCAGGGATTGCCCGTCGAGAAACGCGCCCGTCACCTGGCGCACTTTCCGGGCATGCCCGACGTCCTCGTGGCGCGCCTGCTCGTCAGCTATCACCTGGCCCACCAGCGGCCGATGATGGCGGCGTTTCTCGACGCCATCGGCCTCGCGCACGACAACGGGCTCATCACCGAGGACCCGGCCGGGCCTATCAGCGCAGAACAGATCGCTGCCGGCGAGAAGGCGCTCGCCTCCGCCTATCCGGCGGAAGCGGTGAAGCTCTATTTCTCGACGCTGCTCGCGCAGGATCCCGACACGTGGAAGGGCCTCGCCGCGCATATTGGCTAGATCTGATGGCCGGGCTGGAGCTCGGCCCTACGTCTACCACAAGGCCGAACTAAAGTTCGGCCCTACGTCTGTACGTACTACGTCCGTCCGTGTGCTCATTGCAGTCATAGGGCCGAACTTCAGTTCGGCCGTCTACGAGCATGGAGGTAGAAAGACAGCAACACGTAGTACGCCGGGTAGAGCAGCGAGACGGGCGCTAGCCAGCGCGGCGGATCGGGCAGCGCCAGGATCAGCCACACCACCAGCGCGCCCCAGACGACGCCGAGCGAAACGGTCACCCCGCGCAACTGCGGCGTCCGCGACGGATACACGTAACCAATCGGCACGAAGACCATCGCGGCGAGCCCGAGCAGGATGGCCGCGTTGACCTCCGGCGTCAGCCGCAGCGCCACCATGTACACCGCGACGATGTTCCAGTAGGACGGGAAACCGGTGAAGAAGTGATCCGCCGTCTTGGCGTCCTCCCGGCTGAACCCGTACGCGCTCGACAGCAGCACCGCGGCCACGACGACAAAGCCTACCGGCCCGTCCGGCAGCAGGCCTGCGCCATGCACGATGAACGCGGGCACGAACACGAACGTCAGGTAGTCAACGATATCGTCGAGCTTTGAGCCGTTGAACTGCGGCGTCCGCTCCTTGACGCGCGCGAGGCGCGCGAGCGCCCCGTCAACGGCATCGACCATCGTGGACGCCACCAGCCAGAGAAACGCGCGCCGGAAGTTGCCGCCGATGGCGTCCGTCAGCGCGAGATACGCCAGCAGCGCGCCGCTTGCGGTAAACGCATGGACAAGCCAGGCACCAATCATTGACGAATGACGAATGACGAATGACGAACGAGCGTTACGGATGTTGCCACAGGTAGTCGATTGGCGCGCCGGCGCCGGGAACGGCGGACCGGAAGTCTTCGCCGAGCGACCTCGCCAGCGTAGACGCGATCTGGTTCGTGAACGCGGGCGGCGCATCGGTCCACTCGCCGCGCCGCGGCCAGTCCGGGCCGGCGGCTATCAGCCACGTTTCGTTCGCGCCGACGACATCCTTGCCGTGATCGGACCAGTCGTTCGGGCCGTGCCCGCGCCCGTGGTCCGCGGTGACGAGCAGAACGGTGTTGTCCTTGTAGTCAGGGTCGGACTGCAGCCAGGTCCAGAGCTCCTTCAGGTAGCCGTCCGTGCGGTGCAATGAATCGAGCAGGCGGGCGTAGTTCCGCTCGTGCGCCCAGTCGTCGGTCTCGTCGAGCGCGATGTAGATCACGCGCGGCTTCACGCGCCGCAGGTGATCCATGGCGAACCTGAACGTGTACGCGTCATGCCTCGCGCTATCCCACGGCGTCGTCGCTTCGAACTGCGCACGGCTGAGCGCGTCCACCGCCGGATCCGGGGTCGCGTACTTCTCGTAGCCGGCGTTCACGGCAAGAGCGCCGTCCTCGTGCTCGGCGATCCAGTGGAACGTTTCCCAGGAGCCGAAGACCGCGACCTGATCGGGAGGCGCGGCGAAGCGGCCACGCAGGAACTCGAGAACGGTCAGGAACGGGTAGCGTTTGTTGTCGTTGCTGTCGATCACCTCGTCGTGCGCGGCGCCGGTGAGGATCTCCGAGTAGCCTGGGTAAGAGAAGCGCATGTGGTTCGTGACGCCGAACTGGCTCTCGCGGGCGCGGTTGCCCGCAATCGAGGCATGATCGCGGAGCAGCGTGTCCCACAGGAACGGCATCACTTTCTGCCGCCGTGCCTCGGGCGTGTCCGCCCAGTAGTCCTTGTAGGCGCGCGTGCCCTCGATGCCGCCCTTCTCGACCGTGGACGTCAGGGCAACGCGATCGAGCCCGCCGAACATCTCCTCGGTGCGGACACCGTCGAGCGTGATGAGCACGGCGCGACGCGGGTCCTGAGCGCGAGCCCCGTTGTCTGTATGAAGGCCCGCGACCAGGCCAGACGTGAGGAGAAGTCCTGCAAGTACGCGGCGCACGCTACGCTCCAGGAAAGCGGCCCGCGGAGCGCGGGTCGTCCCCAGAGTCTAGCAGCGTGTGCGCACGACGCGGGTCAGGGCGCCCAGTCGACGGCCACGGCTCCGTTTACAGTTGCAACGCGGCGGCCACGGGGCCGCGGCGAACCCCATCGGCCGCTAGTCGCGCTCCTGCAGCGTCACGCTGTCCGCCGGCGTTGCGGCGGCTGGAATCGCGGCTGGTTTCGAGGACGTCCTGACCGGCTCGGCCTCGCCGATCGATTCGCCCTCTGGCATCGGCTCGACGGGCGCGGATCTGGCGAAGCGGATGTCGCCCTTCGCCCTGACCATCTCGTCGCGGATCGTGAAGCCTGCCTGGCGCGCGGCAATCGAATCGTAGGTGTCGGCGCCGGTGCGGACGCCGATATGCCAGTAGAGCATCCGCAGGTCCTCCGCCGAATGGATGTCTGGCGCCTCTGCGACCTCGACGGCGTGTTGCAGTTCGTGTCCGAGCAGCGCCACCTGCCAGAGCCTGGCGACGGAGCGGTTCAGTTGAATCCGCAGAAAGCGATCAGTCGCACTCTCGGCGAGGAACCGGAGCGACCCGCCAACGCCTGGACGCATGTCCGGCCGGACGTCGATGTAGACGATCACGTGCGACTGCTCGATGCGGCCGACCAGGCGCCGGAAGCTGGGGGAGTGGGCCATGCCCTCGGCAAGCAGCGCCGCGCCGTCCTTCTGCATGGCGCGGACGTGGGCGTGCGGGTTGGCGATCGACTCGCCGGACACCGGCTGGACACCGCCTGCGAGGAACGCGCCGATGATCGCCGCGATTGCTGGCCGCATGATCCGTCCTCCCCCGCGCGGCCCGGCGGGTCGATGCCGGGTCGCTTCAGGGGCTTAGACGGAGGGTTGTCGCGACGACTGGTACTGGATCGACGTGGAAAGAAGAGCGGCCAACCGGGCTGAAAGTGGCTCGTCACAGGGCGCAGGCGATGGTCACGTGCGACGGAGGCCTGGCCCGCCGCCAGCGCGGATCATCCCGACCGTTGGTCACAGTGTTGGTCACCGGGAAAAGAGCGCGACGCGCCGAAATCGGGAACATGGAGTCGGGATAGATCTGAAATCTATCCCGACCCCAGCGCCGCGAGCACGCCGCGCTCGTAGGCGAGCGACTCGATCATCCCGGGCAGCGGGTCGTCTTCGTGGATCTCGTACTCGAGCCCGACCTGGCCCTGGTAGCCGATGTCGAGCAGCGTGCGGAAGAGCGCTGGGAAGTCGATGAGGCCGCGCCCGACGGCAACCTGGCTGTCGCGGTCGGTCTTCACGGCCAGGTCCTTCACGTGCATGTCGTACAGGCGGTCCTTGCATTCCCTGCACGCCGCCACTGGGTCGGTGCCGGTCCGCAGCGTGTGGCCGACGTCGATGCACAGGCCCAGGCGGCTGTCGCGCGATTTGACGGCAGCGTAGGCATCCTGCGGGCGCGGCCACCACTTGTCCTCGGGGCCGTGGTTGTGGATGGCGACCTTGATGTCGTACTCCTTCGCCATCTGCTCGATCGTGTCGAGCGCGGCCGGATCTGGCGACGTGAAGATCAGCGGGAAGCCGGCGGCCTTCGCATACTCGAAGTTCCTGCGGATCTCCGCCGGGTCGTTCGGGAGCGTGATGGTGCCGCCGCCCATGATGGTGATGCCCGCGGCCACGATCTTCTCGCGCAGCACGCGCGTCGCGTCAGGTGTACCCGTGCGCGGGATGTGGACGTCCTTGAACGTCATCGACGTCACGCCGAGGGCCTTCGCCATCTCGAGCGTCTGGTCGAGCGTGAACTTGCGGGTCGAATACGACGCGACACCCAGCGTCAGCGTGCGACCGGCAGGCGGCGCCGCGACGGAGGTCGACGGCGCGAGCGCACTGCTCGCAGCCAGCGCGGCTGCCGATCCCATGAACGCACGTCGGGTCAAGCGAGGCATCAGCGTCTCCTTGCGTCGCCGGCCGAGCCGGGCCGGCGTCGAGCGGGTGCTATCCTACCTGTTGTGCGACTGGCGATCACAACAACTTCAGTAATCCTGATGATGCTGGCCGGCTCCGTGGCAACGCTGACGCAGACCTCGCCGGCCACCGATCTCGTTGTCATGATTGTCGGCTCGAAGCAGTATCACCAGCCCAGCTGTCCGCTGGTCGCGCGCGCCGGCTCGCAGGTGCGCGTGATGAAGCTCAGCGAAGCGAAGCGTCGTGGCCTCACGGCGCACGACTGCCCGAGCGCGCCCGCGGCCACTGCTGCTGCGGACCCGAACAGGATCAAGGTCTTCTCTCAGCCGGACGACAACAAATACCACACGGCCGCCTGCCCGAAGCTCGGAAGCAACCGTACCTCGATGACGTTGGAGGAAGCGGGGAAGAAGCTGTGGCCGTGTCCCATCTGCAAGCCGCCTATCAGGCAGCGCACGACCAGTTGACGGGGCTACGGGCCCGAACTACGGGCTACAGGGTACAGGCTGCGGGCCTGTCACGCTGCCCCGCGTACGTATTCCCGCGTACGTAGGGCCGAGCTTTAGCTCGGCCAAGCTGCGCGCGGTCCGCCTCCAGTATTCTTTGCTGATGCATCGACGCGACTTCCTGGGCCTGGCCGCCGGGCTTCCGATCGGCGCAACTGCGATCAAAGTGCCCGCGCAGGCGCCTGCTGCGTCCGCGTTCACGCGCGATTCGTGGGTGGCAATGCTCGGCCGCGTGGCCGATCCTGTGCTGTCGAATCTGGCGCAGGGGACGCTGCGCGTGAAGATGCCCATCGAGCAGGCCGACGGTGCCGATCGGCGCGCCGTCACGCACCTCGAGGCCTTCGGCCGTCTCGTCGCGGGCATGGCGCCGTGGCTGGAGCTGTCGTCGGTTTCAGGCACGGAGGGTCAGGCGCAGTCGCGGTATCGCGCGCTGGCGCAACAGGCGCTCGCCAACGCCGTCGATCCCGCGTCGCCCGACGTCTTGAACTTCACGCGCGAGTCGCAGCCGCTGGTCGACTCGGCATTCCTCGCGCAGGCGCTGCTCCGCGCGCCACGCACGCTCGCCGGCGCGCTGGATCAGACAACGAAGGGACGGTTGATCGAGGCGCTGACATCGACACGCGCGATCACGCCAGGTTTCAGCAACTGGCTCATGTTCTCTGCGACGGTCGAGGCCGGCTTGAAGCTGCTCGGAGCAGCGTGGGATCGGGTACGCGTGGACTACGCGCTGCGCCAGCACGAGCAGTGGTACAAGGGTGACGGCACCTACGGCGATGGTCCCAGCTTCCACTGGGACTACTACAACAGCTTCGTGATCCAGCCAATGCTGCTCGATGTGGTGAAGGCCTGTGGCGATGACTCGCAGGCCTGGAGTGACATGCGTGCGCGTGTTCTCGATCGCGCACGGCGGTACGGCGCGATCCTCGAGCGCCTCGTCGGGCCCGACGGCACCTTCCCGCCCATTGGCCGATCGCTCGCGTATCGCTGCGGGGCTTTTCATCTGCTGGCCGCGCTCTCGCTCAGCGATCAGCTTCCCGACGCGCTGCCGCCGGCGCAGGCGCGTGCCGCGTTGGCCGCCGTCATCCGTCGGACACTCGATGCGCCCGGGACCTTCGACGCGAACGGCTGGCTCACTATCGGCTTCGCCGGGCATCAGCCAGGCATCGGCGAGCGCTACATCTCAACGGGAAGTCTGTACCTGTGCGCGGTGGCGTTCCTGCCGCTCGGCCTGGCGGCCGACCACGCGTTCTGGACTGGGCCGGATATGCGCACGACCGCCATGCGCGCGTGGAACGGGCAGGAATTTACGATCGATCATGCGATCTCGAGCTAAGTAGGAAGGCCGGCGGCGATCGCACGTCCGCCGGCCTTCGTGGGCTAGCCTACTGCGAGCACGAGTTCGAGATGTCCTTCACCGACTTGACCTTGAGCTTCGTATCGGCAGTGGCTCCGGCCGCGGTCGCCGCGGTTGGCGCCGCTGCGGAATCGGTCTTGTCGGACGCACTGGTGATCTCAACCTTGTGGTTGGCGTACTTGCTGAGATCCACGCCGTCGCTGGCGACCAGCGCCCACGTCTTCGGCGGGGTCTGCATGTCCTTCGATGCCTCGGTCAGCACGAAGTTCTTCCCGTCATTGGTCGTCGTGACACATCCCGTGACAGTCTTGCCCGGAGCGGCCACAGGGTCGTCGCTGGCGCTGGCGAGCGGCGCGGCTGCGAGCAGAACCGCCAAGGCGGCGGCGTACGCGTATGAATTCTTCATGAACCTGACCTCCAAATTGTGCCGGTCGAGCCGGGGGTAACGTCGCATAAAGGTTCAAGCGACGTACCAACGGTGCACGTTGACAAATCGCGCGTTGGCCCAGCGTTGTGCCACAACTGTGCTCCGACGGGTCAGGCTCCGTGTGAAATTTTCATTGGCGGGTGCACGACCGCGTCGATTTCACCCCACGCTTTGCCCCGCTGAACTCAGCGGTTCGCCGCGATGCAACTGTAGGCTGAGGTGGCTTCGAATAAGATGAGCTGTGCCTCGGCTGTCATTACTCGCTGTGATGCTGGCGCTACAGCTGGCGCTGCGCGGAGCGCCCGACCCTTCAGAGATGAACGCACTCGCCGATCGTTACGTCAGGCTGGTGTTGGCCGTTGGACAGCACGATGCCAGCTTCGTCGACGCCTACTACGGCCCGCCGGAATGGAAGACTGCTGCCGCGGCGGCCGGCAAGCTCGCGCTGCCTGCGCTGCTCGCGGAGGCGACCACTGTCCAGGTGGGCGTCACGGCGCTGGCCGCGCCTGCAGACGAGATGGGCCGGCTCCGCCGCGAGTACTTGTTGAAGCAAGTTGCCGCCGTCGGCGCGCGCATCCGGATGCTGCAGGGCACGCGAATGTCGTTCGACGAGGAATCGAAGGCGCTCTACGACGCCGTGGCGCCAACGTTTCCCACGAGTCACTTCGATCGCGCGCTGAAGGAGCTCGAGGCGCTCGTGCCCGGCACCGGGCCGCTTGCCACGCGCGTCGAGGCATTCCGCCAGCGATACGCGATTCCGCCGGCGAAGCTCGAGACGGTGTTCCGCGCGGCGATCGCCGAATGTCGCGACCGGACGGCGGCGCACATCGCGCTTCCCGACAGCGAGCAGTTCAGGCTCCAGTTCGTGACCAATCAGGTCTGGAGCGGCTACAACTGGTATCAGGGCACCTTCCAGAGCCTGATTCAGGTGAACACGGATCTGCCGATCTTCATCGACCGCGCCGTCGATCTGGCATGCCACGAAGGCTATCCCGGGCACCACGTCTACAACCTGCTGCTCGAGCAGCATATGGTGCACGAACGCGGCTGGCGCGAATTCTCCGTGTACCCGCTCTTCTCGCCGCAGTCGCTCATCGCGGAAGGTACGGCCAATTTCGGCATCGACGTCGCGTTTCCCGCCGAAGAGCGCGTCAGGTTCGAGAGTGAAAAACTATTTCCGCTCGCCGGACTCGATCCCGCCACGGCGGCTCGGTACTACGATGTCTTCCGCCACCTCGATGCGCTCAGCTACGCGGGCAACGAGGCGGCGCGCCGGTATCTCGACGGCCACGCCGGCGCGAAGGAGACCGTCGACTGGCTCGTGACCTACACGCTGTCATCGCGTCCGCGCGCGGAGCAGCGGCTCCGCTTCTTCGACCAGAACCGCAGCTACGTCATCAACTACAACCACGGCAAGGATCTCGTGCGCCGGTACGTCGAAGCGCACGGCGGCACCTCCGATCATCCGGACGTCCGCTGGCGCGTGTTCGCTGACCTCATCTCATCGCCGCGCCTCCCCTCGGGGCTTGGCGCTTCTGTAGCACGGTGACCTCGATGACTCGCTCACAGGCGACCCTGGCACTTCTCGTGTGTCTCGCCACCGGCGTCGTCACGGCCGCACAGAACAAAACTGCGCCCGCCAAGCCGCCGAAGGACGCGGCGGCCGACATCAACACGGCCCGGGCCGACGCCACGCACGCCGTCTTCGAGACGACCGAAGGCACGTGGATGTCGGTCGACGTGTCGCCGGACGGAGCAACGCTGGTGTTCGACGTGCTGGGCGATCTCTACACCGTGCCCGTCGCTGGTGGAACGGCGACGCCGCTCACGCGCGGGCCGGCGTACGACTATCACCCGCGGTACTCGCCGGATGGCAAGACCATCGCGTTCACGTCCGACGAGAACGGGATGGAGAACCTCTGGCTCGTCGACGCCGACGGGAAGAACCGCCGTGCAATCACCAGCGAGAAGACGGCCTACGTGCGCAGCGCGGCATGGCTTCCTGGCGGCGAATATCTCGTCGCCCGCCGTGAAGAGGCCAAACGCGCGGGCATTCCGCCCTGCGAGCTGTGGCTGTTCCATCGCCGCGGCGGCAGCGGCATCAAGCTGACCTCCGGCGACGACCTCAACAACTCGTCGGGTCCCGTGGCATCGCGCGACGGGCGATTCATCTACTTCGCCGCGCGCCCGATGCGCTTCAGTTACGACCCGAAGACAGCCGGCGGCCTCTGGCAGATCGAGCGCTTCGACAGGACCACCGGCGAGCGCTCGACGATTGCCAGCGGCATCGGCGGCGCGGCTCGGCCCGCGCTGTCGCCCGACGGCGCGACGATGGTGTACGTCAGCCGACGCGACGCGGACACGGTGCTCGTCGCGCGAACGCTGGCGACGGGCGCGGAGCGCCTGCTCGCACGCAGTCTCTCGCGCGACGATCAGGAAGGCTTCGCGGCGATGGACGTGTGGCCGAACTACGCGTTCACGCCGGACGGCGGCGCGCTCATCTTCAGCAGCGGCGGCCACTTCCAGCGGCTGTCACTCACCGCTGGTACGACGCCGGCGGTTGTCCCGGTGAAGATCCCGGTCGACATCGCGCTGGCGCCGACGGTCACGTGGCAGGAGAAAGTCGCCGACGGGCCCGTCGAAGCGCGGATCCTTCGCAGCGCGCAGCAGTCGCCCGATGGACGCTCCGTCGTGTTCGAGGCGTTCGGCCGCTGCTGGCTGCAGCCGCTGCAGGACGGCAAGCCAGCCGGGTCGCCGCGACGCCTGACCGCCGAGGGCGGTCCCGACCGCGAGTACGCGCCGGCGTTCTCGGCAGACGGGCAGTACGTCGCCTACGTGAGCTGGAGCGACGCGCAGGGCGGAGCGGTGTGGAAAGTGCGCGTGGGGGATCCCTCGGGCGCCGCGGCCGCGGGCGAGCGCGTCACGACGGTGCCGGGCCACTACATCAATCCGTCGTGGTCCCCATCGGGTGATCGGATCGCGATGATCCGCGGGTCGGGACTGGAGTTCCGCGGCCGGCAGCCCGAGGAGGAGCGGTCTTTCGAGATTGAGTGGGTGAGCGCCGGCGGCGGCGAGCCGCAGTTCGTCACCAGCGTGGACGTGGCACCCGCGCTGCGCTTCCATCCACAGGTGCACTGGAGCAGCGACGGCACGCGCCTCTACTACGGCCGTCCGATCGAGCTGAAGGGACCGGCTGACGATCCGAAGACGGATCTCGTGTCCATTCGCCTCGACGGCACCGATCGCAAGCCGCTGCTGCGGCTTCCGCCGGTCGACGATCTGGCGCCATCGCCGGATGGTCAGTGGCTCCTGTTCTCGACGCGCGACGAGGTGTACGTAACGGCACTGCCTCCAGCAGAGGTGACGCCGACTCCCGAAGTCTCGATGAAAGAGTCGAGCATTCCCGTCTGGCGGCTGACGGACGAGGCGGGCGGCTACGCCGCCTGGGCCGACCAGGGCCGCGCGATCACCTGGACGCTCGGTGCGACGTTCCACCGCGTCACGATCGCCGACGCGATGGCCTTTGCCGACGCGCAGAGGGCAAAGAAGGCCGAGCAAGCCAGGCAGGGCGAGCAGGGCAAGAAGGGCGAGCAAACGAAGGCCGAGGAGCCGCGCGTCCCGACATCAGAGGCGTTCCACATCTCGATCTCGCTTCCACGCTACGTGCCGAGCGGTGTCCTCGCGCTGACGGGCGCCCGCATCGTCACGATGAAGGGCGAGGAGATTCTCCCGAGCGCCGACATCGTCATCACCGGCAACCGCATCACCGCGATCGGGTCGTCTGGCAGCGTGACGATCCCATCCGGCGCGACGCGCATGGACGCCACTGGTACGACCATTGCGCCAGGTCTCGTCGACACGCACGCGCATCTGCACTATTCGGGGTTCGAGGTGCTGCCCGAGACCAAGTGGGAATACGCGGCCAACCTCGCCTACGGCGTCACGACGGTGTACGACCCGTCGGCGCCGTCGCTGGACGTCTTCGAACAGGCCGAGATGGTCGAAACCGGGCGGCTCCTTGGCCCACGCGTCTATTCCTCGGGCGACGTGCTCTACGGCGGCCAGCAGGCGCCGATGTACGCCGAAGTCGACAGCCAGGACGATGCGCGCCGCCAGGTGCGCCGGATGAAAGCGTACGGCGCGCGCATGATCAAGGTCTATCAGCAGCCGCGCCGCGATCAGCGCCTCTGGTTCGCCCAGGCCTGCCGCGAGGAACACATGCTGCTCACTGTCGAAGGAGCCGGCGAGTTGCACACCGACCTGACGACGGTGACGGACGGCTTCACGTCGTTCGAGCACGCCCTCCCATACGAGCTGCACGACGATGTGATCCAGCTGCTCGCGCGAGCGCACACGACATACACGCCGACGCTCATCGTCGCCTACGGCGGCCCCGAGGCCGAGCACTACTTCTATCAGCAGCGCAATCCGCACGAGGACGAGAAGCTTCGGCGCTTCGTGCCGCATCCGATGCTCGACCAGCTCGCTCGGCGGCACACGTGGGTCGCGCTCGACGAGTTCCACTTCCCGACGGTTGCCAACTCGGCGGCCGCCGTCCGCCGCGCGGGCGGGATCGTCACGCTGGGCGCGCACGGGCAGCTCCAGGGGCTCGGCGCGCACTGGGAGTTGTGGGCGCTGGCGGGGGAAGGGCAGCCCCCCGGCAAGACGGCCATGACGCCGTTCGAGGCGCTCAGGGCATCGACGCGCGAAGCCGCGCAGAAGATCGGGTTCCTTCCCGACATCGGCACGGTCGAGACCGGAAAGCTCGCGGACCTCGTCGTCTTCGACGCGGACCCGTTGGCCGACATCCACAACAGCGTGAAGATCCGGTGGGTGATCAAGAACGGCGAGCTGTTCGACGCGGCCACGCTGACGCGGCGATGGCCGTCGGAGCACCCGCTGCCCCGGATGTTCTGGCAGGAGGCGCCATGAGCGAAGTGCGCAATCCCTACGGGATCGATCTCGGCGATCGCAATGCCCGCGAATCGTTGCACAAAACTCCGGAGGCGATTGCGACGATTGTTCGATCGCTTGGCGCCGGAGGGCTCTCGAAGCGGACGGCGCCAGGCAAATGGACCCTCGCCGAGATCCTGGTCCACCTGGCGCAGACCGAGATCATTGTTCAGGGCCGCTTTCGCCATGCGCTGACTACCGATGGCTACGTCGTGCAGCCGTTCGATCAGGACCTGTTCATGGCCGTCGAGCCGGCGACGGACGGTGACGCCGCGCTCGAGGCTTATGTCTGCCTTCGCAGGTTCGCGCTACCCTTGATCGATCGGTTGAGAGCGGCCGAGCTGGCGAAGCGCTTCCGTCATCCCGATCACGGCGAGATCTCCGTGGCCTGGCTGCTCGCATGGTGGGCCGGGCACGAGCGACGTCACCTCGGGCAGGTCGAGCGGATTGCCGACATTGCAGGAAAGGATGACGAGTAGCAAATGAGCGAGACGCCGACGAGCCAGTATCGCGAAGCGAAGGCCAGCACGGCCCAGGGCGCCTTCGGACAGGCGGTCGAGATCGGCCCGCACCGTTTTGCCGCCGACGAGCCGCCTGTCAACGGCGGTAATGACGCTGGTCCGGCGCCACACGAGTGGGTCCTCGCGGGGCTGGCCAGCTGCGTCGCGATGACGGTGCAGGGCTACGCGAAACGCAAGGGCCTGCCGGTGAGGCACGTGGAGGTCCGGGTCCGCGGGCACCGCGAAGACGGCGTGTTCCTCATCGAACGCCACGTCGAGATCGACGGCGACCTCGACGACGCTCAGCGCGCGCGGCTGCTCGAGATCGCCGGGAAGTGCCCGGTGACGAAGACGCTGACCGGGGAGATTCGAATCGTTGCGGTGTGAGCGCTCGCGGTCCGAGCGCTCGCGGGGCTGAAGCCCCCGCCGCCACCGGCGCTTTTCACGCCTTTCCGAACGAGCGCTCGAACAGCTCCGCGATCGCGCGGCGCCCGCTCTCTTCGATCACGCGCGTCCCGGTTCCGGTGATGTGCGTGTGCGTGATGACAGGCTGGTCGTCTGACGTGCGGCGCACCCACTTCGAGCCGGTCCACGAGAACCAGCCGTCACGCGCCTGATCGAACACCGACAGCGGCTTGTTGCACAACTTGGCGAACTCGGCGCCCCAGCCCGTGCCGCCGCGCACGGTGTGGTCGTCTTCGATGTGGCCGATGACGTAGATCTCCTGCCCGTTGTTCACCTGGTACCAGATCGTCTGCAGGATCTTCCTGAGCGTCGGCCCTTCGGTGTACCGGCGGTTCATCAGGCGCGACACGTACTCGAGGCTGACGTCGCCCGCCAGCAGTTCCTCGTGATTCAGGACGCGAAGTCCGCGGTGGCGGACGATGGTGTGGCCTTCGAAGGTGAAGTTGACCTCGTCGATGCCGTAGCGCTCGGCCTGCTCGCCGAAGGCGGCCTCGGCGCCGGCGGCGGCGCCGCTGAACAGAATGCAGTCCTCACGATTCATGACGAGAGTCTAGCCCGTCCCGGCCGCGGTCCGCCAGCTTTGGTGCAGAATGGACGGATGCGCAAGCCAGTCATCTTCATCACGGGCGCGGGCGGTGAGATTGGCCACGGCCTGATCACGCGCCTCGCCGGCACCGGCCGGCCCATCGTCACGCTCGATCTCGCGCCGCTCGACTCCACGCTGTCCGGTCTCGTCCAGCGCGAGTTCCTGGGGTCGATCCTCGATGCCGGTCTGCTCGAGCGCATCCTGTCCGAGTTCGAAGTGGACCTGGTGTTTCACCTGGCCGCGCTGCTCTCCACGCGCTCGGAGTTCACGCCCACGCGCGCGCACGAGGTCAACGTCGAGGGCACGCTCACGCTCCTCGAGTTCGCGCAGAAGGAAGGCGAGTCGCACGGACGTCCGGTGAAGTTTCTCTACCCATCCTCGATCGCGGCGTACGGCATGCCCGACCTCGAGACGAAGAACAGCGAGACGCACGTCCGCGAAGACGACTTCAATCACCCGACGACGATGTACGGCGCGAACAAGCTGTATTGCGAACTGCTGGGCCACTACTACGCGCGGTACTACAAGCAGCTTGCCGCCGACACGCTCAGCGGGAAGGTCGACTTCCGTTCCGTGCGCTTCCCTGGACTCATCTCCGCGTTGACCATGCCGTCCGGCGGCACGTCCGACTACGCGCCCGAGATGATCCACGCCGCGGCGAAAGGTGATCCGTACGCGTGCTTCGTCCGGCCCGACACTCGCATCCCGTTCATGGCGATGCCCGACGGCGTCGAGGCGCTGATTCGGCTGGCAGCCGCTCCGTGCGAGCGGCTCACGCGCACGGCGTACAACGTGGCCGCCTTCAACCCGTCGGCTGAAGAGATTCGCACGATCGTGGCGGCCGCTTTCCCCGAGGCGAAGCTCACCTACGCCATCGACGACAAGCGCCAGGGCATCGTCGACTCCTGGCCGGCCGGCGTCGATGATTCTGCCGCGCGCCATGACTGGGGGTTCTCGCCGACTTACGACCTGTCGCGCGCGTTCAGCGAATACCTCATCCCGACCATCAGGAGGAGCTACCAGTGAACGTCGCCGACCTGCCGCAGTCGATGACCGTGATCGAGATCAGCACGCCCGGCGGGCCGGAGGTGCTGACGCCCGTCACCAGGGCGATGCCGGCGATCGGCGCGGGCGATGTGCTGATTCGGGTGGACGCCTCCGGCGTCAACAGGCCGGACCTGATGCAGCGGCTCGGGAAATATCCGCCGCCGCCCGGCGCTCCTGACGTGCCGGGCATGGAGGTGGCCGGCGTCGTTGCGGCGGTCGGGTCGGCCGTCGATCGCTGGCGCGCAGGTGATCGCGTAATGGCGCTCGTGGCCGGCGGTGGGTACGCGGAGTACTGCGCGGCGCCGGCGCCCCAGTGCCTGCCCATTCCGCGCGGCCTCTCCGTTGAAGAAGCCGCCGGGATGCCCGAGACGTACTTCACCGTCTGGACCAATGTGTTCGAGCGGGCGCGGCTGCAGGGCGGCGAGAGCATCCTGATCCACGGTGGCGCGAGCGGCATCGGCACCACCGCCATCCAGATGTCGAGGGCGTTCGGCGCGCGCGTGTTTGCCACGGCGGGATCGCCCGACAAGTGCGCGGCCTGCGAGCGGCTTGGCGCCGAGCGCGCGATCGACTACCGGCGTCAGGACTTCGTCGAAGCGGTGAAGGAACTGACCAGGGGTCGCGGCGTGGACGTCATCCTCGACATGGTGGGCGGCGACTACGTCGCGCGCAACCTCGAGGCGTTGGCGATGGACGGCCGGCTCGTCCAGATCGCGTTCCTGCGCGGCGCGCAGGCCGAGATCAACCTGAACCCGCTGATGCGGAAGCGCATCACGTTCACGGGATCGACGCTGCGGCCACGAACGGTGGAGCAGAAGGGGGCCATCGCGCGAGCGCTCGAGGAGCACGTGTGGCCGCTGGTGGAGCGTGGCGAAGTACGCCCGGTCATCCACGCG
>Ga0207701_10000199_pt1 | contig 59744 bp, 64 predicted proteins | sample KBSSwiSSwithPhiX_FD_184294 | JGI IMG/M metagenome (GOLD analysis project Ga0207701, IMG submission 184294) | Switchgrass rhizosphere bulk soil microbial communities from Kellogg Biological Station, Michigan, USA, with PhiX - S5 (SPAdes) (version 2) | ecosystem: Environmental > Terrestrial >... | reverse complement strand
CTTCGGCGATACGCGCCAGTCACATCGCCAGATCGGCACGGTGAACGAAACGCACGTCTTCAGCCAGCGTCTCGTCAACGAAGCGCGGTTTGGATTCAACCGGATCAACATCACCTTCGACCCGAACATGAAGGCGAACCCGGCGGATCTCGGCATCCGGACTGGCGTGAACGCGCCCATCGGCTTGCCGCAGATCACCATCAACGGCCCGGCGCTGAACTTCGGTGGCCCGCAGAACTTCCCGCAGGGACGTACCGACACGACGTTGGTGGTCTCGGATACGGCAACGCTCTCGGCGGCCCGCCACAACATCCGGTTCGGCGGCGAGCTGCGGCGTTTCCGGAACGTCAACTTCACGAGCGACACGGGCAGGTTCGACTTCCCGAGCGTCGCCGCATTCCAGGCCGGCACCGGCAACAACTTCACCGTGACGCTGGGCGACCGCGCCAGCGACATTCGCGTGCGCGCGTATGGATTGTTTGTGAGCGATTCGTACAAGCTTGGGCAGAACGTGACGCTGGATCTCGGCGTCCGCCTCGACTCAAATCAGGCGCCGAAGGATACGCAAGATCGACTGGTGGTCTTCGATGCGGCGACCGGGACGCTGGTGCGCGTCGGATCGAGTTCGCGGCCGAAGGTGTACGACAACAGCAACGACCTGTCGCCACGTCTCGGCATCATCTGGGATCCGACCAAAGACGGACGAACCGCCATACGCGCGGCGTACGCCCGAACCGTCGATCAGCCGGTCACCAATGCCGTGACGCCTTTAGCGGCAAACCCGCCGCTGGCGACGCCACTCACCTTCACCGGCAACATCCGCCTGGACAACGCGCAAGCGACGGCGCTCGCGGGTGGTCTCGCGCCGGCGTCGATCAGCCCCGATTTCCACGGCGCCCATATGCAGACGTGGAACGTGAACGTCGAACGGCAGATCTTCGCGTCGACGAGCGCCATGGTCGGTTACTTCGGCTCCAAGGGGACCGACCTTCGCGTGCCGCGGAATCTCAATCAGTTCGTCAACGGTGTACGTCCGTTCCCGATCGTGGCCGCGTCGAGCTCGATTCTCCCAGGGACGTCCCTCGGCAACATCACTGAAACCGTTTCGCTTGGCGAATCGCACTACAAAGGTCTCTGGGTCAGCGCCACCCAGCGCCTCTCGCGTGGCCTTCAGTTCGACGCGTCGTACACGCTGTCGAAGTCGACCGACACCAATTCGCTCAGCGAAAACGTCATCAGGATCCAGAACAGCTTCGACATCCTGGCCGACCTCGCGCCGTCGGACTACGATGCCCGCCACCGTTTCGTGATCAACACGATTTATCAACTTCCGTTCACCGGAAATGCACTCGCGGAAGGTTGGCAGATCGGCGGGATCGTTCAGGCCCAGACCGGAAATCCAGTGAACATCGTCACCAACGTCACCACGTTCAATGGCGTGGTCAACACGCTGCGGCCGGACCTGATCGGAACGCTGGATGTCATCGGCGACCGGAATCAATGGTTCCCCAACAGTGCCTGCGATCCGCGAATCGCCGGGTCGTGCACGGGATCCTCCGTCTTTGCGATACCGGTATCGGCGGATGGCACCTTCCACTTCGGCAATCTGCCAAGAAACGCCTTGTATGGCCCGGGGTTCCGCAACGTGGATCTCTCGATCACCAAGAACACGCCAATCGGCGGCACGCGGCGCGTGCAGCTGCGGATTGAAGTGTTCAACTTGTTCAACACGGCCAATCTCGGACAGCCTGTTCGCATCCTGACCGTGCCGAGCACGAGTTTTGGCACCATCACGAACACACGCTTCCCGACGGGCGATTCGGGGTCCGCGCGACAGGTGCAATTCGCGGCGAAGTATCTGTTCTGAGGCGTTCGGACGTTCGGGATCGTTCGAGCGTTCCGAACGATCCGAACGATCCGAACGATCCGAACGATCCGAACGATCCGAACGATCCGAACGATCCGAACGATCCGAACGCCTCATATAATCGGCGCGTGAGTGTTGAGGAGCACAAAGCTTACGCGCCGGTTTCCGTTTCCTGTTTCGTCCTCACCGTCAGCGACACACGGACCGAAGCGAACGACACCGGCGGACAGGCAATTCGCCAGCTTCTCGAGAGCAGTGGTCACAGCGTGACGGGTCACGTGATCGTTCGCGATGATCCCGCGGCTGTTGTCAGAGCCGTGAACGTGTGCCTGGTGGATGCAGGTACTCGAGTGATTATTACGACGGGAGGTACGGGCATTACCTCGCGCGACGGCACGTTTGAAGCGATCGATGGCCTGCTCGAGAAGCGGCTCACCGGCTTCGGCGAACTGTTCCGCATGCTCAGCTACGAGCACATCGGCGCGGCGGCGATGATGAGTCGTGCGATTGCAGGTACGGCCGGGGGCAAAGCGATTTTTGTCCTTCCCGGATCACCCGACGCCGTCAAGCTCGCCATGACCAAGCTAATCCTGCCCGAGCTCGGCCACGTGGTTCAGCAGTTGAGCCGATGAGTACAAAGATGCGGCCGTTCGGCGAGACGATCTCGCTCGACGAGGCGCGCGCGATCATCACTCGATCCCTGCGACCGATCGAACGCATCGAGCGTGTCCCGCTTGAAAGGGCGCATGGTCGTGTTCTCGCCGAGGAGGTCGTGGCGCCAGCGGACGTCCCGCCATTTTCGCGCGCTGCGATGGATGGGTACGCCGTGCGTGCAGCGGACACCACGGGGGCCACGCCCCGCCAACCGGTGGTCGTGACCTGCATTGAAAAAGTGTTCACCGGTCAGATGCCGTCGCAGGCAGTCGGACCAGGACAGTGCACCGAAATCGCGACCGGCGCGCCGATGCCGCAGGGCGCCGATTCGGTGGTCATGGTCGAACAGACCGACGCCGAGGGAACGGCGGTCCGCATCTTCGCGGCTGCCGATACCGGGCAGAACATCGGTCGGCAGGGAGCCGACATCAAGCGCGGCCAGGTCGTGATGCGCCCGGGCGATGTGCTGAGCGCCAGCCGCGTCGGCGCGATTGCCGCGCTCGGTCGCGCGCACGTTGACGCGTACGCACGCCCTCGTGTCGCGATTCTGTCAACGGGCAACGAAATCGTCGAGCCCGGGCAGCCACTCCAGCCGGGGCAGATCTACGACATCAACCGATTCACGGTTGCAGCGATCGTCGCGGAACACGGCGGCGCACCCACATCACATCGAACCGCCGCGGATACGATTCCCGATCTCGAGCGCGCGCTCGACGACTGCCTCGAAGACGAGGTGCTGGTGTTTTCCGGCGGAACGTCGGTGGGCGAGCGCGACCTGATCCTGGACGCGCTGAGTAACCGTGGCGAGGTGCTGTTTCACGGCATCTCGGTGAAGCCGGGCAAGCCCACCGCCTTCGGCCTCATCAACGGCAAGCCGTTCTTCGGTATGCCAGGCTATCCTTCGTCGTGTCTTCTGAACACGCACATCCTGCTCGTCCCGGCGCTGCGCGTCATCGCGCGGCTCCCGGCAATCGAACGAAGGACCATGACCCTGCCGCTCGCTCGCCGCGTGGTCTCCGCCAAGGATCGGCATCAGTTCTATACGGTGCGCGTCGCCGACGGCGAAGCGATTCCGGCCTACAAGGCGTCGGGTGACATCACGAGCATGTCGCAGGCTGACGGTTACTTCGAGATCGCCGCAGAGACGGATGTCGTCGAGCAGGGCGCCCTCGTCGAGGTGACGCTGTTCTGAGCTAACATTCCGGCCGGATCGGAGGGTTCGATGCGTACGAAGCTCCTTGTCGCCGCGGCCGCCATCAGTCTGCTGCAGGCCGCTCCGGTTGGCGCGCACCATTCCTTCGCAGCGGAGTTCGATGCGTCCAAACCATTCAAGCTCACCGGTGTGGTGACGAAGGTGGAGTGGCAGAACCCGCACACGATCTTCTATCTCGACATCACCGATGAACAGACGAAGAAGGTCACGAACTGGTCATTCGAGATGGGCAGCCCGAACGGCCTGATGCGCAACGGCTGGACTCGCAACACGCTGAAGGTTGGCGATGTCGTGACGGTCGAAGGCAGTCTCGCGAGAGACGGCTCGCCGTACGGTAATGCGCAGGCGGTTGTCCTCGCCAGCACGGGCAAGCGCCTGTTCGCCGCGTCGAGTCGGACCGACGCCCCATGAGCCGCGCTCGCCGCGTCGCGCTCACCTCGGCCTTCGTGATCGCCGCCTTCTACACGGCGTGGGCGCAGGGGCCGGCCGCGAGCCGTCCCGTTGAACCGACGCCGCGGCTCGCCGACGGCACGCCGAACCTCGGTCGTGTTCCGGGCGAGAAGGGCGTCTGGAACGTTCCCTACATTCAGAACATGGGGATGCGCATTCCGGGTCCAGACGGTCGAACGGCGGCCGAGCGCGGCGCAGTCACGGAGTCGGGAGGACGCGGCGGCGCGAAGGCCGAACCGGACGTGCCGTTCCTCCCGTGGGCGCGCGGCGTCTACGATTACAACTCGCGCAACAACTCGAAGTACGACCCGGAAGGCTACTGTCTGCCGCCGGGAGGGCCACGTATGATGGCCACGCCGTATCCGATGGAGATCATTCAGCAGCCCGAGCACAAGCGCATCTTCATGGTCTTCGAAGGCGCGACGCACATCTGGCGGGAGATCTACATGGACGGGCGTGCGCATCCGCAGGGCGACGAGCTGAATCCCACCTACCTTGGCCACTCGGTCGGCCACTGGGATCGCGATACGCTCGTCGTCGACGTCGTCGGCTTCAACGAGAACACGTGGCTGGACTACTACGGCCACCCGCATACAGATCTGCTGCACGTGGTCGAGAAGTACACGCGCCCGAACAAGGCGACGCTGCGTTACGAGGCGCTCATCGACGATCCCGGCGCGTATTCGAAGCCGTGGACGATTGCGTGGAACATTCCGTGGAGCGCAAGCGGCGAGCTGACCGAATACATCTGCCAGGAGAACAATAAATATCTGCAGAAGCTGACCGACGATTTCGGCCAGCCGGTTCTCGGCGGGCGCTAGGAGCACCGCTAGTTCCGAATCAGCCTGAAGTCGCCCTTCTGTCCGGCCTGGGTCCACGTGCCGCTGAACACGCGGTGGGCCGAGCCGATGTTCTCCAACTTGCCATCGATGACGATCCCTTTGGCTTCCAGATGCACTTGCCAGTTTTCGGGATCGAGCGACGCGGTGGTGAGTGGCAAGGCGTTGGGCCCGGGATTAATCGCGCCGCTGATCGCTTTGCCGTCCCACTGCATCTGCAGGAGCACGCGGGTGCGTTGATCCTTGTTCGGCCCCCAGTCGCCGCTCCACGACCCCTTGAGCGGATGGCCGTACTGCGCGAGCGCGCTCGAGGCCGTCAGCACGCACACGGCGACGATCAGGCTGCGGATCACGCGTTGAATATACTTCCTGCGTGACCCATTCCCAACGAGAAGTGGCCGCCAGCATCGGTGTGCCTGTCGCACGGCGCCATATTTTTCTCTGCTGCGATCAAACCGACGCAAAATGCTGTGATAAGGAGCGTGGCCTTGCCGCATGGACCTTCCTGAAGCGGCGTCTCAAAGAGTTGAAGCTCTCTGAGCAGGGCGGCATCCTTCGCACGAAAGCCAACTGCCTCCGCATCTGCGAAGGTGGGCCGATTGCAGTCGTATACCCGGAAGGTGCCTGGTACGGCGAGTGCGACCCGCCTGTGCTGGAGCGCATCATTCAGGAACACCTGATCGCCGGACGGATCGTCGCTGAATACCTGATTTCCGCGCGTCCGCTGCCTCCGCAAGCGTAAACACCGGTCTCATCGCCCGCGTATCAACCCACGTACCTCCCCCGGACGTAACTCTTCTATTCCCGACACGGAGATCATCATGAAACTCAAATTGTGGGTGTTGTTGCTGTGCGTCGCGGCGCTGCCGATTGCCGCGCTCGCACAGGGATCCGTCGATGGCAAGTGGTCCGGCGAAGTGCCTGGCGGCCGTGGCCCTCAGCAGGTGACGCTGACGCTGAAAGCAGATGGAGGCAAGCTGACTGGTTCAGTCGCCGGCGGACGCGGCGGTGAAATCCCGATCGAGGAAGGAACGATCTCGAGCGGGATGCTGAAGTTCAAGACGAAGCAGATGGGACGCGGCGGCGAGGTCACGTTGAACTGGAGCGGCACGCTCAAGGGCGACGAGATCGCGTTCACGCGAATGGCGGAGGGCGGCCAGGGACAAGCGCAGGAATTTACGTTGAAACGAATGCAGTAGATCGAGCAGGGTCTGGGGATCGGGGACTGGGGACTAGAGGTCCCAGCCCCCAGTCCTTCAGTCCCCAGTCCCCAGTCCCTAGTCCCCAGTCCCTAGTCCCTAGTCCCTAGTCCCTAGAGAGCCTTATTAACTTCCGCCCAATTCACCACATTCCACCACGCGCCGATGTAGTCGGGACGACGGTTCTGATACTTCAAGTAATACGCGTGCTCCCAGACGTCGAGTCCGAGGATCGGCGTCTTCCCCTCCATCAACGGGTTGTCCTGGTTCGGCGTGCTTGTGATCGACAGCTTGCCTCCGTCCTTGAGCAGCCAGACCCACCCGCTGCCGAATCGTCCGGCTCCCGCCTTGCCCCATTCTTCCTTGAACTTGTCGAAGCTGCCGAAGGATGACGTGATTGCGTCGCCGACCTTGCCCGTTGGTGCGCCGCCCGCATCGGGGCCCATCCACTTCCAGAACATGCTGTGGTTCCAGTGGCCGCCGCCGTTGTTGCGCACCGCGGTGCGAATGTCTTCGGGAACCGTATTGATGCCGCGGCACAGCTCGTCGATGCTCTTCGAGTTGAGCTCCGGATGTTTGTCGAGCGCGGCGTTCAGGTTGGTGACGTATGCCTGGTGATGCTTCCCGTGATGAATCTGCATCGTCTGCGCGTCGATGTGCGGTTCGAGCGCGGCGAAGTCGTACGGAAGCTTGGGAAGTTCGTGCGCCATGCGTCCTCCACGTGGGGCGCGCCTTCACAGCACGCCAAAGAACGCAATCGTACTACTGAATCGACAACATTCGGTCGAGAGCGACCTTCGTCCAGTACTTCTGATCGTGGGAGACCGTGATGCGGTTGTGCACGCGACCTTCGACCAGCTCTTCAAGAATCCAGAGCAAGTGGTTTGGTGAGACGCGGAACATCGTCGAGCAAAGACAACCAAACTGATCGAGCGACACGACACTGCGGTCCGGTGCCACTTCCTGCGCAAGGCGATTGACGAGGTGCACCTCGGTACCAACGGCCCACGCGGATCCTGCCGGGCTGTTCTTGACCGTCTTGATGATGTATTCGGTGCTTCCGCTGTCGTCGGCGGCCTGCACGACATCCCACGGCACTTCTGGATGAACGATGACGCGGATGCCGGGATGCTGGCGCCGCACCGTCGCAATTTGCGCAGCACTGAAGCGGACGTGCACCGAACAGTGACCCTTCCAGAGAATCATCCGCGCGCGTTCGAGCGCATCTGGATCAACGCCGCCGAAGATTTCATTCGGATCCCACACGACCATCTCGTCAAGGGGAATCCCCATCTTGAACGCGGTGTTGCGGCCAAGGTGCTGGTCCGGCAGAAACAGGATCTTGTCAGCTCTCTCGAACGCCCATCTCAGCGCGGCGGCGGCGTTCGAAGACGTGCAGACCGTTCCATCGCGTTCGCCGACGAACGCCTTAATGGACGCGGCGGAGTTGATGTAGGTGACCGGAACGACGCCGGTCGAGTGCGTCGGCGATCCACGGGTGACGCCCATCAGCGTCAGCTCTTCCCAGCACGTTTCCAGCTGGTCGGGCGCCGCCATGTCGGCCATCGAACAGCCCGCCGCAAGGTCTGGAAGGACCACCTGTTGATGGCGAGCGCAAAGTACGTCCGCACTCTCCGCCATGAAGTGGACGCCGCAGAAGACGATGTAGTCCGCTTCAGGACGGTTCGCGATCTGACTCGCCAAGCGAAATGAATCGCCGGTGTAATCCGCAAACTTGATCACTTCGTCGCGCTGATAGTGATGGCCCAGAATGACGAGTCGGTTGCCGAGCTTCTCGCGCGCGGCCGTGATGCGCGCGTCCATTTCGCCGTCTGACAGACCAAGGTACTTCTCCGGCAGAGCCTGCCTTTCGGAGATGTGCTCCTTCTCGAACTCCGTCAAGAGGGGAATCAGCGTGGGCATGTGATCTAAGAAATTCTAAGGGATGGGGTTGTCGGACAACAGCGGGACCGTTTATGCCGTCTGCGCCTCGAAGGTGTTGACGATGTTGTAGAGGGTGTCGCGCTCGAGCGGTTCGCGACCGGCAGCGCGAACGAGCTTCGTCAGCTGAGCTGTCGTCATTCCCTCGGGCGTCGGCGAGCCAGCCATGTGGTAAATCTTCTCTTCCTGCACCGTCCCGTCGAGATCGTCCACGCCGAACCAGAGCGCGGTCTGCGCCACATCGACTCCTGTCGCAATCCAGAACGCTTTGATATGCGGAATGTTGTCGCACATCAGCCGCGCCACGGCGTGCACGCGCAGCGTATCCGCCGCACTCGGCGCTGGCAGCTTCCGCATCTGATTGTTGTCGGGATGAAACGCGAGCGGAATGAATGCCTGGAAGCCGCCGGTCTCATCCTGCAGCGCACGTGCGCGCATCATGTGGTCGACGCGCTCTTCCATCGTCTCGATGTGACCGTACAGCATCGTCACGTTGGTGCGCAGTCCCAGCCCGTGCGCAATGCGATGGATGGACAGGTATCGATCTGCATCGCACTTGTCGTGGCAGATCTTCCGGCGCACGCGCTCCGCGAAAATCTCGGCGCCGCCACCAGGCAATGAGTTAAGGCCGGCAGCCATCAATTCGCGAAGCACCTGCTGGTCCGTCATTCCGTAGAGTTCCGCGAAGTACGCGATCTCGACCGCCGTGAAGCATTTCAGGTGAATCTCGGGACGAATTCTCTTGAAGCCGCGCAGCAGCTCCGTGTAGTAATCGAACGGCAGATTCGGATTGAGGCCGTTGACGATGTGCAGTTCGGTGAGCGGCTGGTTGGCGCGGCGTCGAAGCTTGTCCCACGCCTGCTCGAGCGACATCGTGTAGGCCGCAGCATCCGACGGCTGAAGGCGCGCAAACGAGCAGAACAGGCAGCTCGCGACGCAGACGTTGGTCGGCTCGAGACGCAGGTTGTAGTTGAAGTAGGTGCGCGCGCCGTGGCGCTTCTCGCGTTCGCGGTTGGCCAGCGCTCCGACGGCGAGCAGATCGCGGACGTTGAACAGCGCCACTCCGTCTTCGAGCGTGAGGCGCTCGTTTTCGCGAAGCTTCCCGTCGATTTCAGCCAGTCCAGCGGCTTTGATGCGCGCTTCCACGTCCAAAAAATTCTACGTGCTATAGTCCTAGGCCACAACTCGACTCCGCCCGGGAAGTACGGCCGACCTTTAGGTCGGCCTAGCAGGGGAACTGGGTGAGAAGCCCAGACGGTCCCGCCACTGTAAGCAGATCGCCGGGCCGGCCTAAAGCCGGCCTGCGGCTGCAAGTCAGGAAACCTGCCCCGAGGCGCCAGTCCCTTTTTACGGCGCGTGAGACGCCGGAAGGAGACGCCAATGGGCTTCGCCCGCTTCGCTTCTGTTCTCTATCTGGTCATCGGCTGGTTATCGGTTGCGGCCGTAAGTGTCACCGCTCAGGCCGAACTCTCTGGCACCGTCGTCGATGAGAGCGGCAGCGCGCTTCCGCGAGCGGCCGTCATGCTCCTCGATCAAGGAGACGCCGAGGTTGCGACGACATTCACCGATTTACACGGCGCGTTTCGGTTTCTCCGCTCGTGTGACCGGTGTACGGTCATCGTCTCGCTCGCAGGCTTCAACCCGGCGCGGTCGGCGGTTTCAACTGACAGTCCCTCGAATGTGACCTTGACGGTCGCGCCGGTTCGCGAATCCGTAGTCGTGTCCGCGACACGGATCGAGACACCAACCAGTCAAGTGGGTGCCGCGGTCACGGTGTTCACGGCTGAAGAGATGCAACGACGCGACGTGCCGGTCGTCGCCGAGCTGCTGCGCGGGACGCCAGGCGCCACGGTCGTGCGAGCAGGCGGCGTCGGCAACGTGACGTCGCTGTTCGTCCGCGGCGGAGAAAGCAGCTACAACAAGGTGATGCTCGACGGCATCCCGCTGAATGAGCCGGGCGGCACGTTCAATTTCAGCAATCTGACGACTGACTTCGTCGAACGCATCGAGGTCGTCCGCGGTGCCCAATCGGCGCTCTTCGGAAGCGACGCAATGGCAAGCGTCGTCCAGTTGATAAGTCGGCGGCCCGCTCGCGGACTGTCGCATCCGACGATCCTGGCGTCGGGCGAAGCGGGCTCCTACCACTCGCAGCGTGGGTCAGCCTCGGTCGGAATTTCCGGGGACAAGTGGGACGCCAGCCTGAACGCGGGTCGACAGCACACCGACAACCGGGTTCCCAACAACGAGTTCACCAACACGACGGTCGCCGGCAACGGCGGCGTCATGCCGACGAGCACGATGTCGCTGCGTCTGGTCGGACGCACGGAATTCGGGCGTACCGGGGTGCCGGGCTCCACGGCCTTCGGCCGCCCGGACATGGACGCCTTCTTCCATCGCCGAGATGGCGTTATTGGTGCAACGTTCGAGCATCAGGCTTCAGATCGATGGCAGCAGCGCGCCACGTATGCACTGAGCGTGTCGCATCAGCAGTCGACAAACCTGCAGATCGATCCGCCGTACGTCCCGCGCTTCGAGGGACACGTGGCACCGTTCACGTTCGCGGATTTTCCGTACGACAGCCTGACGGATCTGCGGCGTCACTTCGTGTCGTACCAGGCCGATGCGCACATCGCGGGCGGAGGGGCAAACGAGCAAGTGCTGACGTTCGCATTCGACGTGAACGGCGAACGAGGCGTCCTGACCAATCGCATGGCGGGTTCTGTAGTTCGTGCATCGCGGGACAATTTCGGCTGGACCGCGCAGCACCAATGGTTCGGTGCGCGTGCATCGATCGCGAGCGGTCTCCACATCGAGCGGAACGACAGCTTTGGTACGGCCGTCGCACCCCGGATTTCGATCGCGGTGGCGGCAGCCGCGAACACGAAGCTGAAATTCAACGCTGGACTCGGGGTCAAAGAGCCGACGATCCTCCAGTCGTTCAGTCCTTCGCCGTCGTTTCTCGGAAACCCGGACCTCGCGCCCGAGCGCGCAACGACGGTGGATGCCGGCATCGAACAGCGGCTCCTCGCACAGCGCGTCAAGATCGAAGCCCTCTGGTTCGATGGACGTTACAAGAACATCATCTCGACCCGCACGATCAGCTTCACGCCGTTCCTGTCGCAGTACTTCAACATCGGCCTGACGAAAGCGCACGGCGCAGAGCTGGCGTTGGATGCCGCGCCCGCCACGGGAGTGCGCGTCCGCGGTGCATACACATTGACAGTTTCACGAATCGCCCAAAGCACGTCGCCGACCAATCCGGTGTTTGCCGTCGGCGCGTGGGCATTCCGGCGCCCCCGTCACTCGGGGTTTGCTGAAGCCATCTGGGCCGTCGATCGATTCAGCGCCGACGTGCATGCCACGTTCATCGGACGCCGTGTGGATAGCGACTTCTCCTCGCTGGTGCCAGCGATAGAGGAAAACGCCGGCTACCAGGCATGGGACGTTGGCGCGAGCTACCGTGTAGCGGCTCCGGCGACACTCTACCTGCGTGTGGACAACGTCGGCGATCGCGACTACATGGACCCGCTCGGCTATTCCGCGTGGAGGCGCACGGCACGCGCGGGCGCACGGGTGTCGTGGTAAAGCCGCGCGCCGCGATCTCCTGGAGCGGCGGGAAGGATTGCTGTACGGCGCTCCTCCGAACCTGTCAGGACTATGACGTCGTTGCGATGATCACCATGTTCGCGGAGGACGGCGCACGAAGCCGCTCCCACGGCTTGCGTCCCGAGGTGCTGAGCGCACATGCGGAGCGGCTCGCCGTCCGCAACCTGACGGGATGTTGTTCGTGGCGCTCCTACACTAAGGAATACATCCGGCTCCTCTCCGACGCGTCCGCGATGGGCGTTACGCACATCATCTTCGGCGACATCATGGGCGATGCCCACCGTGCGTGGGACGAAGGCGTCTGTGCCGTGCATGGCCTTACGGCGGTGCTGCCGCTGTGGGGAGAGTCAACTCGAACACTCGTCGAAGAATTCATCACCACCGGGAGCACGGCGGTCATCGTCACCGCCCGCGCCGCCTACCTTGACCCGACGTGGCTCGGGCGCTCGATCACTCTCGAGGCGGTCGAAGAGCTGCAAAGCCGCGGCGTCGATCCGTGCGGCGAGTTTGGCGAATACCACACGCTCGTGACAAACACACCGCTTTTCAGCTCACCGATGGAGCTCGCATTCGGAGTGCGGGAGCTGCACTCGGACTGCTGGGCACTCGATGTGAGCGTCGTTCCGCCGCACGTACCGGCCGGCCTTAGCCGGCCCACCAACAACGATGCTTCGGGCTGAATCCGTCTCTTTCGGCTACGACGGAGGTTTCACGCTGAACGACGTAAGCGTGACCATTCCGGCCGGCTCGCTGACAGGCCTTCTTGGCCCGAACGGCTGTGGAAAAACCACACTCCTCAAGCTGCTGTCCGGCGTGCTGCGCCCCCAAACCGGCCGCGTGATGCTCGGCAATCGCGCGCTCACCTCGATGACACGCCGCGAGCTGGCAAGGCACGTCGCGTCCGTTCCGCAGGAGACACACCCGGCGTTCGATTACAGCGTCATGGAGATGGTGCTGATGGGGCGCCATCCGCATCTCTCAGCCTTCCAGCTCGAGGGACCGGCAGATTTCGGGATTGCTCGTGAGGCGCTCGAGGCCACCGGGACAGGGCACCTCGCGGATCGGAATTACATGACGCTCAGCGGCGGCGAAAAGCAGCGCGTCGTGATTGCGAGTGCGCTGGCCCAGTCGACGGAGGTTCTGCTGCTCGACGAACCGACCGCCTCGCTCGACCTCGGGTACCAGCTCGACGTCGCGTCGTTGCTCGCTCGCCTCAACCGCGAACACACGGTGACCATGGTGCTCGCGACGCACGATCTGAATCTCGCGGCGTCATTGTGCGAGCGTCTGGTCGTCATGCGCGGCGGACGTATCCTGACCGCCGGACCCACGCGCGAGGTGCTGACCGGCGATACCGTGCGACAGCTGTACGACGTCGAGGCCGACGTGCAGTTCCATGAGGCGGCCGGACACGTGACCGTGATTCCGGTCCGAAGGATGTCCTGATGGTGAGGGCGCGGCTCGCGTCGATCCTGATTGGCTACGGTGCGCTCGCACTCGGGGCCTGCCTCCTGGCGCCGCTTGCCGGCAGCACCCACATCAGCCTCGCGCGCGCATTCGATCGCTCGATTCCCTTCCCTGACAACGTCGACGCCCAGATCTTCTTCGTGGCGCGAATGCCGCGTGTCCTCACAGGCGCGATCGTCGGTTCAACGCTGGCCGCTGCCGGCGTCGTCATGCAGGCACTGCTTGGGAATCCGCTCGCGACACCGTTCACCTTGGGCGTCTCGACCGGGGCCGCCCTGGGTGCGGTGCTCGCCATCACCTTCGGCAGCACCTTACCCGTTGGGGCGCTCGCATCGGTCCCGCTCGCCAGCCTCGCAGGGGCGGTCGTCGCCTCGGCAATCGTCTATGTCCTCGCGACGAGACCAGGTCGACCGATTTCGACGATGGTGCTCCTGCTGGCCGGTGTGACGTTGAATGCATTCTTCTCGGCCTTGATTCTCTTCGTGCAGTACGCAGCCGACTTCACGCAGGCGTATCGCACCATCCGTTGGTTGATGGGAGACCTCGACGTCGGAAGCTTCGCTCCCATTGTCGCGGCGCTGCCGCTGGTGCTGGTGGCGCTTGGCATCTTCGCGTTCCTTCCTCGGTCGCTCAATTTGCTGAGCGTCGGCGCCGATTCAGCCGCCACTCGGGGCGTCGATGTGGCCCTGACGCAGCGTCTGGCATTCTTCAGTGCCTCGCTGGCAACCGCGGCGGCCGTATCGCTGGCCGGGCCGATCGGATTTGTCGGCATCGTCGTGCCCCATCTGATCCGGCTGATGGTGGGCGTCGATCACCGCATCGTGCTGCCTGCTTCGGCGCTCTTCGGTGCGGCGTTTCTCATCGGGTGCGATCTGATCGCCCGCACCGTGCTTGCGCCGGTCGAAGTGCCGGTAGGCGTGGTCACCGCGATGCTTGGAGGGCCGTTCTTCCTATGGCTGCTCGTCAGGCGAAGCTGATTCGTCTCGTTGTTGTTGTTCTTCTCCTGTGCGGGACGAACCTCTCACGGAGCGGCGCGAACCTTCTAAGTTCGCGTGAACGATCTCGCGCACCGGTCGGCTATCAAACCGCGCCGCCACGGAGCTCGAGCAGCGGACCAGCTCGCCGGGTCGTCTCGCTCGTCCCGAATGTCACGGAAATGCTGTTCGCGGTCGGCGCCGGACCGCAGGTGGTCGGCGTCAGCAGCTATGACGACTTCCCTCCCGAGACGAAAGCGCTCCCTCGCGTCGGAGCGCTGCTCGATCCGGATGCCGAGCGGATTCTTTCGCTGCGTCCAGATCTCGTCGTTGTCTATGGGTCGCAGACCGGACTGGAGGGACAGTTCAGCCGTGCCGGCATTCGCGTCTATCCGTACCGCCATGGCGGCATCGACAGCATCCTGCAGGCCATTGGCGATCTCGCACGTCTGACAGGGCATCCCGCCGACGGCGATCGCGTCATTCGGGATGTGCGATCGCAGCTTGCTGCCATCAGCATGCGTGTCCGGGGCCAGCGCCGCCCGCGGACGATGGTCGTGATGGGCCGCGACGGGGGCGCGCTGCGTGGCGTGTATGTCAGCGGCGGCATCGGCTTTCTTCACGAGCTTCTCGACATCGCCGGCGGAGACGATGTGTTTGGCGACATCAAGCGGGAAGGGGTGCAACCGTCGAGCGAAACGATGATTATTCGCGCACCCGAAGTCATCTTGGAACTGCATCCGGGCGATCCGCCGCCTGCCGACGCGCTTCAGAAGGAGCGCATGGCGTGGAACCTGCTGGCATCCGTTCCCGCCGTCCGCACTGGACGCGTGCATCTTCTGTACGGCGGTCATCTGGTTGCCGCCGGTCCGCGCATCGGCCGCGCCGCGGAGGCGTTCGCGCGCGTGTTGCACCCGTCCTCCTTCAAATGAAGATCCTTCTCTCGTGGAGCTCGGGAAAAGACAGCGCGTGGGCGCTGCATCTGCTCAATCAGCAGCACCCCGGCGCCGTCTCGGCGTTGCTGACGACGGTTAACGAGGCGATGGATCGGGTGGCGATGCACGGCGTGCGTCGATCCGTTCTCGAGGCGCAAGCTCGGGCCGCCAGGTTGCCGCTGCATGTCGTACACCTTCCGCATCCGTGTCCAAACGAGGTCTACGAAGCGAAGATGCGCACGGCGATTGCCGACGCGAAGGCGAATGGATTTACGCACGCGGCGTTCGGCGATCTGTTTCTCGAGGACATTCGCCGCTATCGGGAAGAGAAGCTCGCGGGCACCGGGCTCGAGCCGCTGTTCCCTGTCTGGGGGATTCCGACCGGCGAGCTCGCACAGCAGATGATCGATGGCGGTCTTCGCGCGCGGCTCGCATGCGTCGATACGCGGCGCCTCGATGCAGGGTTCGCCGGACGCGAATTCGATCGCGTGATGCTGCGCGAACTGCCGGCCGACGTCGATCCCTGCGGCGAGCGCGGCGAATTCCACTCGTGCGTGTACGACGGACCGATGTTCAAGGAGCCGATCGAGCTGAAGACTGGCGAGACGCATGCCGTCGCGCCGTATGTGTGGCGCGATCTGACCGTGGTAGGGGCAGACCTTACGGTCGGCCCTTCCAGCGCATGAAATACCCCTCCCGAATCGTCTGCCTCACGGAGGAGACAACCGAGACGCTGTATCTGCTCGGCGAAGGTGATCGCGTTGTCGGCGTGTCCGGCTACACCGTACGGCCACCGGAGGCACGCCAGAAGCCGCGCGTGTCGGCGTTCATCAACGCGCGTTTCGAGAAGATCGAGGCGCTCCGCCCGGATCTGGTTCTCGCCTTTTCCGATCTTCAGGCCGACATTGCCGCCGAACTCGCGCGTCGCGGCTTCAGCGTTGTCCTGTTCAACCAGCGCGGCGTCGCCGAGATCCTACAGATGATTCGCATGCTCGGCGGATTGGTTGGCTGCGCGGATCGCGCCGAGGCGCTTGCCGGAACGCTCGAAAAGGGTCTGGAAGAGATCCGCGCACGGGCGGCCGGGTTCTCGACCCGTCCGCGCGTCTATTTCGAAGAATGGGAAGACCCGTTGATTTCAGGGATCCGGTGGGTCGAGGAACTGATCGAAATCGCCGGCGGCGATCCGATCTTTCCGGAGCTGCGTCACGCAAAGCTTGCGAAAGAACGGATCGTTCAACCTGATGAGGTGGTGCGGCGTCGTCCGGACGTCATCATCGCGTCGTGGTGTGGCAGAGCGGTCAGGACACAGAAGATCGCGACGCGCGTTGGTTGGGATGCGATTCCAGCCGTTCGAGACAGCCATATCTACGAGATCAAGTCGACATTGATCCTCCAGCCCGGTCCCGCATCTCTGACCGACGGCGTCCGCCAACTCCACGAGATTATCGCGAGGGTCCGACCCCGGTGATCGGCTGTGCGGGTTAGACCCCGGTAACAGGGCGACTCACGGTTGCCATTTTTGCGATCTGGCGATCGTGGAGGCGGGCCAACAGCACTTGCGCCGCGAACGCGCCGATGAGCGCCATGAACATGTCGGCCTGCGTGTCGAAGGGATCTCCCTGCGTGCCTAAGAACGCGTCGGCGGCGCTTCCGCCAATCAACGCCGACCACCATTCGATGAATTCGTAGCACGCGCTGATCGCAAGACAGACGCACAGGACGATGAAAAAGAGCCACCCGCCGGACTTCAGGGGCGAACGCCTGATGAGAATCTCGCGCGCGATGATGGCGGGGACAAACCCCTGCGCCAGATGTCCAATGCGATCGTAATGATTTCTGCTGAACCCGAAGACGCGCTGCATCCAGAACCCAAGCGGCACCTCCGCGTAGGTGTAGTGCCCGCCGAGCATCAGGATGAGTGCGTGGACGAAGATCAGCCGGTATGCAAGCGGCGTCAGCGGAAATCGCCGCGCCGTGGCGATAAGCAGCGGCACAGCGATGAAGATCGGAAAGACCTCGAGAATCCACGTCGTGCGATCAGCCGGCGCAATGCCCGACCCCGCGAGCAGCGCGCCGCCGACGACAAGCAGGACGATCGGCTCGCCTGCCTTCACGCCTGCACGCGATCGCCGAGAAACAACGGGTGGTCGAGCGGCGCGATCACGCCAGCCGATCGCGCGCGATCGAACAGCAGTTCAACGGCGCGGCGCCCCTCGGAGCCGAGGTCGATCGAGTACTCATTTACGTAGAGGTCGATGTGCCGGTACATCACCTCTTCGCTCATCTCCTGCGCATGCTCCCGGACGAACGGAAGGCTGGCCGCGCGGTGCGCAAATGCGTACTCCACGCTCCGTCGCACGACGCGGTTCACGCTCTGCTTGATTGGCTCTGGAAGCGCACGCCGCACGACGATCCCACCCAGAGGGATAGGCGAACCGGTCTCCGCCTCCCAGAATTCGCCGAGGTCGACGATCTTCTTCAGACCCTTCGCGGCATACGTGAACCGGTTCTCGTGGATGATCAACCCCGCGTCGAAACGGCCGTCGAGCACCGCACCCTCGATCTCGGAAAACAGCACCTCGGTCTTGTCCCGCTCTGCGGGAAACGCGAGACTGAGCAGAAAGTTCGCCGTCGTGTACCTGCCTGGAATCGCGATCCGCAACGTGCCCGATGCCACGTCCGCGGGCGCGATTGTCCGCTTGGAGATTAGGAGCGGCCCGCAATTGCGTCCAAGAGCACTTCCCGCGTCGAGCAGCACGTAGTTCGCCGCGCAGTAGGCGTACGCGTGATAGCTCAGTTTCGTGACGTCGACCTCACGCGCGAACGCGGCCTTGTTCAGCGCTTCGACGTCGGCAAGGCGGACATCGAACTGCAGCCCTTCAAGGTCGATGCGTTTGTTCACGATCGCATCGAACATGAAGCAGTCGTTCGGACACGGTGAAAACGCGAGGGTCAGTTTCATGCCTGATCGATGATCCGCAGCGCGGCGGCGTTCAGGTTACCAATCGCCTCGTCCAGTTTCCAGGCCGCACGATTCCGCTGCTCCACCACGTTGGACACCGCGCGAATCTCGGCGAACGGCATTCCGCGAATCAGACATGCGTACATGAACGCGGCGCCCTCCATCGTCTCGACCTGCGGGTCGCACCGCTGCCGGACCGCGGCGATCGAGCTGTCGCGGCCGTGGACGGTGTTGACGGTGATCCCATGCACGCGTGGCAGCTGTTGCAGCGCGGCGATCGGCGGCGGCTCCGCGTTCGTCAAACGGCCGTCGCGAAATGGGAAGTCGTCACGCGCGAGCAGCTTCAGGTCGTGCAGTGTGAGAAACGCGTCATCGGCCTCGGCGCCCATCTCCGGCAGCTCTTCGCTGACGACCTGGACGACCGCGCCAGCGGGAATCTTCGGATCGAAACTGCCGCAGACACCAACGTTCAACGCGAGGTCGTAGTCGTGCGTACCCAGCACCCGCGAAGACCACGCCGCCGTCGCAACCATTCCAACCCCCGTTGTCAGCACGTCGATGTCGTGCCCGCCCCGCGTGCAGCTGCGCAGGCGTCCGTCTGCATTCGAGCGCTGCGTCAGCGCGGCGAGCAGCGGATCGATCTCCGCAGCCGTCGCGACGACGATGAGCATGCGCACTGAGGGGGATTTTATTTCTTGGCTTTCTCGTTGAGCCAGTGGATCAGGTTGCCGATGTCGGCGTACGGAGCGCGATACTCCTGCGGCGTGACGTGGTTGATCATCTCCTGGTGCGATGGGGCGCCGTACGGCACCGGCCCTGACGCGAGGTTGTCCTGCTTGGTGAAGAGCTCGATGCGTGGAGCCTGACCATAAACGTCGACTCTATAGCGGATGTTGAGGCCAGTGCGCGTTTCGCTCGCAGCCGACTGTCGGAGCTCACGGGTGACTTTCGCGAGGTCGATCGGCAGGCGCTTCACGTCGACCGAGGTCTGCTGCGCCGACGCGGCGTTTGCAACGCCGAACACCAGCAACCCGATCAACGAGGCCCGCTTCAGATTCATGGCTCTTGTGACGTCACCGTCATCCTACTGGTTTTCCTTCCATTCCTCGTACCAGGCCATTTGAATCGCCTCGAGCTTCGGCTCATTCGAGGTCTTCGGGTCATCTGTAAACCCGTCCAGCGCCAACACTTTGTCGCGAAGGTCAGTAAATCTGACGGTCAGCGGGTCAACCTCGGGAAATTTTTCGCTCAGCGCGATACCAATGTCCTCAGCATCGGCCCATTTCATGGCTGCGCCTCCGCCGTTTTCTTCTCCTCATCGCGCGTCTCCGATTTGCCGAGCTGAATCGCGCCACCCTCCTGCACGTAATTGCGCGTATACATGGGGAACTCGGCCACCACGTCGCCGTTGATCACGGCTTGGCAGCCCAGACGCGAGTTCGTCCGCAGATCCCACGCCGTGTCCAGCCGATCGAGCTCCTTGTCTTCGGGCTCGCTGAGGTTTTGCTCGCCTTCGCGGATGTAGAGATGACAGGTGGTGCACGCGCAACTGCCGCCGCACGCATGCTCGAGCGGGATGTTGAAGTTCATGGCGACGTCGAGGAACGACTCGGGAAGGCCGTGATGTTGGTACGGGAGCTTCCCTTTTTCGAATTCGACGGTCGTCGCCTTGCCGTCCTTGATGAAGGTCACCTTGGGCATCAGACGTCCTTTACGTTCCTGCCGGCCAACGCCTCACGGACGGTTTGATTCATCGTCACCTCGGCCAGGTGCCGTGTCACGTGATTGAGTGCGTGCGTCTTCTCCTGAATCGCCGCACGATCGGAGGCGGTGATAACGGCTTTCAACTCCGCCAGCGCCGCATCGATCCGCTCGCGCTCTCCGGCTTCGAGCTGTTCGGAGGCAAGCGCCGCAAAGTCAGGGCGCCGGAGCACCTTCTCGGTGGCATGAATCACCGACTCGGCTTCATTGCGCGCGTCAATCAGCAACCGGGCTTCGAAGTCGGCTTCCGCATGCTCGAACGAGTCGAGGAGCATCCGTTCCACTTCCTCGTCGGTGAGGCCGTAAGACGGTTTGACCTCGATTGTCTGTTCGATACCGGTGCGCAACTCGCGCGCCCCGACGCTGAGAATTCCGTCCGCGTCGATCTGGAACCCGACCTCGATGCGCGGCAGACCGGCAGGCATCGGCGGGATGCCGCCCAGATGCAGGTGCGCAAGCGATCGGCAATCGCCGGCGAGCTCGCGTTCGCCTTGCAGCACGTGGATGTCGACGCCCGTTTGGTTGTCGACTCCCGTCGTGAACATTTCACGGCCGGTGGCGGGGATCGTGGAATTCCGCAGGATGATCTTGGACACCACGCCACCCATCGTCTCGATACCGAGCGAGAGCGGTGTCACGTCGAGCAGCAGCATCTCGCGACGTCCGGACACGAGGATGTCGGCCTGCACGGCGGCGCCGAGGGCAACGACTTCGTCAGGATTGAGGTCGCTGTGCGGCTTGCGGCCGAACAGCTCCTCGACGACGCGGCGAACGAGCGGGATGCGCGTGGATCCGCCGACGAGCACGACTTCGTCGACGTCCGACGGCTGCAGCGCGGCGTCGGCGAGCGCCTGGCGGCACGGCTCCAGCGTGCGCTCGACGAGAAGACGAATGATGTCTTCGAAGTCGGCGCGCGTAATGGTGCGCCGGTAACCGGCGTGGGCGGCCGGTGACGGCTCGATCCGGATCTCGGTCTCGTCGATGTCGGACAGATCCCACTTGGCCTGGATGACGGCTCGACGGATCGCTTCGATGGTGGTCGAATCCTGCTCCTTCGGTCCGGCAATCTCTGCGAGCACCTGCTCGACCATCAGACGATCGATGTCGTCGCCTCCCAGATGTGTGTCGCCATTGGTGGAGAGAACCTGGAACACCCCGTCCTCCACTTTCAGGATCGAGATGTCGAAGGTGCCACCGCCAAGGTCGTAGACGGCGATCGTCCCGCGATTGCGCTTGTCGAGGCCATAGGCAAGCGACGCGGCCGTCGGCTCGTTGATGATGCGCAGGACCTCGAGGCCTGCCAGCCGTCCCGCATCACGGGTCGCCGTTCGCTGTGCGTCGTTGAAATAGGCCGGCACGGTGATGACCGCCCGGTCTACTTCGAAGTCGAAATCGCCCCGCTCCCGGAAGTGCTCCTCAGCGCGCCGTTTCAACTCGCGAAGGATGAAAGCGGAGATTTCCGGCGGCGTGAATTCGCGGTCGGCGAAACCGATTCGCACGACGCCGCCGGGAGCGCCGGAGACCCAAAACGGCAACAGCGCGGCCTCGTGCTCGACGTCCTCGATGCCGCGCCCCATGAAACGCTTGACGGAATAGACGGAGCGCGACGGCGCGGTCAGCAGACGCCGCTGCGCTTCGCGGCCGACGTAAACCGTGCCCTCCTCGCCGACCGACACGACCGACGGCACCAGCGCGTCCCCGTGGTCGTCGCGAATGACGACCGGACGCCCGTTATCGCCGTACGCGACGAGGCTGTTGGTCGTGCCGAGATCGATGCCGACGACCTTACTCATGGCTCCGGCTCATGGCTTGGGGCTCAACGAGGCTTGAGGCTGGAGTCCTGAGCCTTCACGTTCGATCGTGGCGAGCAAATTGTTGATGTAGTTGCGCTCGAGGAGGCGCTCGCGAAGCGCGGCGAGCGTAGCCCGCCTGTCCGCCGCTGGTGCTTGCTCCTGGCTGTCCCAGCGCGCGCTCAGCTCCTGTAGCTGCCGCTCGTGCTCATCGCGTCTTGCCTCGATCGGCTTCCGGGCGTTTGCGAGACGGGCGAGCAGCTGACCCGAATCCTCGCCCGATTCGCGCAGCTCACGTATCTCGTCGAGTTCTTCGTTGAGGGCGAACACTTCCTCGAGCAGTGAGGGTGGAACCGTGGCCGCCGCTTGCCCCGAGCCTGTGGAGGGGTCCTCCGAGCGGGCGGAGGGAAGGCCTTCGATCGCCAGCAGGTGTTCGATGCGCGAAACGGGACTCTTGAGCGCGCGGTACGCGTCGTTCAGATACGACGAGCGCTCCAGGCTGGCAAGCCGTTCGGCCGACGTGGCGTTGTAGAAGTAATCCGGATGGAACTTGCGGCTCAACTCACGGAAGCGCCGCTCCAGCTCCTGGGGATCGATCAACAGCTTGCGCGGCAGACCAAAGAACGTGAAGTAGTCGCCGTGGCGTCCGAGCGCGAGTATGCGGCTGCACTGCGGACAGAAGTGCTCATCGACGGGAGCGCCCGCGCCGCAGTTGCGGCACTCGAGCATCGAAGGCGAACGGACGGGAATCGGTTCCGGAGTCATTCATGCGCCGAACGAGCTGCCACAGCCGCACGTCGTTTTCGCGTTCGGGTTGTGAAACACGAAACCCTTGCTGAGGAGCTCCGTGTCGTAGTCGAGCGTGGTGCCGTTGAGAAAGAGATAGCTCTTGCGGTCGATGAAAATCTTCGCGCCCTCAGGCCCCTCGAAGACCTCGTCGCCGAGTCGCGGCTCGCGCTCCCACGCGAAGATGTAACTGAGGCCGGAGCAGCCGCCGCCTTTCACGCCCACACGGAGACCTCCTTCGGTGATGCCCTGCTTGGCCATCAACGACCGGATCTTCTTCGCGGCAGTCTCGCTGATCTGAATCATTGCCCTGTGGTCCGTCGGAAGCCGGACCCCACCTCTTGATCCTACGCGCTCGGCTGCGCGTGCGCGGCGGCCGGCTTCACGCCCTTCGTCTCTTCCTGCTTCTTCTTGTAGTCGGCAATCGCCGCCTTGATGGCGTCCTCGGCGAGCACCGAACAGTGAATCTTCACCGGCGGCAGCGACAACTCGGCGACGATTTCGGTGTTCTTGATGGCGAGCGCCTGATCGACGGTCTTGCCCTTCAGCCATTCGGTCGCCAGGCTCGAGCTCGCGATCGCCGAGCCGCATCCGAATGTCTTGAACTTCGCATCGTCGATGACACCCGTCTCCGGGTTCACCTTCACCTGCAGCTTCATCACGTCGCCGCATTCCGGCGCGCCGACGAGTCCCGTCCCGACGTTGACGTCGTCTTTCGGCAACGACCCGACGTTGCGCGGGTTCTCGTAGTGATCGACGACCTTGTTTGAGTAAGCCATGTGTTGTCTCTCCAAATTGGCTCAGGGCTCAAGGCTTCTGGAAAAGCTCTTGCCGAAGCCTTGAGCCTTAAGCCTAGTGCGTCACCCACTGCATCTTCGAAAGGTCCACGCCTTCCTTCACCATCTCGTACAGCGGCGACATTTCGCGAAGGCGCCGCACGACTTTTGTCAATTTGTCGATGACGTAATCCACTTCCTCTTCGGTCGTCCAACGACCGAGGCCGAACCGAATCGACGAGTGCGCCAGATCGTCGCCGGCACCAAGGGCCTTCAGCACATAGGACGGCTCAAGGCTGGCCGACGTGCACGCCGAACCCGACGACACCGCGACCTCGTTGATGCCCATCAACAGTGACTCGCCCTCAACGTAGGCGAAGCTGATATTGAGGTTGTGCGGGAGCCGGTGCTCCATCGATCCGTTGATGTAGATCTCATCGAGGTTCTTGTGAAGTCCCTCGTTGAGGCGGTCGCGCAACTTGCCGAGACGCTCCGTATCTTTCTGCATCTCCAGCCGGCACAGCTCCGCCGCTTTGCCGAGGCCGACGATCCCCGTCACGTTCAACGTACCCGAACGCATTCCCCGTTCGTGTCCGCCGCCGCTGATTTGCTCGGCGAGCAGCACGCGAGGGTTCCGGCGCCGGACGTAGAGCGCGCCAACACCCTTCGGTCCGTAGATCTTGTGAGCACTGATCGACACGAGATCCGCCTTCAGCGCGGTGACGTCGAACGGCACCTTGCCGACTGCCTGCACCGCGTCGGTATGGAAGAGAATGCCCTTCTCCTTCGCGATGGCGCCGATTTCGGCGATTGGCTGAATGACGCCAATTTCGTTGTTGGCCGTCATGATGGTGATGAGAATCGTCTTGTCAGTAATCGACGCGCGCAGCTCGTCGAGATTGATGCGTCCGTCCTTCTGAACCGGCAGATACGTGACGCGCAGTCCCTGCTTCTCGAGCTTCTTGCACGTATCGACGACGGCTTTGTGCTCGGTGACGCACGTGATGATGTGATTACCCTTCTCGCGGTACATCTCGGCGGCGCCCTTGATCGCGAGGTTGTTCGACTCGGTCGCGCCGCTCGTGAAAATGAGTTCCTTGGCGTTGGCGCCAATGAGATCCGCGACCTGCTTGCGCGCTGCCTCAACGGCCTCTTCCGCCTCCCATCCGAAGGGATGGTTGCGGCTCGCGGCGTTGCCGAACTTTCCCGTGAAATACGGCATCATCGCTTCGAGCACCCGCGGGTCAACGGGCGTCGTGGCGTGGTAGTCCATGTAAATCGGCAATTTCATGTCTTTATGGCGGGTCCAAAAGGACGCGCCCTCCAAAAAATCTACGACCGTGCGTGATGCAACACCGCGGCGTGCGAGACCGACACCGGCGACACGTTCTCCGCCGCAATCTCGGCAATCGTCACGGTTCCAAGTGCGGCAGCAATCCGCTCGCGAATCTGCCAGAGCGGATCGCGAATGCTGCACTTGTTGAATTGCTCGCAGTCGTGCTTCTCCGTTGAACACGCGGTGACGGTGAACGGGCCGTCGATGGCCTCGATCACGTCCGCCACGCTGACGGTGTTCGCGGGACGTCCGAGCATGTACCCGCCGCGCGTCCCCTGCGTGGAGGCGAGAAGCCGCATCCGAACGAGCCGCTGGAGCACTTTGGCCATCAGTTCAATCGGAATGTCGTACTGCTCGGCGATTTCGCGGGCGCTCGTTGACGAGACGTCGCGCTTCTGGGCGAGATGTTTCATCGCCATCAGCGCGTAATCAGCTTTCTTCGACAGTCTCAGCATGACCGCCCTGCTACAAAAAACCTGACGCGTAAAATTCCGCGCCTGGGCCCCGCTATATCCGACTGCATTCGTCGTAGTTTACACCGAAATCGGTCAGGATCGGTCGTATTTCCTGTTGGGCCGCCGGCCCCTCCGTGCGAGCGCTCAATACTTCGGCTGTGTCGGGTCGACCTTATCAATCCAGTCGAGAATCCCACCTTTCAGGTTCTTGACCCTCTTGAACCCGACCGACTGCAGAAACTCCGTCGCCTTTGCGCTGCGGCCGCCCATCTTGCACTGCGCGACGATGTCTTTGTCCGTCGGCAGCTCAGCGTAACGTCGCGGCAGCTCGCCTAGCGGGATGAGGACCGACCCCGGAATCCGGCAGATTTGATACTCGTTCGGCTCGCGCACATCGAGAATGAACACGTCGTCGCCCGCATCGAGGCGCTTCTTCAATTCAACCGACGTCGTTTCAAACTGGTTCACACCTGCCGATGCCTCAACCGTCGCGGGTTCCGGACGGATGCCGCAGAACTGTTCGTAGTCAATCAGCTCGGTCACCGTCGGGTGCGTTCCGCACACCGGGCAATCTGGATCCTTGCGAAGCTTCAACTCACGGAAGCGCATCTTCAGCGCGTCGTAAATCAGGAAGCGACCGATGAGCGGCTCACCCGCACCGAGAATCAGCTTGATCGCTTCCGTGGCCTGAATCACGCCGATGATCCCGGGCAGTACGCCGAGCACTCCACCTTCGGCGCAACTCGGAACAAGCCCTGGGGGTGGCGGCTCCGGATAGAGGCAGCGATAGCACGGACCTTCCTTGGTCGCGAACACGGATGCCTGTCCTTCGAACCTGAAGATGCTGCCGTACGCGTTTGGCTTGCCCGTGAGCACGCATGCGTCGTTCACGAGATACCGCGTGGGAAAATTGTCGGTGCCGTCGAGGATGACATCGTACGGTTTGAACAGATCCAGCGCGTTCTCCGATGACACTGTCGTTTCGTATGTGTCGATTTCGACGTGCGGGTTGAGATCGTGGAGACGATCCTTTGCGGACTCGAGCTTGGAGCGGCCTACCGAAGACGTCCCGTGCAGCAGCTGGCGCTGCAGGTTGCTGAAGTCAACGACGTCGAAGTCGACCATCCCAATGCGCCCGACTCCAGCGGCAGCCAGATACATGGCCGCCGGTGAGCCAAGGCCACCCGCGCCGATGCACAGGACGCTGCCAGCCTTGAGCTTCTTCTGACCATCGACGCCAACCTCCGGCATGATGAGGTGTCGCGAATAGCGTTTGATTTCTTCGGCGCTCAGTTCATTCGACCCTGCGGCGCGGACCCTCGGGTCCGCGATGGTCGTCGGCGCCCCGCCCGCGACCGATGGCACGATGCTGAGGGAATCACCCGGCTTCACCGGCGTGTTCTCCTTCTGCAGATACCGGATGTCTTCGTCGTTGAGGTACACGTTGACGAAGTTTCTCAGTCGCCCATCGTCCGCGTACAGGTGCTTGCGGAGGCCTTCGTACTTCTTCGTCAGGTCGGCGAGCAGTTCGCCGACGGTACCGCCGCTCACTTCGACAGATTCCCTCTTATCGGTGAAGGGGCGCAGCGGAGTCGGAATATGAATCGTGTTAGGCATTGAGCTCTTCCTGGTCGAAAGCGGAGCGATCCTCCCGCAGGCGCCACGCAGTCATGTCACCTGAGACGCCGTCGCGGACAGAAACGATCACATACGAGAAAAACGGCCACGCATGATCAAGGTCATATTGAGACGGTCGCGCCGGGTGGTCCGGGTGGGAATGGTAGAACCCGAGCAGCTCTGCTCCCAGTTCATCGGCCCGCCGTTCCGCCTCGCGGTAGTCATTCGGCGTCACCCGGAACCTTGTCCGTGGCCCCTCATCGGTCATGTTCGGGAGCGCCAGGGTCTCTAAAACAGTGCCGTCGCGGCCGATCAAGGCACCGCAGCATTCGTTCGGATACGTCTCCGAACCGTGCGCGCGAATTGCCGCGTCCACCCGTGGATTCAATCGAAGTCCCATCATTACTGCGGACCTGAAAGGTCCGCGCCGCGCCCGTCGGCCTCCTCATCCCAGAACCGCTCCGACAGGTATTTCTCGCCGCCGTCCGGGAAAACCACGACGATGACCGCATCAGGTGAGCGGCGCCCGACGTTGAGCGCTGCCGCGAGGTTCGCGCCGCTCGAAATGCCGACGAACAGTCCCGTTCGTGCGAGTTGCCGCGTCAACTCAAATGCGTCTTCCGTGGCAACGCCAATGTCCTCGTCGGCCAGAGACGGCTCGTAGATACCCGGCACAATCGCCGTTTCCATGTGCTTCAGGCCTTCCAGGCCGTGCAGCGGTGAGTCGGGCTGGACGGAAATCAGGCGGATCGACGGGTTGAATTCACGGAAACGGCGTCCGACGCCGATGAACGTGCCGCTCGTACCGAGTCCGGCGACGAAATGGGTGATGCGTCCACCGGTCTGTTCGATGATTTCAGGCCCCGTCGTGTCGTAGTGCGAGCGCCAGTTTCCGGCGTTGTTGTACTGGTCGACGTAGAAGTACAGGTGGGGCTCGGCCGCATAGAGCTCTCGAGCCTTGAGAATCGCGCCGTCCGATCCCTGCATCGGATCCGTGAAGACGATCTCCGCGCCAAATGCCTTCAAGATCCGTTTCCGTTCAGGCGTGACATTGGTGGGTACGCACAGCTTCACCCGATACCCACATGCGGCGCCAATCATCGCGTAGGCGATGCCGGTGTTGCCGGAGGTGGCGTCGAGGATGATCTTGTCGCGCGTCAATGCGCCCGATCTTTCGCCCTCTTCGATCATCCGGAGGGCCGGACGGTCCTTGACCGAGCCGCCAGGATTCTTCCACTCGGCCTTCGCGTAGAGCTCCACGTTCCGCAGTCCGGCTTCGAAGGGAACCAGCCGAATCAGGGGGGTATTGCCGATCAAGTCGACGATAGACGTGGCGTTACGCGGGAGACCCGGTATGGCGACAGGCATGTCCGACTAGGAAAGTCCGAATTATAGATCACGGGCCACGGAGGCACGGAGAACAGGGAGAAACCTCTTTTGTCTCCGTGCCCTCCGCGTCTCCGTGGTTGGTATCAGCCGACAGGTTTGCCGTCCGGGGTAACGACTTCGACCGGCGCCACACTGAGCTTGCGCAACTCGGGCTCGATCTTCGCGCGGTCGCCGACCGCCACAATCACCATGCGTTCCGGGACGAGATATTTCTTCGCCGCGGCGAGCGACTGATCCGCGGTCACCGCGTTTACGCGCTCGGCAACGTGGGTGAAGTAGTCGAGGCCAAGGTCGTAGATGAACACCTGCGCAAAGCTGCCGGCGGCAGCCTGGCTGGTCTGGAAGCCCGCAGGCAGCGATTGCGTGCGCGCGTCTTTCGCCCGCGCCAGTTCCTCGGTCTTCATCGGCGATTCCGTCATCCCGCGAACTTCTTTCAGGATCTCGGCCACCGCGGGCGCTGTGACATCAGTCCGGACACCCGCTGCGATGGCAAACGGCCCGGCGCCGCGGCGGAAGTCGAAACCAGACCCTGCGCCGTAGGTATACCCGTGCTCTTCACGCAGGTTCATATTGATCCGGCTCGAGAACAGACCGCCAAGCGCCGTGTTCATCACCTGAATCGGTTGAAACTCAGGAACGGAGCGTGGCGCGCCAATCGATACAACGCGCAATTGCGTTTGGGGCGCACCCGGCCTGTCGACGATCAGGATTCGGGCCTGTGTCGACGCCGGAGCCGTCAGCGATGGCATCGCCGGCATTCCCCGCTGCCAGCCACCGAATACCTTCTCCGCCAGCGGACGCAATTCGGCCATCGTGATGTCGCCCGCGACAACGAGGGCGGCGTTGTTCGGCACGAAGTTCTGCTTCCAGAAGTTCAGCATCCCATCACGGGTCAGCGCGCGCACCGATGCTTCGGTGCCGAGCTCGGTGTAGCCGTACGGATGCTGCTCTCCATACAACGCGAGGTTCGAGATTCGCACAGCGAGCACGTTCGCGTTCTCACGCTGCTGAACGAGCTGCGCCAGGCGGCTCGAACGCTGCCGTTCGATGTCTTCGGCCGGAAACGACGGATGGAGCGCGATGTCCGCGGCGATGTCGAGTGTCGAGGCGAAGTTCTTCTTCAGTGATCGGGCGGTGACAAACGACGCGTCCATCGAGCTGTTCGCATTGACCGTGGCGCCCAGCTCTGCAACTTGATTGGCGATCTGGACCGCGGTCCGAGTCGTCGTGCCCTGGTCGAGCATTGATACGGTGAAGTTGGCGAGACCCGGTGCATCCGCCGGGTTGGTATCACTGCCGCTCTTCACAACCAGATTGGCGGCGACGATTGGCAGCCCGCGACGCGTGCTGAGAATCAAGGTGAGTCCGTTCGCGAGCTGCGCGGTCTCTGGAACTGGCACCTGCAGCGCTTTGGCCGGACCCGGTTTTGGAATCTCATTGCGCCACGCTTCATCGGGATTCACTGATTCAGTGCCTGTACCCGCGGCTGTCGGCGCGGGCGGGGTCGGCACCTGCGGCCCTAGTTCCGGCGTTCCCTTGACCGCGTACACCACGGCATGGGCATTCGGCTGGAGCTGTTCGCGCGCAAATGCCATCAGCGATGCCGGCGTCACGGCGCGGATGCGGTCGAGGTCTTTCTGCAGGTAGTCAGGCGTCTTCAGATAATGGTTGTACTCGTTCAGCATGTTCGCGACGCCGTTCAGGTTTTCCAGCCTGCCGATCGTCTGCGTCTCGATGGTGTTGCGCGCCTGGTCGATCTCGCGCTGTTCGACGGGCTTGGTGCGCAGCAGTTCGAGCTCATCATTGATGGCTTTCTCGAGCTCTTCGGCCGTATGGCCCGGACGGGCCGTCGCGTCGATCTGAAACTGCGAACCAAGCAGGAGCGACTGCTGATACGCCTCGACGTTCTGTGCGATCTGCTTTTCGTAGACCAGCTTCTGATACAGCCGGCTTGCGCGTCCCCCGCCGAGGATGTCGCCCGCGATAACTGCCTCAGCATCGCCGGGTTTGAAAACAGAGGGCGTCAGCCACGCCATGTAGACACGCGGCAGCTCGACGCGATCCGGAACGATCTTGCGCCGCTCGATGGTGATCTTCGGCGTCTGAACGTTGATCGCCGGCACCGCGGAGCCGCGCTTCAGCGGACCGAAGTACTTCTCGACGAGCCTCTTCGTCGCGGCGGGATCGAAGTCGCCGACAATCGCGAGGCTCGCGTTGTTGGGCGCGTAATACCGCTTGAAGAACTCGCGTGCGTCCTCGAGCTTGGCCGCCTGAATGTCCGCATGCGAGCCAATCACATTGGCGTAGTACGGATGGTTCTGCGGATACAGCATGTGGACGAGCTCTTCTTCCGCGTTGCCATACGGGCGATTCTCCACGGATTGGCGCCGCTCGTTCCGTACGACGTCCTGCTGATTCGCAAATTCTTTCTGGTCAATCGCGTCGAGCAGATAGCCCATCCGATCCGACTCGATCCAGAGCGCCAGCTCGAGCTGGTTTGAAGGAACCGTTTCGAAATAGTTGGTGCGGTCGTAATCGGTCGTGCCGTTGATGCCGGTCGCGCCAGCCGCTTCGAGCATCTGGAAGTGCGAATCGTGCGGCGTGTGCTTGGAGCCCTGAAACATCAGGTGTTCGAACAGGTGCGCGAACCCGGTGCGGCCGGCAGCTTCGTTGGCGGGCCCGACGTGGTACCAGAGGTTCGCGGTGACGATTGGCAGCCGGTGATCCTGGCTGAGGATCACCTCGAGGCCGTTCGGAAGCGTGTACTTCTCGAACTGGATCTTCGGAATATCCGCAGCGGTTTGCGTCGCGCGACTCTGCGCGGCCAGCGGCACAATCGCCGTGATGAGCGCGGCCAACGCCGCTGCGAGAACACGCCTGTGCGTTCGTCGGGTCTGCATGGTTAATCCTTTGTCGGCTCGTTGTTAAGGCTCGCCCAGAGGTACCAGCACGCCACGGATCGGTACGGCCTCCACGCCTCGCCGATACGCGTCAGGCGATCCGGCGAGGGTGCCTTGCGAAGTTTATACGCGCGCTGAACGGCTCTGACGATGCCGAGATCGCCAACCGGCAGCACGTCGGGACGCTGCAGACGGAAAATCAGAAACATTTCCGCCGTCCAGCGGCCAATACCCTTTACCTGCATCAGATTCTCAATGACCGCCTCGTCGTCCATTCGGTCAAGCACATCGAGCGGAAGCTCGCCTTCTACAATCCGGCGACATAGGTCCCGAAGATACCCGAGCTTCTGCTGGCTGAGGCCAACGGCGCGCAGGCGGTCATCAGGCACAGCGACCACTTGCGCCGGCGTCGGGAATGTGTCGAACAGCGCCTCGAACCGCGAAAAGATCGTCGCCGCCGCTTTCGCCGAGAGCTGCTGGCCCACGATCGCGCGAGTAAGGGCTTTGAAAGGATCAGTGTGCTGACGTGCCGCCAGGCGGCACGGACCGTGCGCGCGCATCAGCTCGCGCAGAATTGGATCGCGACGTGCGAGCAAACGTCGCGCTCTGGTGTAATCGATCGTTACGGTTACTGATGGCGGCATGTCAGTCCCTACAATAAACTTCGCGGAGCGCACGTGGAAGTCTCAGAAGTTCGACGACAGCTCAGGCATGCGATAGATCGCGCGAAGGCGCGCGCGCAGCAGAAGCGGCAAACCGCCGCCGACGCCGAGCGTGCCTACGTCGCATTTCTCGAACAGGTCGCCACACCGACCATCCGCATGCTGGCCAACGCGCTGAAAGCGGAAGGATATCTGTTCACGGTTTCGACGCCGAGTGGGGGGCTGCGGCTTGCCTCCGACCGTGGCCGCGACGATTACATCGATTTGGCGCTCGACGTCGGCGGCGACGAGCCGACGGTCGTCGGGCGTGTCCGGCAAACTCGCGGCTCGCGAACGCTGGAGGACGAGCGGCCGATTAAGCCGGGCGCCGCGCCGCAGGACCTCACCGAGGCCGACGTCCTGTCCTTCCTGGTAAATGCGCTCGACCCCTGGCTCGACCGGTAGCCTATCCGGACCGTCTGGCCAGATGAATCGTCATGAACCCGCCGAGCAGTGGGACGATGCGTACCTCGGTGAATCCGCGTTCAGCGAGTAACCGGGCCACTCCTGTCGCACCCGGATAGTTGCGAATCGATTCGGGAATGTAGCGGTAAGTATCGGGATCGCGATGGAGCACGAACCCGAGGACCGATCCCACGACCGTCAGGTAGGCCAGATACGCCGCTCGCACCACTGGATGCTCCGGCTTGTTGAAATCAAGCGATAGTAACTGCCCGCCCGCCACCAGTACGCGCGCAATCTCCTCGATCGCCCGCTCGATATGCGGCACGTTGCGCAAGCCGTAACCCGCGGTGACGATGGTGAACGAAGACGAGGGAAATGGCAGCTCCTGCATGTCGCCCGCGACCAGATGCGGCGGAGGTGTCACCTTCGCCGCCGCATGCACCAGCATCTTCAACGTGACGTCCAGTCCCACGGCGAGCCGCGCCCGTTGCCGCGCGCGCAGGAGGATGTCTCCGGTTCCGCACGCCAGGTCCAGAACGCGATCGTCGCCGGTGATCCCCGCCAGGCCGATCAAATGGTCCTTCCACCGGCCGTCGAGCCCGAATGAGAGGAGCACCGTGATGAGGTCGTAGCGATCCGCAATCGTCGCAAACAGCCGGCGCACGTATTGCCGTTTGCCGACCGGAGTCGAAATTTCGGAGCGTAGGCTCATTTGCTCAAAGGAACGGTCCGAACGATCGGAACGATTATTGAGCCCGGACGAGCAGAATCGGAATCTTGACGAGATGGCGGACGCGGTTCACCGTGGTGCCGCGCAGCAGATCGTTCAGGAAGCGGTGGCCGTGCGTGGACATTGCGAGCAGATCGACGTTGCGTTCCTGCGCGAGGCGGATCAGCTCGTCAGCCGGATCGCCCATCGCGAGCTCGGTCGAGACCTTCAGGCCGCGTGCAGCGAGGCCGGCGGCCACACGCTGCAGGTAATCGCGATCCTCCTTCATCTCCTCGGACTCGCGCAGCTTGAGCTGATCGAAGTTCCGCGCCGCCCACCCATCGGCGACATGCACCAGATGCAGCTCCGAGCCGAATTGCGCCGCGAGCTGCTGTACGTGGTCCAGGATCGCCTGGTCGGCGGGCGAATGCTCGATGGCCACGAGGATGCGGTGGTACATGTCAGGCCACTGTCTGCACAAGCAGCCAGGCGTTGAGCGCCGCAATGATAACCGCGACGACCCAGGCGAGGCTTCGCATCCAGGGCGGCGCCACAAACGGCCCCATCTTCGCCTTGTCGCCGGTGAACATCACCAGCGGAAATACCGCGAACGAGAGCTGCAAACTCAAGATCACCTGACTCAGGATCAGCAACGCGCCCGTTCCCCGCTCGCCGTACAAGGCGACCACGATGATGGCTGGGATGATCGCGAGAAGACGCGTGACGAGTCTCCGCAACCAGGGGCGGACCCGCAGATTGATGAAGCCTTCCATGACAATCTGCCCGGCCAGCGTACCGGTCAGCGTGGCATTCTGCCCCGAACACAGCAGCGCCACGGCGAACAGGACGCTCGCGGCGCCGCTGCCGAGCAGCGGCGACAGCAATTGGTAGGCGTCACTGATATCCGCGACGTCTTCATGCCCCGAGCCGTGGAACGTCGCCGCCGACATCACGAGAATGGCGGCGTTGATGAACAGCGCGAACATCAGCGCCGCACTCGAATCGATCGTCGCAAACCGGATCGCTTCGCGCTTGCTCTCGTGGGTGTCGACGTACTTCCGCGTCTGGACGATCGACGAGTGCAGGTACAGATTGTGGGGCATCACCGTTGCGCCCAGAATGCCGATCGCGATGTACAGCATGTCCGGATTGCGGAGAATCTCCAGCGACGGGGCGAAGCCGGCTCCGACGGCAGCGGGATCGGGGCGCGCCAACCACAACTCGATGGCGAAACAACTGGCGATCATCAGGATGAGCCCGACCACCAGCGCTTCGACGTAGCGGAACCCGCGGTTCTGGAGGAACAGCACGATGAGCACATCCAGCGCCGTGAGACAGACGCCCCAGATGAGCGGAAGGCCGAATAGCAGATTCAGCGCGATCGCCGCGCCGAGGACCTCGGCGAGGTCGCAGGCGGCGATGGCGATCTCGCACAAAATCCAGAGCCCGATCGTGATCGGCCTCGAATAGTGATCGCGGCAGGCCTGCGCGAGGTCGCGGCCGCTGGCGATGCCGAGCCTCACGGCGAGCGCCTGCAGCAAGATCGCCATCAGATTTGAGACGAGAATCACGCTGAGCAGCGTGTAGCCGTACCGCGCACCACCCGCGAGGTCGGTCGCCCAGTTCCCCGGGTCCATGTAGCCGACGGCCACCAGGTACCCAGGGCCCGCGAAGGCGAAGAGTTTCCGCCAGAAACCTGCGTTCTCCGGCACCGCAATCGAGCCGTGCACCTCGCGTAGGCTGTTCTCGCCCCGCGGCAGACGCCACCCGTCGCTCTGGACCTGATCCAGTTCCCCCGCCATTTTTTGACCCATCAAAAATTATCTTCACGATGACTCGAAAGTCAATTTATGATTTGACCCAATGCTGCCGTCGAGCACGGTCGAGAACTACCTGAAGACCATTTACCTGGGTTCTGTCGGATCCGACGGAAAGGAAGCGCGTCTGTTGCCGATGGGGCAGCTGGCGGCAGCTGTCGGTGTCACGCCCGGCACGGCGACCACCATGGTCAAGACGCTGGCGGAATCGGGGTTGGTCAACTACGAGCCGTACGCCGGTGTCTCGCTCACGCGCGCCGGCCGGCGGCTCGCCGCGCAGGTTCTGCGGCGTCATCGTCTCGTGGAACTGTTCCTCGTGCGGGTCATGGGGCTGCGATGGGATGAAGTCCACGAGGAGGCGGAGCTGCTCGAACACGTTGTGTCGGATCGGCTGATCGATCGCATGGACGAAATGCTGGGACGCCCTGAAGCGGATCCGCACGGCGACCCGATTCCCGATGCCGAGGGCGTGGTGAAGAAGCAACAGGGGCAGACGCTGCTCACGTGTCCTGTCGGCACGCCCATGACCGTCACGCGAATCATCGATCAGGACAAGCAGTTCCTCCGGTTTGCCGAGCATCACGATTTGAAACCCGGTGAATCGGTCGAAGTCGAATCACGAGACGAGGCGGCCGACAGCGTTCTGCTGCGCGGAAAGGACAATCGACGGATCACGATCGGCACACGCGCCGCGTCGAAGCTGCTCGTCCAGGTCACGCGGGTCGTCCTTATGGTCCTCACGCTTGCATCTGCCGCGCGAGCGCAGCAGGTCGATCCGGAGGCCGGCCTCCCGTCCACCGGTCCGATCTCGGGGTACATGGATTTCCACGTCAACACGATCGACCACGAGCCGGCGGTGATCGACTTTCACCGGTTCGTCCTGCTGTTCACGCACTCGTTCACCTCGAAAGTGCGGTTCGTCGGCGAGCTTGAGCTCGAGCATGCTGTCGTCGAGGGTCTCGAGGAATCCGGCGAATTGGAGCTCGAACAGGCGTATGTGGATTTCCTGCTCTCGCGTCCGTTGAACTTCCGCGCGGGCATGGTCCTGTTGCCGCTCGGCATCATCAACGAACGCCATGAGCCGCCCGTCTTCAACGGTGTCGAACGGCCGTTTGTCGACACCTTCATCATTCCCACAACGTGGTTCGACGCGGGCGCGGGCGTGTACGGACAGATCGGCCGCGGCGTGCGGTATCGCGCGTACGTCGTCTCGCCGCTCAACGCCCGCGAGTTCAGCGCAGACGAAGGCATCCGCGGGGGCCTGCAGAAAGGTGCGGAAGCAATCGCCGCGCACGTCGCATTCACCGGACGCGCGGAGTATGTGGGCACGCGCGGTCTGACGGTTGGCGGCGGGGTCTGGAGTGGAACATCGCAGCTGGTGAGGACATCACGGGTGGAATCCAACGTGACGCTGGGCGAAGTTGACGCCCGCTACGGCCGCAACAGGCTGGAGCTGCGTGGGGAGTTTGCGCAGGTGAGCATCGGCAACGCCGCGCAGCTGAACGAGACCGTGGGCCGCGCCACAGGTGTTCCTCCGAACATCGCTCGCACGCTACGTGGTTTCTACGGCGAAGCGGGATACCGCATCTGGGCGTCCGGGGCGCCGCGCGATCTGGTCGGGTTCGTTCGCTACGAGAACTTCGACACACAGTTCCGCATGCCTTCTGGCCTGCTGCCGCTGAAGGAATTCGACCGAGACGCGTGGGTCACGGGGGTGACGTACTACCCCGATCCTGACGTGGCCGTGAAGGCTGATTACATCTACCTGCGCAACCAGAGCGGCGTGTTCGCCAACAGACGCCTGTTTAATGTCGGACTCGGCTGGTGGTTTTAGGAACGCGATGACGATCCGCCTGCTCGTCGTGCTCCCGTTCCTCCTGCTTGCCGGCACGCCGTCACGGACGGCAGGGCTCGCGCAAGCGACATCGCCTCGCGTCATCGACATCAACGCAGAGCGCTTCCAGTTCTGGCCGTCACAGGTCATCGTTCAGGAAGGCGAAGAGGTCGAGCTGCGTCTCCGCAGTGACGACACGGTTCACGGTTTTCGCATCGTCGGCATGGGCACAAATCTCGAGATCCCCAAGCGGGGCCATGGATTCGCGGTCACCAGATTCACTGGCAGCCGTCCCGGCCGATATACCTTCGAGTGCAACCGTCTCTGTGGAGCCGGTCACAATTTCATGCGCGGCGAGATCATCGTGCGATCGGCCGCAACGGGGGGAACGCGATGACGCGTGTGCTCGTCGGCGCGGCGGTCGTCTGGGTCGCGTTGCTCGCGGTCCACGCCACTGGTCAGACACAGACCCCGCAGTCCGGCGGCCCCTTGCCCGGCATCACGGCCACGGAGTTCAGCGAGTTCCGCCTGGGGCTGGACGATTTCACCGAGGTCGAAACCGCCGAGGAGGGGCTCGGGCCCGCTTACAACGGCACGAGCTGTGCGGTCTGCCACAACGTGCCCACCATCGGCGGCGGCGGCGTGATTCTCGAACTACGCGCGGGGTATCGCGACAGCGACGGCGCCCATTCAGGCCTGAACCCGGCGGGCGATACGCTGATCCACCTGTTGTCGACACCGGCGCACGCCTGTCAGGTTCAGATGCCGGACGACGTCACGGTGATCGCACGGCGCGCGCCGATTCCGTTGTTTGGCGCCGGTCTGGTCGAAGCCATTCCGGACGAGGCACTGCTCGCGTTGGAAGATCCCGTTGATCGCGATCGCGATGGCGTGAGCGGCCGCGCCGCCATCGTCGTCGATGTCGCCTCCGGACAGCGCCGCGTGGGACGATTTGGATGGAAGGCCCAGCACGCGACGCTGCTGGCGTTCGGCGCCGACGCCTATCGCAACGAGATGGGCATTACCAACGACCTGTTTCCGCAGGAATCCGCGTTCGGCATTTCCGCTGCGCAGATGCGCTCATGCGATCCATTCCCCGATCCGGAAGACAGGCGCGACCCGCATACGGGACGACGCGGAATCGACAATTTCGAGTCGTTCATGCGGTTTCTGGCGCCGGTGTCGCGCAGCCATGTGGATGACAATACGCTTGCGGGCGAACGGATTTTTTCCGCAATTGGCTGCGCGACGTGTCACGTCCCGCGCCTGACGACCGGACCCAGCGCCCATCCGGCATTTAACCGACGCAGCCTCGACTTGTTCTCGGATCTGTTGCTGCACGAAATCGGTACCGGCGACGGCATCCAGCAAGGTGCCGCTGAGCCAGCCGAGATCAGAACGCCGGCACTTTGGGGATTACGCTTCCGGCGGCCTTTCCTGCACGACGGCAGCGCGGTGACGATCGCAGACGCAATCGAACGCCATGCGGGAGAGGCCGAGCTTGCAAGGCGCGGCTTCCAACGGTTGACGCCGGATGAGCGCGTGCGCCTGCTGACGTTCCTTCGCTCGCTCTAGCCGACAAACCGGACAATGATTTCCGCGAGTCCCGCCGCATCAGCGACGCGCCACGCGTCGTGGACCGGAATATCCACGAGGGTGTCGGCGTTGAAGCCGTACGTGACCAGGCAACATCGCGCGGCGGCGCCGCGCGCCGTCTCGTAGTCGATACGAGAATCACCAACCATCAACGTGCGCTCTGGCGTGGCACCCGCGCGATCCATCAACGCGAAGAGCGCCGCCGGATCCGGTTTGCGCGGGTAGGGCCCGCCGCTGCCGATCACGTCGTCGAACAGTTCTCGCATTCCCAACCCGGCGAGCACCTTCTCCGAGGGCTCCAGCGGCTTGTTGGTCAGGACCGCCACGCGCGCATGCTGGCGAGCCGCACGCACGACGTCGGTGATTCCCACGTAGGGGCGCGTGTGGTTGAGCAGCCGTCTGTCATAGATATTGAGGAATCGGTTGATCGCTGCGCTGTCTTCGGGAATACCCGCGGCGGCAAGCGCGCGCCTAACGAGGACCTTGGCGCCCTCCCCGATCATCCGTGTGATCTCATCGTGCGGGAGCGGCGGCGCGCCAAGATCGGTGAGCAGCTCGTTGACCGATTCCGCCAGATCGCGCGAGGAGTCGATCAGCGTGCCGTCCAGATCGAACGCGATCAGGCGCCGGTGTACGTGGCCCACGACGTAGGCGTCTCCCACACGGTGACGCGCACGACGGGCAGCCCTTCCTCGTGCGAAACCTCGTAAATGAGCCTCGCAATCCGTTCCACTGTTGGATTGCTGTCGACGATGAAGATGGGCTCGCCGAGCGATTGCAGCGGTTTCACCAGCGGATCGTCGTGACGCAGAATCATCTTGTGATCGAGCTCTCGATCGATCCATCCCTTGACGACCCGTTTAATGTCGCTGAAATCGACCACCATGTTCCGCATGTCGAGGGCGTCGGTGCGGACCTCGATCTCGGCTACGGCATTGTGGCCGTGTGGATGCTTGCAGATGCCGTCATAGTCGAGCAGCCGATGGCCGTAGCAGAAGTCGATGCGTTTGGTAACGGAGTACATAACCAATAATGGTAGATCTGACGACCGCCGTTCTTCTCTCAGCGGGACTTGACAGCGCGGTGCTCGCGGCGTCGGAAGCCCGCCGTTCCTACGTCCAGCCGATCTACGTCAGCGCTGGCCTTGCGTGGGAGGCACAGGAGCTCGAGGCGCTCCACCGACTGCTGGCCACGCCGCCATTTGCCTCGCTGGCCCCACTCGCGCATCTCACATTCACGGTTCGCGACCTCTATCCGCCAACGCACTGGGCGCTGCGCGGCCAGCCGCCCGCCTTCGACACTCCGGACGAAGACGTATATCTGACTGGCCGCAACGTGATCCTGCTGTCAAAAGCAGCGATCTATTGCGCGCAGCACGAAATCGGGCGAATCGCGCTGGGGCCGCTCGCAGGCAATCCCTTTCCTGATGCGACACCGCAATTTTTCGATGCGATGGCGCGCGCGATGTCGCTCGGCCTGGCTCACGAAATCCGGATCGATGCGCCGTTTGCGGCAAAGGAAAAATCCGACGTCATCACGATCGGACGCGAGCTCGGCGTCCCGCTGGAGCTCACGTTGTCGTGCATGAACCCCCGGCTTCAGGAAGGCAGCGACGGGCAGGTTTCCACGATTGAGCACTGCGGTACGTGCAGTAAGTGCCGCGAGCGGCGTGATGCCTTCAACGAAGCCGGGATCAATGATCCGACCCGGTATGCGGTTCAACCGATCCGATAGGCCTACGAGGCCTCGTACACCGTCTCGCCGGCAATAAACGTTCGTCTGACGCGAAACGCACGATCGAGCACGACGAGGTCTGCGATGTTGCCCTCGGCGATGACGCCGAAACCCGCAAGGCCCATCGCCCGCGCGGGCGTCGTGGAACACATCACCGCCGCGTCGGTGATCGACATGTCGAACATCGTCACGATGTTGCGAAACGCGCGATCCATCGTGAGCGTGCTTCCCGCCACCGTACCGTCTTCGAGCAGCGCCGCCTGATCGGACACGCGAATGGTCCGTCCACCCAGGCGCGCCAAGGAACCGGAACTCAAGCCGGACCCCGCCGTTCCGTCAGTGATGGCCATCACGCCGTCTACGCTTTTGGCAGCGATCGCCAACCGGCACATCGCCGGATGCACGTGAAACCCGTCGCAGATCAGTTCGGCGATGATTGACTCGTGCGAAAGGACGGCGCCCGCAAGCCCCGGCGCACGATGAGTGATCGGCGTCATCCTGTTGAACAGATGCGTCGCATGACGCGCACCGGCGTCGATCGCCGCCACCGAGCGCTCGAAATCCGCGCCCGAGTGGCCGAGTGAGACCCGTTGTCCGGTCCGCACGAACGCCGGAATGAGCTCGAGTACCCCGTCGACTTCCGGCGCCACTGTCACGATGCCGACATCGGCGGCGCGGCGCCGGACGACATTCAGGATGTCCCGCCCGCTGAAATCGCCTTCACGACGGTCGTCATTCGGCAGTCGAAGACACGTCTTCGGCTGCGCTCCGTTGTAGTCCGGATTGATGAAGTTGCTCTCGAGATGGGCTGGAAGTACTCGCGCTGCACCAGCCGCCCGCCTCACCCGCGCACGTGCCACTTGATCCAGTACGCCGTCGAGGGCCTCAGGCGCACATGCCACCGTCGTCGGACAGAACGCCGTCACTCCATAACGCGGAAGACGGGTTGCGATCTCTGCAACTGCTGCTGCGGTGTCCAGGGAGTCATGGCCCTCGACGCCGTGAACATGCACGTCCACGAAGCCGGGCACTATGAAACTTTCACGCCCATCAACGACCGAGGCGCCCGGCGGCATGCGCCCAGTCGTCTCGATGGCGGCTATGCGGTCGCCCTCGATGATGAGCGATGCGCTGGTCAGGATGCGGTCCGGCAGGACGATGTCGCCGCCGGAGAGGATGATCATCAGACGATGATGGCTGCGCGCGCGGCGCCAAGCGGTCCGGCGTCGTCGCCAAGTGTGGCAGCGCAGACCGTCAGCGAATCCGCCATGTTCTTCGGAAGACGGCGAAGCGCTTCCGCTTGCGAGGGTTGCAGCAGTTGATCGGCGGCATCGGCGATGAGACCGCCGAGAACCACCATCTCCGGATCCGCGATGGCGACGAGGTTGGCGACCGCCATCCCCACGTAACGCGCCGTGTCGCGAACGACAGAGATCGAGACGCCGTCGCCGTTCCTCGCGGCGTCGAAGATCTGATGGACCTTTATTGCCCCAATGTCGCCGCCCGCCATGCCGAGCACGCGTGATTCGTCACCCGACTTGATCCGCCATACGAGTCTGCGGACGATTCCAGCGGCCCCGATTTCAGCCTCGAGAGATCCGAAGCGACGATAGTCCTCGCGTTCCACCGGATTGAGCGCCAGCCACGCTGCGGCGCCGGCACGCCCATGCGCCCCCTCGAACGGGACACCGTTGATGACGAGACCAGAATGGACGGTGTCGGCGGCAGTCAGGGCAATCACCTGACGCGCGTTCTTGGCAGCGCCATGCCATGACTCGCCGAGCGCCACCGCGCAACCGCGCGTGACGATTCGCGGAGAGCCGGGTCGTCCCGCTGCAGTGGAAACGGCGGTTACCAGGGCGGTGACGCTCTGTTCGAGCGGATCACGGACCGCCACACCGATCGATGATGGCGAGCCGTCGACCAGCGCCGCGCGGACCGCCTCGGCAGCGGACGATTCGTTTGCGCCATCGTGCCGGCTGCGTTTCGTAATTACGCCGTTTTCGTCCGCGGCGATGGCAAGGACGTGGTTTTCGCGAACTTCAACTCCGAGAATCACGGCGTCGGTTGGATTGTATCGCCCGGCCAGTCGACGTGCACATGCACCTTGCGTCCTTCAAACGGCAGCAGTGACGCGCTCAACGACGGTTGGAATACTTCGACGTCGAGGCGTTTGAGCAGCGTCACGTAACCGCGCTCCTCGGGCGCGGTCAGAATCACCACGCCGCCGCTTTCCGCAGGCGGAAATTTTCGATCGTCGAGATAATCGCGGTCGAAGCTGATGAGCGTGCGGCGAAGCTGCCGAGCAAGCCGGTAATGTTCATCGTCATGCGCGCGCCGAAGGTCGTCGTGTTCGATCACGAACAGAGCGTCCCAGCGAAGGACATCGCGCATGAACGCGACGAGCCCCGCCGGCACATTCGCGTCCACGTAGACCCGCGGATGCTCGGTAAGCCGATCGGCGTGGGGCCCTAACTCTGAGGCGAGTGTTCCCATCTTCGATTAACGATGTCTTTCCAAGTCCGGCATCGTCTCGGTCTTGTCGTCGGGCTTTGGATGCGTCCGCGTCGCGTTCCTGGCTTCCTCGCGGAGCTTTGCGACAAGCGCATCGCGCTTCTGAACCAGTTCCTTGCGCGGACGGCGTCCGTACTTCGATCCGACCGCATACTCGCAGAATAGCGGGAAGGCGATCGTCGAATCGCAGTATGCGACGACCGTATCAGGAAGAACGCCCGGGTTCACTTTGCCCCAGCTGACAGCCTCCGCGGGCGTCGCGCCCGACAATCCACCCCAGACGACCTGGTCGGTGGTCAGCTGGATGAAATAGTCGTTGCCGCCTTTCGGAATCCCGTACACCTCCCAGAGCGTCGGCTGGCCCTGGAGGTAGAAATTCTTCGGTGAACCGCCGCCGAGAATGACGCAGCCGTTCTTCCTCCCCGCAAGGATGAACGCGCACACCTCGTTGACGTCCTTATTGGGGTCGATCATCAGGCGGCTGTCGTTCATCAGCTCGTGATACGCGATGTTCATGCCGATCGAGCTATCGCCGGGCGACGAGGTGTAGATCGGCACGCCCGCCGCGGCCGCGGCTGCGACGACCGAGTACGCCTCGCACCCCGGCTGGCGCGCCATCAGGTCGCGTCCGAGGGCGTAGTGGAGTTCGGCCGTTGAAACGGGACGCTCCATTCCCGAGCGGACGAGAAACTCCCGGATGTACGCGTCCGTCTGGAGCAACACGTCGGCCGGGAAAAGCACGTCATAAATGCGAATGACGCCTTGGTCGTACAGCTCGACGTCGTTGACGAACGGAGAACCACGATGCAGTGTGAAGTTGAGCGCGTAATGGAGATCGTGATAGAGGTTCGCGCCCGTGCTGATCACGAAATCGATCAGCCCGCGTTCCATCAGTTCGACGATGCATCCGCCCAGCCCGGCCGGGGTGAGCGCACCCGCCACGGTCAGGGCGATGGTCGTATCGTGCTCCGGCAGCAGCATCTTGTCGGTGAAGATGTGGCACGCTTCACCGAGACGTGCCGCGTTGAACGCCTGGAATCCTTCGTCGATGAGATGGCGGATATCGGCACTGCCGCGCGGACGGTAGTAGCGAATGGGCTTGCCGGAAAGGTAGTCCTGACGTGTCTTGCCCGGGGATCCTGGTGCGCGGTGCGGCATAAGACGTCGTAACCGCGCTTGTGTCGCGGCTCGCGGCTAGCTTAGCATCTCGCGCGAATGAATCAGCTCGACTTCCAATCTCCCTGGTTCATCGCCGGGGCCGCGGTTCTGGCGATCGTCGTCATCTTGATTGCCGTTATCTGGCGAAAGGGACGACCGTTCGCGCCGGGGCATGTCTTCCGCGCGAGTCGCCTGAGTTCTGGAAACCATCTCTTTCCCACGCAGGTCCAAATCACGCCGACGGCGATTGTCCATCACACGCCGCGCTGGGTGGGCCGCAGCGAGCACTCCATCCATGTCGCCCACGTTTCCTCGGTCCGTGTTGATACGGGAATGATCTTCAGCGATGTCTACATTGAAACGTCAGGCGGCGCCAGTCCCGTGAAGTGTCACGGCCACGGGAAACGCGACGCGCTCGAAATGAAGCGCCTTATTGAGCAGTTTCAATCCACCTACTATCGCCAGCAGCCGCCATCTCCGCCTCCCCCTGTGCCTCAGAACGAGACGCGCCGATAAGCAGGTGGGCCTTTTCAGGCACCTGCACGGCCCATCTCACGCACTGTGGATGAACTGACCTTTGCCGCCCGGCGCGCTGTCGCGTCGCAGACGAAGACGCCCGAGCCGACCGACCCCGAGGCGCGTTTCCGCAACCTCGTACAGTCACCCCTCCGTGCGGGCCTCCTTCGCTTCCTGAGCGCGCGTCCCGACGAGACCTTCGATGTCGACGGCCTCATGGCGACGTTCGGCCGCCTCCGTCTCGACGTCGACAATTGCCTGAATGAGCTCGTCGTCTTCGGCGTGGCGCGACGCATTGCCGGCACACCGCCGCGATTCACCGCTGCGCGGCCCGACGACGAAGAGTCGGCCATCCTGCTCGATACGTTCCTCGAGCGTCGCGCGGCCATCAGCACCGAAGACCAGGCGCCATCGGTTCAGCGCTTCCGCGAAATGATCGGCCGTGACGAGAAGATGCTGATCGTCTTCGAATGGATTCGCACGGCGGCCAAGTCCGACATCGCCGTGCTGATCCTCGGTCCGACCGGATCGGGCAAGGAGGTCGTCGCGCGGATGATTCACGAGTTGAGCCGCCGCGGCACCGAAAAATTCCAGGCAGTCAACTGCGCGGCGCTGCCCGACACACTGTTCGAATCCGAAATCTTCGGATTCGAGAAGGGCGCGTTCACCGGCGCGCACGATCGCAAACCAGGACGACTCGAGCTGGCCGACCACGGCACGCTGTTCCTGGATGAGATCGGCGACCTGTCACTGGTGGCGCAGGCGAAATTGCTGCGCGTCCTCGAGGACCGACGGTTCGAACGCCTTGGCGGCCAGAAATCGCTGCAGGTGGATTTCCGGTTGATCTCCGCCACCAACAGGCCGCTCGATCAATTCGTTCGTGACGCGCGTTTCCGGGAAGACCTCTACTACCGCGTCAACGCGTTCTCGATCCGGCTGCCGTCGCTCCGCGAGCGGCCCGTCGACATTCCGGTGCTCGCAAACCGCTTCCTTGCACGTTATTGCGCAGGCAACGGTCTGCCGCTCGACGCGAAGACGTTGTCATCGGAAGCGATGACCCGTCTTCACTCGTACCCGTGGCCGGGCAACATCCGCGAGCTCGAAAGCACGGTGTCTCGTGCGGCGCTCTCAGCGCCTGGACGCGTCATCCGTGACACAGACATCGAGTTTCTTCACGCCGGCGTCTCGATGCCCGTCACCGAGGGCCCCCCGCGGCTGCCGACGCTGCGTGACGCCGAGCGAGCGCACATCGTCCGCGTCCTCGACGCCGTCTCGTGGAACAAGAAGGAAGCCGCGCGGGTGCTCGAAATCAGCCGGGGGACCTTGTATCGAAAGATCGTCGAGTACAACCTCGAGCCGGAAACGAGGACGTCCCGGAATAGAACACCCGAGTAGCACACGCTGTTCTAACTCAGCACAAAAATCTGCGTTGCCGAAACGCGATGGCCGTCCGCCAAGTCGCGATAACGCCAAACATCGCCACGACTTAGTCACGCACCTGTCTTCATCGTGATGCGCGGCAGATTCTTTGCCCCTGCAGAGGTAGCCGAACCTGCCAACAAGAGACGAACATGAGAGCCCGCATCACCATCATCTGGCTCCCTTGAGGGAGCCGCGTCCACTTGCATGATCCTTTGAATCGTGTCCTTTGGAGCAGAGCCGGCGTGTTCGCTCTGACTTTGAAGGCGATCGCGGCGTCGTGGTTTCTGGCGGACTCCCCACTCTGGCTTCTGCCAGGTACGGTGTACGCCCTCTACCTCGCCTGCGGGTTCGCATTGCGTGCGAAGCATGTCGCCGCCGCGCACCTGGCCACGATTGAAGCGCTCGCACTCGCAATCGACGCCAAGGATCAGACCGCTCCCTATCACATCCGGCGCGTTCAGGTGTACGCGAGCGGTCTCGCGCGCACGCTCGGGATGTCGCGGCGTGACATTCAGGCCGTAAAGATCGCTGCGCTGCTCCACGACATCGGCAAGCTCGCTGTGCCGGACCACATCCTTGCGAAGCCGGGAGCGTTGACCGCCGAGGAATTCCAGAAGGTGCGGGTTCATCCGCGGGTGGGTGCCGCCATCATTGGCGACGTTCCGTTCCCCTATGCTGTTGCTCCCCTGATCCTGAACCACCACGAACGATGGGACGGACGCGGTTATCCAGAGGGCCTGCGCGAACAGCAGATTCCACTCGGCGCGCGCATCCTCTCGGTTGTCGATTACTTCGATGCACTCACATCGGAGCGTCCATATCACCACGCGATGGCGGTGGACGCGGCCCTGGCGCTGCTCCAACAGGAGGCAGGCAAGGCGCTCGATCCCGACGCTGTACGCACGTTCGTGCGAATCCTTCCGGAGCTGCGCGAGGAGCTTCGCCGCCTCGGCCTCGATGCGGCCGCTGCACCCGCCGCAGCGCCGGTGTTCGAAGACATCGCGCTCGCACACCGTGAGATTTACGCGCTCTATCAGATCGCGCAGACGATGGGCACGAGCCTTGGGATTCCCGACACGATGACGGTGATTTCGTCAAAGCTGACCAGGCTCGTCCCGTTCTCGACCTGTGCGCTCTTCCTGCATACCGAAACGACAGAGACGCTGCATTGCCGCTTTGCCGTAGGCGTCGAGGCGGAGCTGCTCCAGGGCGCCTCCGTGCGCAACGGCGCGGGGCTGAGCGGCTGGGTGGCGCGGCAAAGACGTCCGCTCGTCAACGCGCGGCCGGCAACCGATTTCGAGGCGGCGGGCCTGGCGGCGACGACCACGTTGCAATCGGCGCTGGTCTGTCCGTTGATATTTCACGATCGGTTCATCGGGACGCTGTGCATGTACCACGTGGAACCGGGCTTCTATCAGGACGACCATCGACGGCTGCTCGATCGCGTCTGCGAACAGGCGGCGGCGGTGATTCACAACTCGATCGTCTTCGAACAGACGCAGGAAGATTCATTGACGGATCCGCTGACGGGTCTCCCCAATACGCGCTTCATGTTCGTGCACCTCGCGCGTGAGCTCGCACGGGCCGATCGGCTGAAGGCAGAAGTCTCACTGATCGTCATGGACCTCGACGACTTCAAGGACATCAACGACACGTTCGGACACCATATCGGCGATCGCGCGCTGCGCGAGGTGGCGGGCGTCCTGCGCAACGCCATCCGCCCGTACGACATCTGCGTGCGCTACGCGGGCGACGAATTCATCGTCGTGATCTCGGGTTGCAGCCGCGAAGAAGCGGAGAGCAAGCGGCGCGAGCTGCAGGAGGCCGTCGACAGCATCCGCCTCGAGGTGCAGCCCGACGTCCGCGTCCCGGTGATGATGAGTGCCGGTGCAGCGGTGTTTCCACACGACGGCGACAGCTATGAGGCCCTGCTGGCGACGGGCGACAGCCGGATGTATCGCGACAAGAGCGAGCGGAAGGCTACCAGGGCGCAGCCAGTCGTACCGGATAGGCGCGCCAGAGCCTTCCATTAAACTGGGCCATTCGTGGCACTCCTGACGGTCCCGCTCGCGCGTGTCGACAACGCCTCGCCGCGCCTGCGCCTGCTCTCGATCGATATTTCAGGCCAACCATTCGAGTACGTCGCCGGTCAGGCCGTCATGATGGCCCCTCATGGCGCCGCGGTTCGTCGTCCGTTTTCGATTGCCTGTTCACCAGAACGCGCGGCGGAAACGGGCGCGCTCGAACTGCTGATCGCGATGGAAGGCGGATCGGAAGATTTGCAGTGGGCGAGCGCAGGCGCTCTCGTCGATATCGACGGACCGGTCGGTACGTTTACGTTTCCGGCAACCATCGATCAGTCGCGATTGCTGTTTGTGGCGGGCGGGACCGGCATCGCTCCGGTACGGGCGATGCTGGACCATGCACTCCGGGTCCACCTCTCAGAGAACATCTCGCTTCTGTACAGCACGCGAAGGAGTGACGAATTCGCCTTCCTTGACGAACTGCGCACGCACGAGCGCGAGGGACGCGTCGAGCTGCATCAGACAGTGACCCGCGATGACGGCACGGCGTGGGATGGAAAACGCGGGCGCATCGGCCGTGGTCATTTCGAGGCCGTGCTGCATGAGCCGGCCTCGACCCTCTGCTTCATCTGCGGTCCTTCGTCGCTCGTCAGCGAGTCGGCCGCCACGCTGCGCGAGCTCGGCGTGCCCAACTCGCTGATTCGAACCGAAGGGTGGGGAAGAACTACGGGATGACCTGCAGGGCGTCCTTGACGTCGGTCACGCCATCCACTTTCCGCGCGAGCGCAAGCGCCTGATCGCGTTCGCCCGAACTCTTCACGCGGCCCGACAGCGTCACGACACCCTTATAGGTATCCACGTCGATGCTGAGGCCGCCGACGGCCGGGTCATTGAGCATCGCAGTTTTCACGCGGGTTGTGATCGTGGTGTCGTCGATCGTCTCGCCGATGGTCTTGCCGCATCCCGCAACCAATGGCGCGGCGAGGATCGTCGCCAGTAGCGTCATCTTCAAACAGCCGAGGTTTCGCATCACGCCTCCACAGGGAGGCCGGGCTGCAACCTACATGCCCGTGATGTGGAACCCCGCGTCAACCATCAGCACTTCGCCGGTGATACCGCGCGCCGCGTCGCTGAGAAGAAATGCCGCGGCTTCGCCCACTTCACCCGTTTCGATGTTCCGCCGAAGCGGCGCACGATCGCGATAGATGTTGAGCATGCTGGAGAAACCGGATATCCCCGCAGCGGCAAGTGTTTTCACAGGGCCGGCGGAGATCGCATTCACACGGATGTTTCGCGGGCCGAGGTCGGCCGCAAGGTATCGCACGCTCGCTTCAAGCGCGGCCTTCGCGACACCCATCACGTTGTAGTTGGGGAATACCCACGTGCTTCCGAGATAGGTCAACGTCAGCACGCTGCCACCGCCTCGCTTCTCCATTAACGGCGCAGCGCTACGGGTCAGCGCGATGAGCGAGTACGCCGAGACGTCAAGAGCCACGCGGAACCCTTCGCGCGTCGTCTGCGAAAACGGTGATGAGAGCTCTTCACGGCGCGCGAAGGCGGCGCCATGCACGACGAAATCAAGCCCGCCGAATTCCTGCTCGATTCTGGCGAACACCGACGCAATATCTTCATCGGACGCGACGTCGCACGGCAGCACGAGGGGCGGCTGCGCGAGTCCCTGCGACAGCTCGTTAACGTGTTCTTCGAAGCGGCCCTGATAGGTGAGCGCAAGGCGTGCGCCACGGCTCGCCGCCGCCTGTGCAATTGCCCACGACAGCGATCGCTTGTTGGCGACGCCAACGACGAGGCCGAACTTGCCGGTGAAGTCGGTCATGAGGGCTGAATCGACGGCCAGTCGAATCAGCGGCCGCGTTTGCGGCCGGGGCCGCGCGATTGCCCCTGGGGACGTCCGCCACGCTGACCGCCGCCGGGACCTGGACGACTGCCGTTCTGACGCTGCCCTCCATGCGGCGAATTCGGTCTCGGTGTGCCGAAGCGGGATGAGCCGCCGAAGGAGCCCGACGCGCCGCGAGCCGCACGACGTCCGCGGCCCTGACGCTGCCCGCCTCCACCGGCTCGATTGCCATTGAACTCGCGACCGCGACTGCCAGGGCGCGTGAAGTCCGGCGCCTTCCGTTCAGGGGGCTGTCCCTCAGGACGGGGAAGCGTTGCGCGAATCAGCCGACGATGCACGGGGCCTTCGTCTTCAGCCGGGTCTTCGTCAATGTCGTTCTCGTTCTCGGCAACAGCTGGCACTTCCTCAGCATGCTGAACGACGGGTTCTTCGGGAGGCGGCGTCTCCTCTATGTGCAACGGTTCGGTGAACGCCTCGGTCGATGCGGTTTCCTCTGGAGTGTGTTCGACGACTGACTCTTTCTTCCGGCGGGGCGGTGGAACGCGAGCCTGCTTGTATTCGTGGTCCGCGTCACACGTCGTGCAGCGCGTCTGCTTCACCTCATCCTCAATCATCGCCACGATCGCATGATTGGTGATGCGGCGTTCACGCGGACAATAGTCGTCCAGAATGTCACCCAGCCGAAGCCGGCGTTGCTGCATTAAATTCCCCCGGAGCCGTTCCTTTTCAGGCGGGATCGAAAAATAAAAAAGGCGGCGGTAAACGAAAGTTTACTAGGAAAATCCCAAAAGCCAAATTCCAAATCCGAAATCGCTCAACCCGGCGTGCAAGTCGGTCATCGGGAACCGGGACCTGGTACTTTCGTCGGAGTCACCGACTCGAGCCAGTCACGACATTCGCGTAACCCGGCGTGCACGGCGTCCGGATTAGTGGACTGAGGAGTCCGCTTGGCGTATACCGACTCCAGCGCCGTGGCCGCCTGAGGCGCATCGTCCCCGAAGAAATCGCTTGCCTCCTTCCATTCCTTCAGCGTGAGACTGCTGAAGTCGCGACCTTCGGCGAGCAACCGCCGGACCATCGCGCCGACGATTTCGTGCGCCCGCCGGAACGGCATCCCACGAATCGTGAGGTAATCGGCGACGTCAGTCGCCAACAGCAGGCCCGACGCCGCATCGGCGGCCTGTGAGGCGCGCAATGTGAGGCGCGAGATGACGGCGTGAGTTGCCGTCAAGGATGAGGCGAGCGTGCGTTCGGCATCGAAAACGGCTTCCTTGTCCTCCTGGAGATCCTTGTTGTACCCGCCCGGCAGCCCCTTCAGCGTCGTCAGCCAGCCCGTCAGTCGTCCAATCGCACGTCCGGTCTTGCCGCGCACCAACTCCAGCGGATCCGGATTTTTCTTCTGCGGCATCATGCTGCTGCCCGTCGCGGAGGCGTCCGCAAGCTCGAAGAACCCGTGCTCTTCGCCGGTGAAGATGATGAAGTCCTCCGCGATTCGGCTCAGATGCACCATCGCAAGGGAAACCGCGAAAAGAAATGACGCGACGAAATCGCGATCGGAGGACGCGTCGATGCTGTTGCGCACGGTTCGTGAGAAACCCAGCCGGCGCGCCAGCAACGCGGTATCGATCGGATAGCTGGTTCCCGCCACGGCGCCCGAACCGAGCGGCAGTGCGTCCGCTTCAATTCGAGCAGCCTCCAGCTTCTCGAAATCTCGTCGCAACGCCGAGGCGTGCGAGAGGAAGAAATGCGCGACGAGTACCGGTTGCGCGCGGCGCAGATGCGTATAGGAGGGCATCAGCGCCTCGCCGGCCCCTTCCGCCTGGTCGGCGAATACCGTAATCAGTTGTGCAAGGGCCTGCTGAAGCAGTGGTATCCGGCGGCGCAGGTAGAGGCGCAGGTCGAGCGATACCTGTTCGTTTCGAGAACGTCCTGTATGGAGCCGCCGGCCGGCGTCGCCGATGCGCTCAACCAGCTTGCGTTCGACGAAGCTGTGGATGTCCTCGTCATCGCCAGTGACGAATGAAGGATCGCGACGCCCTTCTTCAAGAATCGACTCCAGACCTTGTCGGATGGCGGCAGCATCTTCTTTCGCGAGCACACCGCACGCACCGAGCGCCTCCGCCCACGCGAGGCTGCCCGTGACGTCGTCGTCAAACAACGCCCGGTCGAAACCGAACGAAACGCCGAAGTCGAACGCCGCCGGGTCGGGCTCTGTGTCGAAACGACCGGACCAGAGAGTCATGAATGATGAGCGGACAGGATGCGATGCTCGCCTCTGAAAAGCTCCAGGCAGACCGTTGCATCGGGTACGCGTGCGGCATCGGCGCCTAATGCATCGTGCGCGGCCTGCAGGACGACCGCTGCGGGCGCATGGACAGCGATACCCGCTGTATCGAACACCCGGCCAACGCCGTGCGTGCCTGCGATCGTTGACACACTTTCGATCAGTTCAGATAGCGACATCGGTATGCCGTTGATCGAGACAGGCAATCCGGCTTCAAACGCGATTTCAAGACGCGCGGGCGCGTCGGGCTCCGGCTTCGGCATCAGTTTCGAGGCATCCTCCGTAGGGCGTTTCCACAACGTCGTGTGGACCGCGTGCAGCGGACGTGCGCGCTCCATGGCCGTGCGCACGACGCGAATCGATTGATCGAGAGCGCGCACTGCGGCTTCGATCGTCTTGTGATCCTCCTCGCTGCCACCGTGTGCGACGAGATCGGCACCTTCGATATGCGCAATCTCAACGAGCGTTCTTGCGATCAGTACGCCGGCCACATTGTGCTCGGCGCTGTACGCGGCCGGCGCCTCGGCGAGCGACGCCGTAACGCAGCGGCGGGCGAACTCGTCGCGCACGTCGACGACGTGCGCGCGAACTGCGCCAGCGGCGAGCGCGGCCTGGCGTATCGCTTCGAGCTCACCCGTCTGCCCCAAGTCGAGCGTGAGCGTCACGACGTCGGCGTTCAACTCGCCAGCCAACTGCGGTATGGCGGCGAGGTTATCTGCCACGCCGGAGCACGCAAACACCACGCGCCGCGTCATACCGGTTGCCCCTCGCCGGTAATCCGCTCGAAGCGTTTGACGAGGGCCTTGGCGCGGCGCGCATCGGGCGCCACGATGAGCACGGTGTCCTCGCCGGCAACCGTGCCGACCACTTCCGGCAAATGGGCATCGTCGATGCTGACGCAGAGCGCCTGCGCGCGGCCGAGCCCGGTTCGCAGCAACACGAGCTGCTGCACCCGATCGACGCGCAACAGGTATTCAGCTATAGCGCGCTGCAGCATCGCTTCTGTGGTCTTGCCGTTCGGCGCAGTGGCACGCCCGGGCGGTTGGTACGCTCCATCAGCGCCGCCCTTCACGAGGCCGAGCTCGCGGATGTCGCGTGAGAGCGTCGCCTGCGTGACATCGAAGCCCGCCGCGCGCAGACTGCGGCGCAGCTGCTCCTGGCTGCGCACCGGCGCGCGCTGAATCACGTCGAGAATCACCGACTGGCGACGAGCCTTCACGCGTTTCAGCATACCTCAAAGTCTTGACTGATTATGCATGCGAATGTATAAATATTCTTTCCTGGATGATCGAGACAGAATGGCCATAGCAGCCCCTGGACGCGTGACGCACCGCCCGACGGACACCACAGCGACAGCCGCAGAGCGGACGTCCCCCGCACCGGCCGCGCGCACGCGCGTCGCCGTAGCCGGCGCAACCGGCTACGCCGGACAGGAGCTGGTGCGACTGCTGGCGCGCCACCCCGGCGTCGCGTTGACGGCGGCGATGTCCTCGGGCGCGACGAGTACGCCGCGTCCGCTGCCCGCGCTTGCCCGCATCTGGGACGAGGCCGTGACGCCGCTCGACATCGATCACCTCGTCGCCTCGGCGGACATCGTCTTCCTCGCGTTGCCGGAAGCGGTGTCCGCGGACGTTGCACCGACGCTGCTCGAGCGGGGCGCGCGCGTCATCGATTTGTCGGGTGCGTTCCGCATCCGCGACGCCGCCGACCGCCAGCGGTGGTATCCCGCAACGGCGTCGCTGCCGGACGGGACCGTGTACGGGCTACCCGAACGCGACGCTGCCGCGATCGGCGGCGCACGTCTTGTGTCGTGCCCAGGCTGCTACCCGACTGCCGCGTTGCTCGCACTCGAGCCGCTTGAAGACGCTGGGGTCATTGAAGGAACGGTCGTCGTCGACGCGAAATCGGGGATCTCAGGCGCCGGCAAGGCGCCCAGCGATCGCACGCATTTCTCGGAGAACCACGGCAGCGTGGCGGCGTACGGGGTTTTTTCACACCGTCACAATGCGGAAATCGAGCAGGAGCTGAACCGGACGGTCACGTTCGTGCCGCACCTTGTACCACTCGATCGTGGCATTCTGGAAACCATCTACGTATCGCTGAAGCCCGGCACGACCGAAGCCCAGGTTGCGCGCGCGCTGGAAGATGCGTATCGACACGCCGGGTTCGTGCGGCTGACCGGCGCGGCGCTGCCTGAAATCAAGCATGTCGCGCACACGAACTTCTGCGACATCGGGTGGAAAGTCGACGAAGGACGCAATCGCCTCGCCCTAATCGTCGTGCTCGATAACCTGCTCAAAGGCGCCGCAGGCCAGGCGGTGCAAAACCTGAACATCGTCCTTGGGCTCGACGAGCGGACGGGGCTGCTCTGATGGCGGCCGGCACCGCGCGGAAATCGCGTTTCGTCGTCAAGCTCGGAGGCGAACTGCTCGAGCAACCAGACGACCTCGCGCGTATCGCCAGGGGAATAGCCGCGCTGGCGCAGCGCACTGAGCTTGTCGTCGTGCACGGTGGCGGCCGTGAGATTGACGCTGCCCTGGCGACAGCCGGCATTCCCAAACAGCAAGTCGATGGCCTGCGCGTGACCGATGCGAAGACGCTGGACGTCGTCGTCGCCGTACTTGCAGGTGCCATCAACACGCGACTCGTCGCGGCGCTGCGCAAAGCCGGTGCGCGTCCTGTCGGACTGACGGGTGCTGACGCGGCAGTGGCCACCGTGAAACGGTCGATGCCGATGACGACGACGGCGGGCGCTCGCGTGGATCTTGGATTGGTCGGGTCGCCCATCAACAACGGTTCGCCACAGCTGCTGACGGATCTCCTCGCCCGTGGTTACGTGCCAGTGGTCGCCTGCATCGGCTCGACACGGGACGGCCAGCTGCTGAACGTCAACGCCGACACGCTTGCGGCTCATCTCGCGGCTTCGCTCCGTGCGCGGCGCCTCGTGATTGCGGGCGGCACGTCAGGCGTGCTCGACGAAACGGGACGCACGATCGAGCGGCTTGATTCGCGGCACGCGGCTCGCTTGATCAAGTCGGGAACAGCAAACAAGGGCATGGTGGCGAAGCTCGAGGCGTGTCGTGCCGCTCTTCGGCACGGGGTTGGAGACGTCCTCATCGCGAACGGACGTGAGGTCGAATTGGATGCGCTGGGCGCCGCGAAAGGGCCGCTCGCCGGATGCACGCAGGTGGTGCGATGAACAAGCTGACGTTGGATGACATCAAGGCGCTCGAAGCGCGGCACATTGTCCAGACTTACAAGCGGCAGCCGGTCGCGTTCGTTCGCGGCAGCGGCTCGCGCCTGTACGACGTAGACGGCCGCGAATATCTCGACTTGGTGTCCGGAATAGGCGTGACTTCGCTTGGCCACGCGCATCCGGGCCTTGCGGCCGCGATCGCTGAGCAGGCGTCAACGCTGCTGCACACGTCGAATCTGTACTATCACCCGCTGCAGGGTCAGGTTGCCGCGCGCCTGACGAAGCTCTCAGGCCTGCCGCGCGTGTTCTTCGCCAACAGCGGCGCCGAAGCCGTTGAAGGCTGCCTCAAGTTCGCGCGGCGCTACTGGTACACGCAAGGTCTCACGACGCGGACGGCGTTTGTCGCCATCCAGAACGCCTTCGGCGGTCGAACCATGGGAGCGCTATCAGTCACGTGGGACGAACACTACCGTGCGCCGTTTCAACCGCTCTTGGGACCGGTGACCTTTGTGGCGGCAAGCGACATCGCGGCGTTGGAGGCAGCCGTCACCGACAGGACGGCAGCCGTCATCGCGGAACCGATTCAGGGTGAAGGCGGAATTCGTCCGCTGTCGCGCGAGTTCGCACAGGCGATCACCGACGTCTGCCGTCGCACGGGAACGCTGTACATTGCCGACGAAGTCCAGACCGGTCTCGGCCGAACCGGCTTTCCGTTTTATTTTCCTGTGCTCGGGCTGCAACCGGACCTCGTCAGCGTCGGCAAGGCGCTCGGAAGCGGTGTCCCGGTCGGGGCGATGCTGATGTCCGAGCGTATGGCGCAGGCCATCTCTCCGGGCGACCACGGGACGACCTACGGTGGGAACCTCCTCGCGTGCCGCGCCGCGCTGTTCTTTCTCGAACAGCTGATGGATCATGGCGTGCTCGATCACGTCAAAGCCGTCGGGTCGCTTTTCGAACGCCGGCTGCGGACGCTCGCGCTGAAGCATCCGGTCATCACTGAAGTCCGAGGCGTCGGTCTCATGCAGGGGCTGCAGCTTGACGTCGATGCGACGCCGATTGTCGACGGCGCCCGTGAGCGCGGTCTGCTGGTCAACCGCACGAACGAAAAAGTCGTGCGCATGCTGCCACCGCTCACCATTGAAGCGGCGGATCTCGATCGCGCCGTCGACATCCTCGACGAAGTGTTCGCGGTTGTTGAAGCCGAGGTACACGCCTGATGTTGTTGCCGCTGACCGGGATTCGGGACTCGGGATTCGGGATTCGCACGCGTCGTCTCACCGACGCGCCGATCGTGATCCGAACGGCGTCGGCAGAAGACGCTGACGCCATTCACGAACTGATTGACGAGCATCTCGCCGAAGGTCATCTCCTGCCGCGCGAGCTGGGCGAGGTCCTGGTGCACGCGCACCGCTTCGTGGTCGCCGTGCAGGATGACGAGGTGCTCGCCTGCGCCGAACTGGCTCCCCTCAGCCACGCCGTCGCCGAAGTGCGGTCGATGGTGGTCAGCCGCGGGGCGAGAGGTGGCGGCGTCGGGCGGAGGATCGTCACCGAACTGGTACGCCGCGCGACGGCCGCCGGGTTCGAAAGGCTCTGCGCGTTCACGCATTCGCCGGGGTACTTCGTCCATCTCGGCTTCTCGATCGTGCCGCATGCATGGCTGCCCGAGAAGATCGGGACTGACTGCCACGCGTGCAGCCAATTCCGACGCTGTGGACAGTACGCCGTGGTCCGCTGGCTCGAGCGCGCACGGCAAGCGTGCGTTCCCCTGGCGGCACTGCATGGCTGACGCGATCGCGGCGAGTCGACACATTTCCATCGTCCCAATAGACGGCGGCATCACCGCGCCGACCGGTTTTCGCTCGGCGGCTGTCCATTGCGGCATCAAAGCCAACCCCGATGCGCTGGATCTGGCCGTGGTGGCCGTGGACACCTTCGCGTCGATGGCTGGCCTGTTCACCACGAACCTCGCACAAGCTGCGCCCGTGCTCGTCTCGAAACGTCACCTCGAGATCAATCAAGGTGTCGGCTGCGCGATCGTCGTGAACAGCGGGTGCGCCAATGCGTGTACCGGTGAAACCGGTCTCGCCAATGCCAGGCAGATGACGGAGGATGTGGGTCGCGAGCTCGGCTGCCAGCCGGAGCAGGTGCTGGTCGCATCCACCGGGGTCATTGGCGTGGGGTTGAACATCGATCGCGTCAGTGCGGGCATTCACGACGCATGCTCGTCGCTTGCCCATGGCAACGGCAGCGTCGCCGCGCGTGCGATCATGACAACGGATCCATTTCCCAAGGAACACGCTGTGCGCGTCACCACGACGCGCGGCTCGTTCTGCGTTGGCGGCATGGCGAAGGGCTCGGGAATGATCGAGCCCAACATGGCGACGATGCTGGGATTCCTGTCCACGGATGCGCAGGTCACACCGGCGATGCTGCGACGCGTGCTCGTCGAATCGGCGCGCGACACGTTCAACGCCATCACGGTCGACGGCGAATGTTCGACCAACGATTCGTTGGTCGCCATGGCGTCCGGCACGAGCGGCGTCGTCATTGACGACGAGCTCTATCCCGCGCTGCTGGACGGTCTGCTCGCCGTTTCCCGCCCGCTTGCACTCGGCATCGTTCGCGGCGGCGAGGGCGCGACGAAGCTAATCGCGGTGACGGTCTATCACGCGCGCACGGCGGATGAGGCCCGGCAAGTGGCGCGCACGATCGCGAATTCGCCGCTCGTCAAAACCGCCGTGCACGGCGCGGACCCGAACTGGGGGCGTATTGTCGCTGCCGCCGGGCGCGCCGGGGTCCCATTCGATATCAACGGCGTCACGGTCCGGATTGGTGGGATCCTGCTGTTCGACAACGGTCTGCCGCGCGACGATGCGGCACCGCAGGCGGCGGAAATTCTGAAACGCGACACGATCGACATCGCGGTGAGCCTTGGCTCGGGCGACGCGGGCGCCACCATCTGGGGATGCGACCTCAGCGCGGAGTACGTGCGAATCAATGGCGAGTACCGAACTTAGGCGTCTCGCGAAAGATTTCGTCTCGGTACGGGATCTCGCTCCTGCGGATCTGGTCGCGCTACTCGACCTCGCCGCGCGACTGAAGTCGGAGCGCGTGCTCCGTAAGCGTGCGCCCACGGCAGCCGCGCTCGCCGGCCTGCATGTGGCCACACTCTTCGAGAAGCCATCGCTTCGCACCCGCGCGACGTTCGAGATCGGCGTGCGCGAGCTTGGTGGCGACATTCTCGATCTGCCGGCACCCTTTGCCGATGGCGTTCGTGAGCCGCTGCCGGACGTGGCACGCAACCTCGAACGCTGGGCCGATGCGCTCGTCGTTCGTACGTACGCACAATCGAAGGTGACGACGCTGGCCGAATCTGCGCCGCGGCTTCACGTCATCAACGCGCTCACCGACGAAGAACACCCCTGCCAAGCGCTCGCCGACATGCTCACCGTGCGGGAACATTGGGAGAACTGCCGCGGTCGCACCATCGCCTTCATCGGCGACGGCAACAACACCGCGACCTCGTTGACCCATGCCGCACTAATGCTCGGCATCAATGTGCATCTCGCGGCGCCTGAAGGATTCGAGCTGGCGTCGCGCATCGTCGAGGACGCGATGCGGACTGCCCGGGATGGCGCGTCGGTCCGCCAGTTCCGTGATCCCCGTGAGGCTGTCGCGCGCGCTGACGCGGTGTACACGGACGTGTGGACGTCGATGGGCCAGGAGGCGGAAGCAGCCACCCGAAAAGTCGTATTTCAGCCGTATCAGGTAGATGGGCGGTTGATGGACGCGGCATCGCCCGGCGCACTCTTCATGCACTGTCTTCCGGCGCACCGGGGCGAAGAGGTCACCGCGGACGTGTTCGAATCGCCGGTATCGGTGGTGTTCGATCAGGCAGAGAACCGTCTGCACACGCAGAAGGCGCTTTTGGTGATGCTGCTGTCGTAAGGGCAGACCTTGTCGTAGGGGCCGACCTTAAGGCGGCCCCTACATCTAGAATGGCACCAGCATGGCCGACAAGCCCTGGCTGGCGCACTACGACGCCGACGTTCCGCCCTCGCTTTACCCATATCCGGACAAGACCCTTCTCGATTACCTCGACGCCCTCGCGCGCGAACAACCGAGGCGGCCGGCGCTGCTCTTCAAGGGGTCCGAAGTTTCGTACGACCGGCTTCAACGTGAGAGCGATGCGTTTGCGGCGGCGCTCGCCGCGCTGGGCGTCCGGCATGGCGATCGGGTCGCGCTGATTCTGCCGAACTGCCCTCAGTTCTTCGTTGCAGAGATTGGCGCCTGGAAGGTGGGGGCGATCGTCTGTCCCATCAACCCGACGTACACCGAACGCGAGGTGGAAGCGGCGCTGCAGGCCAATCTCGCGGAAACCGTCGTGACGCTGACGCCATTCTACAGCCGCATCACAGACGTACAGCCACGTACGGCACTGCGTAACGTCATCGCGACGTCAATCAAAGAGTACCTGCCGCCGGCGCTTCGAATCCTGTTTACGCTGTTCAAAGAGAAGCAAGGTGGCCACCGGATATCCCTCCGGACGGGCGATCACTGGCTGCAGGATCTACTGCGGAAGCATCGGCATGCGTTACGCCCCGCGGGTCCTGTGCGGCCTGATGATCGAGCCGTGATCCTGGCAAGCGGAGGCACGACAGGCACACCAAAAGGGGTCGTCGGACTCCACCGTCACTATGTGGCGGCCGGCCTTCAGCTGTATGAGTGGACGAAATCGGCCAAGCAGCCGTGGGTGGATTCCATCATGCTGCCGCTGCCGATGTTCCACGTCTACGCGAACGTCGGGGTGCAACCGCTCGCCTTCATTGGTCCCAATCCCGTTTCACTCGTTCCGAATCCGCGCGACATCGACGATCTGCTCAAGACGATTCGCGACGTCAAACCGGCCTTCTTCAACGGAGTACCGACGCTCTACACGGCCATCCTCAACCATCGCGACGTTCGCGCCGGCAAGGTCGACCTCAGCTCTATCAAATTGTGCTTTTCGGGTTCGGCAGCACTGATGGCGGAGACGAAACGGGAATTCGAGCGGGTTACTGGG
>Ga0207701_10000198_pt1 | contig 59803 bp, 48 predicted proteins | sample KBSSwiSSwithPhiX_FD_184294 | JGI IMG/M metagenome (GOLD analysis project Ga0207701, IMG submission 184294) | Switchgrass rhizosphere bulk soil microbial communities from Kellogg Biological Station, Michigan, USA, with PhiX - S5 (SPAdes) (version 2) | ecosystem: Environmental > Terrestrial >... | reverse complement strand
TGCTCTTTGGCCTCGCGCCCGTCGCGCAGGGACGGATTAATGACCTCGTGACGGCGTTCAAGGAGGGCGGGGACCGAGGGGCCAGCGGCGCTGGACGCCACCATATCCGCCGCGCGCTCGTTGTGGTCGAAGTCGCGCTGGCGGTGATGCTCGTCATTGGCGCGGGTCTGCTGATCCGAACGGTCTACAACCTCACGAGCGTCGATGCGGGATTCGATCGATCGCGCCTGGTGACGTTCTCGATGACGCTGGCAGAACCATACGACCCCGACACGCGCGGTCCGGCGTATCGACGCCTTCTCGATAAGCTGCGGGTTGCACCAGGCGTGCAGGGGGCCACCGTCATGTCGGGTCTGCCGCCGAATCGATCTCCAGAGGCCATCCCTACCCGTATCGAGAACCACACCGCCGCCGACGGCAGCGCCGTTGAGATCGTCGACTACTACCAATTCGTCATGGGCGATTATTTCGAGACGATGGGCGTGCCGATCGTCGCCGGCCGCAGCTTCGAACCGGCCGATGCGGCGTCACCAGCCAGGCTTGTCATCGTCAACGAGACGCTGGCAAACAGGATCTGGAAAGGGCGTAACCCGATTGGGCAACGTGTGCGGCCCAACCTCAGTGCGGCGATTGGCTTCGGCGACGACTCCTGGCATACGGTGATTGGCGTGGCCAAGGACGTCAAGCAGAGCGGCGTCGAGAAAGACACGGGAACCGAACTCTACGTCTCTCTCGACCAGCTTGCGATGGCTGCGCCGACGATGAACGTGGTGCTGCGGACGATCCTGCCGCCCGCCGCCTTGTCACGGACACTTGAGCGACTCGTGCGGGAAGTAGATCCCGCTGTTCCCATCGTGCGGCTCCGCGACATGGAGTCGGTGTTCGCGGAATCGATTCGCCGGCCGAGGCTCCTGGCGCAGCTGCTGGGTGCCTTCGCCGGGCTGGCGCTGCTTCTTGCGGCCGTCGGCACGTATGGTGTTCTTTCCTGTATGGCGACGGAGCGCCGGCGTGAGATCGGCATCCGCATCGCGCTCGGCGCGGGCCGTTCCAGCGTACTCGCGCTGGTGGTGAAGCAGGGTCTCCAACTCACCATCATCGGCGTCGTCGTTGGGCTCGCAGGCGCGCTTGGGCTGAATCGGCTGATTGCGTCAGTGTTGTTCGGCGTCCAGCCGACGGATCCCACAACGCTGGCGGCCGTGATTATGACGATAACTCTGGTTGCGGCCGGGGCGTGCTGGCTGCCCGCGTGGCGGGCGTCGCGGCTGGACCCTAACGTGGTGCTCAAAGCCGACTAGCGTCGTTCACGCCAATCAGGCAGCGTATCGAAGCGCCTCCACCCGTCTGAAATCTCAGGCTCACCACTACCACAGTCCACCCTCGACCCGATCAGCGATTCTTTTGCACGACCCACGTCGTCATGCAGCGCTGCTGCTGTACGTTGGTCGTCTTGATCGGATCGAGTAGAGTGGCGCCCATTTCGGAGGTCCTGTCCAGTAGATAGCGCTCGTCAACCACGAATCGATCGCTGCCGTCGGGAAGCCGCACACGGCCAACGGTCTCGTCGATCAGGGACTCGATGCCGATGCTCGACGCGAGGCGGGCGAAAAAGAGTCCGCCGAGCGCGAGCACGCGCCACATCTCGTCGAGGATGCGCTCGAAGTGCGTGCGGTCGCGCGCGAAGTGCAGGACGGCGCTGCAGATAATCGCGTCCATTCGGCCGTCGGACCACGGCAGCGCATGAAGCGTCCCCTGCCGGATGTTGTCGAGCGGGAGCGTCGGCGCGAACTGTTCCGCCAGCTTTCGCACTGCGTTGACCGCCGACGGATCCTCGTCGATGGCAAAGACCTCAAAGCCGCGCGAGAGCAGGAACGGGAGGTTGCGTCCGCTGCCGCAGCCGGCGTCCAGGATGCGGCGCCTGCCGTCGAACCGTCCGCGCAGCAGTTGATCGAACAGGTAGATGTCGATGTCGCCAAACTGCGATCGCAGCTCGATCGATGGCGCCGCGTTCATCGCCGACGACAATACTATGCCCGCTGCGGTCGTGGATACTGTCCGTCAATCGAGACGACGATCCTTCAGCGCATCGGGTTTGTCCGGCGCTCGTCGCCAATACCTGATATACTGAGGGCTCGTCCACACACGCCGCTTCTACGTTGAGTCTGAATTGCATTCGCTTCGCCCACGGTTCCGTGGGCCGCACGAACCCCTTCTGGACCACGCGGACGAGTCGGAAACTGGCGCGGGATTCTCCGTGCCGCGGTCCGAGAGGCGTTTACCGTTCAGATGAACTGGGAGCTTCACATGTCATCCAAGGGCACCATCAAGCGTATTGTCTCGGAAAAGGGCTTCGGCTTCGTGGCCGACGAGTCGGGCCAGGAATACTTCTTCCATCAGTCGGCGTGCCAGTCGTTCGACTCTCTCCGTGAGGGGCAGACCGTGACGTTTCAGACTGGACAGGGCCCCAAGGGCCCGCGCGCCGAAAACGTCCGCGAATCCTAAGCGCATCGGCACCATTTCGTCGGAGGGCGCCCATGGCGCCTTCTCCGCGAATCCCCGGCCCTCTACTCCGCTCGCATTCCGGGGTCCAATCCGTGTTCACCCGTGGCTCGTTTTTGATCCGGGATCCGTGGCCGGGTCCGATCCGTGGTGATCCGTGTTCATCCGTGTTCTTCCGTGGCTCATTTTTGATCCGGGATCTGTGACCGGGGTCCGATCCGTGTTCATCCGTGTTCTTCCGTGGCTCATTCTTGATCCGGGATCTGTGGCCGGGTCCGATCCGTGCTGATCCGTGTTCATCCGCGTTCTTCCGTGGCTCATTTTTGATCCGGGATCTGTGGCCGGGGTCCGATCCGTGCTGATCCGTGTTCATCCGCGTTCTTCCGTGGCTCATTTTTGATCCGGGATCTGTGGCCGGAGTCCGATCCGTGCTGATCCGTGTTTCTTCCGTGGCTCGTTTTTGATCCGCGATCCGGGGTTCGTGTTGATCCGTGTTAATCCGTGTTCATCCGTGGTTCGTTTGATCCCTGTTCATCCGTGGTTCGTTTGACCCCCGTTCATCCATGGTTCGTTTGATCCCCGTTCATCCGTGGCCTGGTCCGTGGCATGCGATAATTGCGCGTGCCATCTTCGACTCCGGTGCGGCGCGAAGCGCGGCAGCTCAGGGTGGTCCTCTTCTCGGGCGGGCGCGGTTCCGGTGTTCTTACGCGCCAGCTCGTCGCCAATTCCGGCATTTCGGTCACGGTTGCAATCAACGGGTACGACGATGGTGCGTCGACCGGTGAAGTGCGGCGGTTTCTCCGCGACAGTCTCGGGCCGTCCGACTTCCGGAAGAATGCCTCGCGGCTGGCGAGTGAGCTTCGAACTGCGTCTCCAGCATTAATCGAGCTGCTCGACTGGCGGTTTCCCGCGGGCGCCAGCGAGGCGGATGCGCGCGCCGCTTTCGCCGCCCTTGCCGACGATCGGAATGTGGCCGCTCGGGACGTGCAATCGCTTGCCGATCGCATCGACGACTCGACACGATCACGAATTGCCGCGGCACTGCAGCAGTTCGCCGATCTCCTCGCCGCAACCGGCGCACCGTTCAGTTTCTCCGACTGCAGTCTGGGGAATCTCGTCTTTGCCGGGTTGTATCTCCAGTCGGGCCGCGCATTCAACCGCGCTGTTGACAACTACACCTCGCTCGTCGGATTGCCGATCGGCTTGATCGAGAACGTGACGGATGGCACCAATGCCTGGCTCGTTGGCGTCGATGAGGCCGGACATGTTCTCGCGACCGAAGAAGAGATCGTCAATGCCGCCAGGCCCCGCCGCGTCCGCGACATCTTCCTGATCGACCGTCCGCTGTCTGAGAGGGAGCGACAGGAGATAGAGGGCAAACCGGACGCAGCGTTGCGGGCACTCGCCACGCATTCAGTGTCTCCCGGGTTGAATCCTCGACTCACTGAGAAGGTCGTCGCGGCCGACTTGATCATCTACGCGCCGGGGACGCAGCATTCCAGCCTGTTTCCGTCGTATCTGACGCCCGGGCTCAGTGCGACGATCGCGGCGAACCTGTCCGCGATCAAATTGCTGATCACCAACATCCAGTCGGACGCGGAGATTTCCGGCAGCAACGCCGTCGACATCATCGACCGCGCCGTTTTTTACCTGAAGGAAAAGGGGCGCGTCACGTTTCCGACGCCATGCCTCATCACCCATTACCTGCTGAACGACCCTGGCCACGAGGACCTGTCGACCCCGTACGTCCCACTCGGGCCGCTCGATTCAATCGAGGATCCGCGGCTGGTTCGGATCGGGAATTACGAAGAAGGCGTCACCGGGCGTCACGACGCGGCGCGCGTGCTGTCACCGTTCCTCGATGCGATCGTCACTGCCGAAAGACGGAAGCGGGTCGCGGTTTTGCTCCACGACGCGGGGTCGACGAACAAAGTCGTGCAGACGCTGCTCGAGATGGTGCGCGGCGGCGTGGAGCGCCTGCCGATGGACGTCACGGTGTTTTTCTCGGGATCCGACGCGCTCGATGCGACCTTTACCGCGAGCCTGCCTTTTGCCGTCACACGTTTGAGCGGCGGAGACCGCGGGTTCGCGGCAGCGGCGCGAGGTGGGGGATTCGACTACGTCGCGCTGTTCGAGTCGTCTGGCATGTATCGCGGCGAGGATCTTGTCGCGCTCGCATCGCATCTCGCGATGGGACGACTGGATGCGGTGTGGGGCAGCCGGCGGTTGTCGGTGCGCGACATCCAGGAGTCCTACCGTTTGCGTTATCGCAAGAACGTCTTACTCGGGGCGGTCAGTTACGTCGGGAGCCACGCGCTGAGTCTCGCGTATCTGTTCCTGTATGGACGATACATTTCAGACACGCTCTCGGCGGTTCGCGCAGTGCGGGCCGCCGATGCGTTCGACACCGGCGTCGACTTGACCGACAAGCAGGCGAACTACCAGCTCTTGTCCGAACTGTTGCGACGCAAGGCGGAGATTCTCGAGATTCCTGTTCAGTTCTTTCCGATATCTCCCGAGCGCGTCAAACGTACAAGTCCGCTCGAAGGTCTTCACGCATTGGCGACAATCATCTGGCGACGGTTCGTGCCGACGCACAGGCCGGCACCCGGCGCCACAGCTTCGTCACATGTTTCGGAGCAACCTCCGTCGCCATCTGTTCGATCCCCGCGCTGACAGATCCCTAATGTCTCGATTGCTCATCATTCCAGCCGCGGGCGCCGGGTCGCGGCTCGGTGCTGACGTGCCCAAGGTCCTCGTCCCGGTCGCCGGCATGACGATGCTCGAGCGTTTGCTGAATCTGTATCGAGCGTGGGTCCGCCACGTCATCCTTGTTGTGAATCCGGGCTTCGAGGATTTGATCCGCCGGCATGTGAACGATGGCATCGATGGCGAACGTGTCAGTTGCGTTCGACAGAAGGAACCCACTGGAATGCTCGACGCCATCCTGCTCGGAGATCCCGTTGCGAGAAGAGCGGACCCGTCCAGCGTGTGGATTACATGGTGCGATCAGATCGCGGTCCACTCCCGTACCATCGCGCGCCTCGGTGAGCGCACCGCATCGGCGTCGCATGATGCGATGGTGATGCCGACGGTCGTGCAGTCCCGACCCTACATCCATCTCGAACGGGATTCGAGCGGCCGCATCATTCGGGTGCTTCACCGACGCGAAGGGGACGTGATGCCCGAGACGGGGGAGAGCGACATGGGGCTGTTCGCGCTCTCGCCGGCAACGTATTTCGACCGGTTGCCGGCGTATGCCCAGGAGGTTGAAGTTGGTCGAGGAACGGGGGAGCGCAATTTTCTGCCGTTTATTCCCTGGCTCGCCCGAACCGAAACCGTCACGACATTTTCGGCCGAGGATTCGATGGAGGCCGTGGGCATCAACACCCCGCAGGAACGGGAAACGGTAGAACGGTATCTCCTGGGTCCTAACCCTTAAGCCTTGAGCTCTGAGCCCTAAACCCTGACAATGCCGACCCTGTCGATCGTCATTCCTGCCTACAACGAGGAGCGCTTCATCGGCACGCTGCTCGAACAAATCAAGGCGGTTGATCTCGGTCAACTCGGCATCGACAAACAGATCATCGTTATTGACGACTGCTCAAAAGATCGGACGGCTGAAATCGCCGGCGCGGTGGCAGGAGTGCTGTTGAAGCGGATGCCGGTCAACGGCGGCAAGGGCAAGGCGGTGCGGGCGGGGATCGCGGTGGCGACGGGCGAGTACCTCATCATCCAGGATGCCGATCTCGAGTACGACCCAAACGATTACATGCCGATGCTGCGCGCGCTGCTGTCTGGCAACGGGGATGTGGTCTATGGCAGTCGCTATCTCGGACGCGGCCGCCACAGCAATCAATCACTCGGGGCCTACTTGGGAGGACGCAGTTTGAGCGTCATTGCCTTCCTTTTTACCGGCCGCCATCTTACTGACACAGTGACGGCGCTGAAGCTGTTTCACCGCGACCAGCTCGCGGCTATCGAGCTGGAAACCAGTGGTTTCGAGCTGGATCACGAAATCACCGCCAAGCTGGCGCACCGTGGAGCACGTTTTACCGAGGTGCCGATTCGCTATATGCCACGCAGCCGCGAGGAGGGGAAGAAGATCGGCCCGCGCGACTGGTTCATCGCCGTCCGCACGTTCATGCGATTTCGAAACGGATGAGTTCTCTCACGTTGGCGAGAATCAGCGGGACGTCGCTGAGGCGATTCGTTCGTACACCTCAATGGTCGGATTCACCTTCGTCACGTTACTGAATTGATCTTCGTTGCTGCCGTTGAACCGGGGCTCCCATTGCAGTGGCGAAAACCACAGAGGCGTTCGATACGACAACACCCGTCGATATCCGGCGCGGCCGTCTGTCAATGACGAGTAGAAGTCGTTGCGAGCGCCTGTGTCCGATCCACGCGCGCTGTAGGCGGGGTTGCGGATCAGGAATGTCGGTTGCTGTTCGCGTAGCGCGTCCGGGTGCGGCAAAACGGGAACCCAGAGCAATGTCGCCTGGCGCGGCAAATAGAGCGGCATGCCCTCGGCGCCGATGCGCGTGTCGGGGCCGATTCGTTCGATGATCCATCGCTCAACGAAATAGCGCGAATCTCGAAGCATCATCACATCCAGCGACACGATGCGCGCCGCTCCGTAGGCAATCGCGAGTCCGGCGATCGCCAGCCGCACAGAACGATACGGTTGTCCCTCGCGCGTCCATCGATCCAGCCAGGCACCCGCGGCAATGGCAAAGACCAGGCAGATCCCGATGAAGAAGCGGTCGTAGTGGTACATGACGACAACGATGAACGTCAGGAAATACGAGATCGCGAACAACAGCAACCGCGTCACCAGCACCGTTCTCAATCGGATCGCACTGGCGACGCCGATGATGCCGACGATGAACATCGGCCAGCTCATGGCGCTTCCCATCTGCCATACGCCATCGGCCAACAGGTGAAGATAGCCAACCGGCGATGACGGATACATCCGAAACGGAGCGCTGCCGGGTCCGACGATGAGCCGAAGGTGGTCGCGCACCCCGATCACGTTGAATGGCACGTTGAAGAGGATCAGCATGACGCCGGCAAACACGGCCGCCATCGCAAAGACCGTCTGTTTGTCGACGTGCGGACGCGACGGCGCTTTGTGCGCTCGGAATGCGTTGAACACAATGAGCACCGCGGGTATGACAAAAAAGCCATACGCCTGATCCTTGGTCGCGATAGCGGCTGCACCGGTTGCCGCAAACAGGCATGCGTCCCTTCTGCGCCCGAGGCGGATCGCGCGCATGTAGTAAAGCCACGACGCCGTCACCCAGAACAAATATGGCACATCCAGATTCGCGGTCTTGGCGTAATAGGTGAGTGGCAGCACCACCACGACACAGATGACGGCCCAGCGCGCCGCGCGGTGACCGAGCTCGGTGTGCGTCAGAGAGTAGATGAACGCCAGAATCGCGAGCGCCATGCCGACACTCACGGCGCGGTCGATCAACCACAGGTTGGCGTATCGCGAGAGCGTGTCGTGCGTGAGTTCGACCGCATCGGCGGCAAGCGTCGGCAGCGATGCAACTGCCAGCACGGCGAAGTGCATCGGCGGGTAGTTGGTGGCCCAGCCCGCGGCAAATCGGTGGTCCACGATGTCCTCGACCTCCCCGGGTGAGATTTCGTCGACGGCCCATCCCCGGTAGTCCGGGATTCCCCACCAGATGCCGGTGATGAAAACAATCGCCGCAATGACGTAGATGGGCACCATCTGCAGAGCATGCCGTCGATCGATCCCCGAGGCGAACGTGGCACGAGAGATCAGGAACGCCGTCACGACGCCGATGAACGCCAGCGACCACATCAGCGGAAGTCGAGAAGCCCATTGCCAAAGCGCGATGCGCCGCTGCGCTTCGTCGCCGGAGATCAAGTGAGGGACGAAGAACGTTCTCGGAATTTGATCGTGTGGACCGTACGCCTTCGCCCATCGCAGGTCGAGTTCCTGCAGGCCGAAGCCGTCGTAGTAGCGAATCACGATCGGATGAAGTCCGCGTGCCAGCTCGATCGATGTCTCGCGTCGCGTCTTATCGCCTTCGATCGCCGGGCGCTTGTCAATCTCGATCGACGCTCGATCATCGGCAAGCACCGAGAAGCGATAGCGATCCCTCGCCGGAATCAGCAGGTAACCCCGCCAGGTGGCGGTAAATGCCGCGCCGTGGCGTTCACGCGATCGCTGGCGAACGAGTTTCGCAGAGAAGCCGTTATCGATCGAAGTGAAATCGGGTGGGCCCTGCCACTCCGCTCCCGCGCGATACTCACCGGTGAGTCCCGAGTCACGGAGCAAGCGGCGGTGCTCGACGGTGATCCAGATGGTGGCGGTGGCGGCGAGGAGCACCGCTGCGGGAGCAAGGTAACGGAGTCGACAGAGAGCGCGAAGAAGCTTCACCACAGAGGCAGCAGAGGAATCATAATGAGGTGCGGCAATTGACGGATGAGCGCGCCACTGTCTATAATGTAATGTTTATCTCTACTGCGACATGGGTGTGGAGTCAGCATTTGATGCTCCGACGCGAGGCTACCAGCGACACGTAGCAACCGTTGCTGCAGCGTGTGGATTTGTCCTGTCTTGTTGCCTGCTCGCAGGCTGCGGCGGATCCTCCAGCAGTCCCACTCCAGTCTCCCAGTCGCCATCGACGCGTCCTCCGTCGACCGGACCCTCGGTCAACATCGCTCCCATTATCGAATCCATTTCGGCTAACTCGGATCGCGTCGAGGTGGATACCGAAATTACTCTGACCGCGGCGGTGCAGGACCAGGAAACACCGATCGAACAGTTGAAGTTCGAATGGAAGGCGGACGCTGGAACCTTCAGCGGCGATGGCGCAGTCGTGAAGTGGCGCGCCCCGAAAGACATCAAGACTCCCGCCGATTACGAGATCAAGCTCACCGTCACGGAAACCTACGGGACACCAAACGCTGCGGGAGTGCGTCCCCAGAACATATCAACAGGATCGCTTCCAGGAATGCGTGTGCACAACTCGAGCAAAGAGCTCGAGGATCTTTCGATCCAGTTCCTGACGGATTTCGCGCATTCGAACGTGCCGGCCGGTACGTGCGTGCGCGACTTCAGTGATTCGTGTAAGGGAAAGTCGGAAGAACGTTCGGACATCGAAGCCAATCGCGCTCACTTCGACATCCTCACCTATTCGCTCAACATGAAGTCGGTCGCCATCGCCCTCTCAGGAGCCTCGGCGAATATGGTTGTCGCCTGTTCCTTTACGTCCCGGATCAAGGCCTGCGATCCAGGCGATAAAGCGTGCGTCGTCGGAGAGGTCGGCACGGCTCGCGGAGATTGCGTGCTCACCGGCAAGTACGAAAACCGCCGATGGTGGTTGTGCGACAGTCACTTCTCCGGCCGCCTCGCCGGTTCGCTCCGCGGCTTCTTCGGGCGACAATAAGGCAAGGTGTCGCTTGCTTCGAAGACGCTAACCTGTTTGCTGCTGGCAGGCTTGCTGAGCGCGGCCTGCAACCGCGGCTCGGCCTCGGCGCGCGTCCAGCGCCACCTTCGCGTTACCGGCACAAGCTTCGCAACCGCCGATCGCCATCCATTCCAGTGGCGGGGAATCACCGCCTTCAGACTGCTCGAGTACGTCGCGCGCGGGAAGGACGACGAGGTGGAGCGCTTTCTGGCCTGGGCCGAAAGCCAACGCCTCACCGTCGTCCGCGTCCTCGCGATGGGAGGAGGGTTCATGAATCTCTCCGCCGAAGACGGACGGAAGGCATTGCCGCGCCTGCTCGATCTTGCCGCAGCGCATCGACTGCACGTGGAGATCGTCGCCCTCGCGGGTACCCGCGATACCCCGCTGGACTTGGATGCTCAACTCGAAGCCATCGGCCGCATTGCCATCGAACACGAAAACGCGCTGATAGAGGTCGCCAACGAACCGGCGCATCCTAGCCAGCTACCGGACGTGCATCGCCCGGACGTCCTGGTGCGACTTCGTTCGCGCGTTCCGCGAACCATTCCCGTTGCGCTTGGCCTGGTCGAAGGGCTGAACCGCTCGTCTGCCGGCGACTATGTCACCTGGCATTCGCCGCGCGATCCGGGGACTGGCGGATGGGGACACGTCCTTGCCCTGGCGGAAGGACCAGACCTCTTGAAGCAATGGAACAAGCCTGTCATCAGCGACGAGCCAATCGGCGCAGGTCCTGCGCTCGAGCCCGGCCGCCGCGATGATTCTCCGGCACGTTTCCGGGCGTCAGGAGTGCTGACACGGCTTGCCGGACTTGGCGCGACGTTTCACTACGAAGGAGGATTGCAGGCCGCGATTCCGGCTGGACGGGAACTCGAGTGCTTCAACGCGTGGAATGAAGCGCGCACGCTGCTGCCGCCGGACATCGAGCGCAGCGGCGCGTTTCGACGCGCGCGTGATGAAGGGGCGGCGGTCGTTGATTACAGTCCGGACAAGGCGCTTGCGGTCTTCGAGCGCCAGCGCGGCAATCTCGCCTGGATCGCCGTGATCAATCCAAGCCAGGGATTTGCGATGCGTTGGGCGACCGGTTGGAGTCCACAGCAGACTCGTCGCCTTGATGGTGTGTGGTTGATCAGTGCTCGCAGGGATGCGCGCCAACCGTTCAGATGACTACTTCACCCGGTAGACGACCACAGGCCCATCCTCGAACACCTTCTCGAACACTTCCGAACCGTCGAAGCGAATGCCGTTCGCATACGCGCGACGCTCGATCTCATCGACGTAAACGTAGTCGATCCTCAGGGCATGTGCGATGTTTCCCGCTTCCGCCGGATTGTTTGTTGCGTACATCGCCCGGATTCGATCCGACCGTTCGGCATACTCCGGTATGTTGAGGAGCGAAATCGGCAGTCCGCCAGCCATCCGCCGTTCCGCGAATGACGGAATGTTGCTCCAGGTCGACCGCTCACGCGATCGCGCATCCATCTGGACGACGGCCGTTGCTGGTGTGTTGTCCTTAATCCACGCGAAGGCGCGTTGCTGTTGCGGTGTGACGACAATGGTCCAGGGGAACCCGGGTCCCATGGCGCGGTTGTGAATGTCCTGGGCGTTGTATTCATCGATGATCGTCGTCGGCGCGCCGCAGATGAACGCCATGACGATCACCGCCGCTGCGGCGAATCGGCGCGACGGCGTGGTCGATCCGGCGATGAACCGCGCTGTCAATGCTGCGAGCGCGATGATCATCATTTGCCCGGCTCGAAAAGCCATCCACGCCTGATCCACGGAGAGCCGGACGAAATACATGAGGAACAGCGACAGAGCCGCCAGGATCGCGTAGGGAAGAGCGGGCGCGAAGGAGAGTCCCCTCGCCGCGGCTAGTCCAGCCGCGCCGGTCATGAGAATCGGTCCCAGCGACAGAAACAGCGTGGCGATCGGCTGCTGGCGAGACGCACCCAGAAAACCGAATTGCAGGAACCCGCCGGCACCTTCGACCATCTGATTGGACGCGCACCAGACGAGCGCGGCCGCCACCGGCACTGCAGCAATCGCGTGACGAAGAACGGCGCGTGGATCCTTCCATCCAGAGGCGGCGATCGAGAGCCCGTACGCGAGCGCGAAGATACCGCCGACCAGCGGATTGAACGCGACCGAACAGCCAAGCGCAACGCCGCACAGCGCGATTGCGGCGAGTGAGGCGGATGGCCCGGCGGTTGCGGCAGTGACTAGAGCGATGATGCCCAGTCCATACGCCATCGAATGTTGCGGCACGTACCAGAGGCACCGCTGCAATCCGTCGATCCGATGTCCGCCGAGTGGAGGCCACGCCGTCACCGCATCGATGTTCCAGTTCCGCAATTCCGAAAGAGGCACGCCGCGCTGCCAGAGCTTCAACGTTTCGTAGATGCCTTCAGCGCTCGATGCGAGTAATCCAAGACCGGTTGCAATTGCCGATGGCACGGCGCGGCCGGCTACGGTCCACGCGGCAAGAAAGACCGACGACATCAGAAGCAGTCCGGTCATCAATGCGTTGACCTTGAGACACAGTTGAACGTCCCGCACCGTCGACGGCCCGACTTCAGACACCGCAGCAGGCAGTAGATAGTAGGTCCAGTAGTAGTGAATGGGTTGCCGCGCGAGATAGGGGTTCCGCGGCGGCATCGAGAACTTCGCGATCTCTGAGCTGAGTGCCGTGTGCCAGACGAAGTCGGCCGTAAAGTACGCGCGGTAGTAGCGATTGCCTTCCGCGTCGCTCCGGCCGACATGCGCGAAGGGCGGCGTCGCGACAGCAAGCGTCAACACAAGCACGGCGAGAAGTCCGGTTGATCCGGCCGGCGTCCAGGACGGTAACACCACTGTCGGTGCGGTAACCCTGCGGCACATGACCCATGAAACCGCGGAGACGATGAGCCACGAGGCAGCAAACGTGATCAGCGATGGCAGCCGCAGCGCAATCGGTATCCACACGGCAAACGCCGTCAGTGCATATCCGATGACCGCGGCGGCGATCCATCCGCCGGCGTGATGCCGGCCGAACAACGCCAACCCGATCGGCACACCGGGTGCGAGACCGAGCAAATAGATCAGCAGATAAATCCACCCAGCCGCGCCGCCAATCATCCACGCAGATCCGAGCAGCGCCACAGAGAACACCATCAGCGCGAGCGATTTCGCCGTCATGATGGCTGCGCTCGATTACGTTCTGAGTGATCGCCAAACGCGTAGATGATTCCACCCGGCAGGGTGCCAATCAGCCCGAGCGCGAGGAAGAGAAGCGACAAAGCGGTCGCGCGCGCCGCATCCGCGCCGCCGGCGCCGAGGAGCGTCACGAAGGCAACCTGCGTGGTTCCGAGTCCATTAATCGTGACCGGCACCTGCATGATCAAGAGAATGACGGGAATCGCCGCAAAGTAGATTAACAGCGGCAGTTGGAGTCCAAGCGCCTCGCCCAGGCACCAGGCCTGGATGACCCGGATCACTTGCACGGCAATCGACATGAGCAGTACACGCGCGAGGGCGCCATGATGGCGTGCGTATCGTCGCACGGCTGCCGTCAAGGATTCTGCCGCTCGTCTCACGACGTTGAATGGCAGGAGATTGATGAGTCGAAGAAACGCCGCCCCAGCGCGCTCGCTGAACACAACTCCCCCTGCCGCTGCGCATGCAACGAAAGCGATGAACAGCGCCACCGTCAAGCCGCGCGCGACGCCAAGATCGGGCGCGAAGGGGAGCGCGCATGCCCCGACGATGACCATCGAGAGCACACCCAGCACGCGATCCATCAACACTGATGCTGTCGATTCGGCGAGATGCACGTCGCACCGGGCGAGCGCATAGGCGCGATACATGTCGGCCGCGACGCTGGGCACGAAGTTACTGACAAACGAGCTGACGAAAAAAATCCGCAGCACACGGCTGAAGGGCGGCCGTGATCCAGGAGTCAGCGCAACGAGCAGGTCGATCCATCGCATCGCCATGAGCGATCGATCGATGAGCACGAGTGCGACGGCTGCGCTTAGCCAGAGAACATTGGCATTGACAGTGGCACGAACGACGTCGGAAGCGTTTGCGGCGTAAAGAACAATCGCGGTCAGGACAACCGCGACAAGGATTCGAAGAATCCGTGGCAAGCAGGCAGTCTACCGCACCTGCTCCGCCACGGGCAGCGTCTCGAGATGGGAATCGGGATCGCGCTTGACCTTATAGGCGCGTTTCAGGAACCGCGCGTACGGCACGAACTGCTTCATGGCACCGACATTCACCTGGCACGGGCTGAGGCAGGTCGGGCAAACCTCTTTCTTCAGATGCTCCCGATGGATCAGGTTCTCGGCCTTGTAATACAGCGCGTCAGCGGGATCGTCGAGGACGTTGCCGATCTTCTGTGAATTCTCGCAGTAGTGCAGATCGCCATTCGGATTGAGCAGTAGACCCTGGCTCTGGAACGGACACGGCATCGTCCGCTTGTAGCCGTTGGCGATCATGTCGGCGTAGTGCAAATACAGGAACGCCTGCCCGCTCAGTACCGATTCCTCCTGCACGCGGTCGATGAAGAACTTCCTCATGAAGTCTTCTTCGCGCTGCCCGAAGCGGATCTTTTCCTCGAGCTCCTTGTTGTGCAGCATCGCATCCGTGAATCGGAGCATGTTGAACACAACGTCGAGTCCCTTCTTGCGCGCCCAGGCGAGAATGTTTTCGGCGTCGGTGAGATTGGTGGCAAAAATCGTCGAAGCGATCCCGAATGAGAAGTTGTCGTGCTTCCGCGACAGCTCCTGCATCGCGTCAATCGTCTGCGACGCCTTGTCGAACCCCTTCTTGACCGCGCGGACCTGATCGTGGACGTCGCCGATCCCATCGAGCGACACGCGAATGCTGATCAGGATTCCGTTCTTGGCGCAGAACTCGACGATGCGGGTGAGCATCGGAATCGCGCGCTTCGGCGTGAGTCCGGTCGTGTTGATGCCGATCTTCCGCATGCGCGGGAGATGACGATGGAACATCTCCACCATTTCCGGCAGATCGTTCCTCGTTGTCGGCTCACCGCCCGAGATATTCAGGTTCTCGACCGCACCCCAGAAGGGATGGTTCATGACCGGCTCGAGTTGCTCGAGCGTCATGTCCGACTTGCGGTCCCCCCACTTCCAGTTGCTGCACATCGTGCAACGCGCATCGCAGACCCACGTGCAGTTATAGATGAGCACAGTCGGCCGAATCGCGTGGAGCTTGGCGCTGACGAATGTATTGACGAGATCGCGGGGGACGCCTGCGGCCGCCTTCGCAAGGTAGTGCAGGCGGAAAGTGTTGGTGGCCATTCAGCTAGTCGCCTTCCATGGTAACGCGTTGGCTAAGTGGAAGGCAAAGTAAGCGGCGGAAGGCAAAGGGGTTGTCCTTTGCCTTCCGCCTGAAACAGTGTCGCCGATGTTTACTCGCCCGGGAAGTTCGGACGCGGGCGGGACGACGCCCAGACGTTCTTATAGATACCGCCGGGGAGGGTTGCGTCCAATGCGCCCGCACGTCCCATTGGTGCTCCCAGATAGATGTAATGGGGGTCGGGACGATACGGATGGGGACCCATACCCGTGCCAACGTTGTAGAGCACGCGCCCGTTGGGACCGTCTTCCCGCACTTCCAGCCTCGCGAAGCCGGTCTGCCAAACGAATTTCCAGAAGTACCAGCGAGTGCTGTTGAAGTTGATCTGATGGCGCTCGCCGTCGTTCGAGTCGCCGTCGCCTGGAATGATTCGGAAGGTGACCGCGCCAGGTGCCCCATAGTTGGCGCCTCGCAACTCGGCCGTCATCCGGTAGTCATCGTCGGTGATGTCTCCCTCGTCTGGCCCCTCCTGCATCGCGAAGACCTTGCTCTTGTCTCCTTCGGTGCCCTCGTCGGCGCCTTTGATCATCATCGAGAACTCGCCCGCCTGCAGATTGACCGGGAGGCGATATCGGACGAAGCTGACGTGATCAAGTAGCTTGAGTCCCTCGCCCGGGATGAACTGAGTAGGGCCATTGAGTTCACCGGCCGTCTTGCCATTGGTCAACGGATCGAAGACCTCGTTGCCGCGGATGTACCCACCGGAAGGCGATTTGAACGAGGCCGTCGCCGACCATGGCCCAACGAAGTCCCCCTGACGGGCACGAACGCGCCACTTATGAGGCGCGTCGAATTCGATAGCGCACGACGGGCTGTAGGTGACGTTTGCCGCACCCGAATCCGGAGTCACGTTTTGCGTGCAGGCGGAGATCGGCTCGCCGCCATCTGTCAAAACCTGGAACTGGTAACTCAGTTGAAGCGTCTTGTCGTATTTGCCTTCGGCTTTCCCCGCCGTCAGCGTCAGGCTGTCTGGTTGCGCGCCATTCGTGGGAGAGACGATTGAGGGCGCGGTGACCTTCAATGTCGATCCATCAGGGCCTGCGCTGCTGGTGCCGTTCTCGGAAACACTGGGTGAGGTAGGAGTCTCGGTCGACTTCGAACATGCAATCGCGACGGCGAGTGCAGCCGCCGCAGTACAAAGGACGAACCTTTTTTGGTGCATCGGGTAGATCCTCGATTGTGATTTTGGGGCCCGCTGGGAAGAGCCGTGGACTGACGAATAATACTATATCCCCCCGGATCTGTCACGAATTTGCCGTGCTACCATGATCCGACCGTCGACAACCGCACGCGTCTCTTTGACGTATCGGTCGCTGGTTGGTCATCAAATAGGAGAAAACCGATTTGAAAAAAACAGCCGTGCTCTGCCTCGCGCTCTGCGCCCTCTCTGCTCCTCGCGCCTATGCACAGATGAAATGGACCGATAAAGGATTTGCCAACATCAACCTCGGCGTTCAGTCCGGTTCGCACGACGTGCAGACGAACACGACCTTCGTGGTCTACGACGAGGACGCTCACGTCAACACAACGCAGGAAACGGGCGGCGGATTGCTGTTCGATATCAATGGCGGATACAAGGTCTGGAGCAACCTCGTGGTCGCGGTGGGCTATACGTTCATGTCGGACTCGACCGACGGGGCGGTGACGGCAACCATTCCAGATCCTCGCGTTTTCGATAACCCACGCACAGTCACCACAACGGCCGACGACCTCAGCCACGCCGAGCACGGGGTCAATATCAGCGGGGTGTGGATGGTGCCGGTCACCGACAAGGTCGACGTGGGTGTCTCCTTTGGCCCCACTATTTTCATGGTGAAGCAGGAACTGCCCGACACGCTCACGTTCACCGAACCAGGGCCGGTAGTGACTGGACTCACGAAGAAAGACGTCAACAAGACGACCGTGGGCGTGAATTTTGGCGTCGACGTCACGTATCTGCTGAAGAAGAACTACGGTGTTGGCGCAATCCTCCGCTATACCTGGGGTTCGGTCGATCTCGATGGCGCGAGCGATTCACTCACCGTTGGCGGATTTCAGCTCGGCTTCGGCGGTCGTTACCGGTTCTAGCCACGGATGAACACCGCAACGGGGCCAAGCCACGGATGAACACAAAGCCACGGAAGAACACGGATTAACACGGAAACGCGGCTAAGCCACGGATGAACACGGATGAACACGGCAACGCGGCTAGCCACCGAAGCACACGGCATTAGCCGGACGCTGAGCCTGTAACCACAGAAGGACAGTACATCCAGACCACCGAAGTTGATCGCGTCGTTGGTCCGATCCGGGCCACGGCGCGATGGGACCGTACGGCGTTCCTGCTGATCCTGGCGTTCGGCGCGGCCCTTCGTCTTTTCCACCTCACCGCGCCCTTCGTCGACACGCACGCCTGGCGTCAGCTCGATACCGCCGCCATGGCGCGCAACTTCTATGAAGACGGTTTCATTCCCTTCGATCCCCAGGTTGACTGGGGCGGCCGACACGGCTATCTCGAGGCCGAGTGTCCGCTCATTCCCGCGCTGATTGCGCTCGTCTACCACATCACTGGCGTCCATGAGACAGTCGGGCGCCTCATCATCATTGCGTTTGCCCTCGGTTTGATCTGGGCGACCTATCGGCTCGCGCTGATCCTCGACGGGCGTCCGGCAGTGGCAAACGCCGCCGCGTTCTTGATTGCGGTCTCGCCGGCATGCATCTTCTTCGGACGAATTGTGATTCCCGATACGCCGATGGTGTTTTTCACCGTCCTGGCGCTGATGGGATTTGCCGAGTTCAGCCGGACGGATTCAACACGGTGGATGTGGATCGGTGCCGCCTCTTTGACGATCGCGTGCCTGCTGAAACTGCCAGCAGTCTTTGTTGGACCGGCGATTGTTGCGCTGCTCGTTCAGTCTCGAGGCTGGCGCGCATTCAGGGATCCTCGCGTGTGGATCGCGGGAATCGCGCCGCTGGCCATTACCGCCGCCTGGTATTGGCGCGCGCACGTCATCTTCGAGCGAACGGGCCTGACGATGGGGATCCTCGGCGCGCCGACGAAGATGTACCCCGCTTACGTCAGTCCGGGACCATGGCCGAATGTCTACTCGAAATGGAGCACCAGCACACTGTTGGCCGATTCGGAATTTTACGAACGGATGTTCGTACGCTTCTATCACATCCTCCTTCTGCCTTTCGGATTGGTGGGCGCCATGCTCGGGGCGTTTCTCTGGAAGGCGCCGGGACGCGTACCGATGATTGTGTGGCTGATCTCACTGACGGCGTTCTTCTTCATCGCCGGGGAAGTGCATCGCGTTCATGAGTATTACCAGCTTCCGTTCGTCGTCGTTGCGGCGACGTTCTTCGGCGGCGCCGCGTGGCCGCTTTTCGACGGCGTGTGGTTGAGCCAACGGCTCGGTCCTGATCGATGGCGAGTGACGAAGTACGCGTCGATCGTTGCGCTGCTCGCCATCGCCTCCATCTATTGCAGCAGCCTCACGCAGGTCTATTTCGCGCCGCGCGACATGGCTCAAAGAATGCGCCAGGCCGGACGCATCGTCGATGTCATCACCGACGACAACTCGGTTGCCATTGTGGTCGACGACTACGGGATCATGTCGCCCATCTTTTTGTACTTTGCACATCTGAAGGGCTGGAGTTTCGAGCCGACTGACGTGTCGCCCTCCGTTGCCGACAATCTACGGCGGCTCGGGGCGCGCTATTTCGTGACGACGCGATGGGATGAACTGAAGAACGCGAGACCTGATACCGCCGCATTCCTGGAGTTGTATCAGGATGTTCCGGTCGACGGCGCCCCGCCGGGGACGAGATTGATCGATTTCAGACAGCGGCGGGGCGGGTCCTGACTGGTGGCGCGGTCTGACGACCGCGCCCTACATGTCCACCCGCATTTGCGGCGACCACGAAGCTAAATCCCCGAACAGCTCGCAACCGGGAACGCCTTATACGTCGCGCCGAATCCTGCTTCGGCCCATTGCAGGCGCAGTGGCGTTGACGTGTTGTCGTAGTCAAACGCGATATCGACTCCCATCTCGCCTCCCGACTGTCGCCACGCCAGGAAATCGATGCTGAGGTCTGGACCGCCGCGCTTCAGGTTCTGTCCGAGATCGAGCCCGCCGCATTTGCCGGCCTCGATGATGCGGTCGCGGATGAAGCTCATATTGGCCTGGCGCTGACCGAGTGAAACGCCGGCGACGAGATACTCCGGATATTTGGCCGCGATACAAGTGACGATTGCGGGGCCGTTGTTCGATGCGCACGATCCACCTGGTCGGGGTCCCGGATTCGGAGACGGCCCCGGCGAGGGGGTCGCAGCCGGTGTGCGGAACGTCTGGGTCGCCGCCCACGCGCTCGTGGTCTCGCCGTCGCCCGCACGCGTACGCCAATAGTGCAGCGTATCCGCTGCGAGATCGGCATTCGGCGTGAACGTCGTCTGTCCAGGCCCCTCGTCCGAAACGCCCGAGGCCACGACCTTCGTGAAGGCCTGATCGGTCGCAACCTGGAATTCGTACGACACGTGTCCGACCGCGACGTTTCGATCGGAATTGTTGACCGTCAGGGTCGCGCGTCGCGACGCGGCGCGATCCCCGTTGACGGGAGACACCGGTCCCGGAGGATTCAGTACGGGCTTCGGAAGAAGTTCGAACTGCGACGATGCATACTCGCTCGAGTTGGCACCATCGTCGGCCTTCGCCCGCCAGTAGTACGACCGGCTCGAATCGAGCCGATCGATTTGAACGCTGGTGCGGTTGTTATCGCCCTGCGGCACTCCGCTTCGCGCATAGACCTTCGTCGTGAAATTGGAATCGGTTGCGACTTCGAAGATGTAACTAATCGTACGGACGCCATTGCTCGCGGCGTTTTCGATGATCAGTTTGATGGGCTGCGCCGATTCTTTGATTTTGAACCCCTGGACCGGTTCAATCAGCTTCGGCGGCGAGATGTTCACGCCAGCAATCGGGCCGGCGACGGATGGACTGAGTGGCGTTTCACTCTTCTGCGCCTCGCACCCCGCGAGCACGACCGAGAGTGTCGTGCACAGCGCTGCCATTCGCTGGCTATACGTCAACATGTGGATCCTCGGTCGACCAGAATTTCAAAGCCGCGCGGCCGCCGTGCAGCCGCGTGCAGAAACACTATCGGCAGGAACTGGAGTTGCCGTTAGGGGAGCCTGGCATGGTAATGCCGAGCTTTCTCCAGATTAGAGCCCCAAGGCACCTCAGTCAAGCCGCGTCCTGCAGCCTGTCGGTTGCCGTCATTTGTCGGGAAAGGCAGCACTTTCGCCGCCTCGAGCGTATCGATCATGAAAGCGATACGCGCCGGCCGTCAAGCTCAGCTGGAGGCGCGATTACTCTTCGGCAAGGACGGCGCCGAATCCCGCCTGCGCACGCCCTGCGTGGCGCGCCAGGTAGGTCACACCGCCAGACAGCGAGAAGACCAGGATGAGCGCCGCGCCCATGAATGACACGAGAAGCGCGGATTCGAGCGGCAAACCGAGACGCGTGAAATAAAAACCAAAGGTGGCTTCGCGCACCCCAAAACCATTCATCGAAACAGGCAGCATCTGAACGATGAGCGTAACTGGGACAATCACCGCGAGTTCGGCGAACCCGATCGGGATCCGCATGCTGTGCGCGATGGCGACGTAAAACGCGACGATAGTTGCCTGGACGACAACGGCGCCAACGAAGCAGCCCGACAGCGCCCAGGGCGTTTGTTGAAAGCGCGAGAGCGTGGCCGTGAATCTCGCGAGGCGCTCGTCAACCCATTCGGCGTGAAGGCGGCGCAGTGGGAGAGCGAGCCGCGCGAACGCATGCGGAAAACGAACGGCAGCGACCGCGAAGGTTGCCGCAACCGCAAACCCGAGCCAGAGAATGCCCGCGCCGAGCGTGTGGCCGTCGCCGAAACGAGGATTCACAGTCGATCCGACGGCAGCGAGAAGAACCAGCGCGAGCAACCCGATGCCCCGGTCCAGGAGGACCACAGTCGTCGCCAGTGTGCGTGAGCCCGCCAGCGGTGCCGTATCTGCGACGCGGACGACATCGCCGCCGATGTTGCTCGGCAGGAAGTTATTGAAAAAGTTCGCGACCAGAAATGACGCTGTCAGTGATCGAAAGCGAAAGTCGAGATGTTGAGCTTTGAGCAGAAGCGCCCATCGCCACGTGCTGATGAGCATCATGGCGAGATAGAGCACCAACGCAGCAATCAGCCACGACGGTGAGGCCTGTCGGGCGACGCCCCACAACCTGCCGACGTCGACTCGAGTAAACAGGATCCACAGGAGCGCCACGCTGACCGCCGCTTTGGCGACCGACATCAGCAGGCTACGCTTCGGACTTGGAGCCGAAGTCGGGTCAGAGCTTGAATTCATTAATTAAGAAAAGGCCGGCGGGCAGGGAACTCGCGACCATCGACTCAGATGTTAACACCTTTCGTTGACCTTTCACCAGCCGATCCCTACAATCCATGAGACGCCGTGAAAATCCTCATGATTGCCCCGGAGCCGTTTTTCGAGCCCCGTGGCACTCCATTCAGCGAATACCATCGGATTCGCGCGCTGATCGATCTTGGACACACTGTCGATCTCGTTACCTACCCCTTCGGCCGCGATGTGTCGATGCCGGGACTTCGAATCTTTCGGTGTGCGCGTCCTCTGCTGATTCGCGATGTTCGTATTGGTCCATCCCTCGCCAAGGTTCCTCTCGACTTGACGCTCGCGTTTGCAGCGATCCGGCGGGCGGCGGCGGATCGGTATGACGCCGTGCATTCACACGAGGAGGGGAGCATCATTGGCGTGCTGCTCGCCCTCGCGTTAGGCGTACCTCATCTGTACGACATGCATTCGAGCCTTCCGCAGCAGCTGACGAACTTCGAGTTCACGAAGTCCCGGATCTTGCGCCACCTGTTCGCGCGGATGGAGCGATTCGTCGTTCGTCGTTCAAACGTGGTCGTCGTCATCTGTCCACACCTGGCGAAGCTGGTCAGCGAGATCGAACCGGCCGTTCCCTCAGTGCTCATCGAGAACGCGCCCGGTTCCGGTGATGCGCCGCTTGACGGCTCCGGCCAACGAATTCGCGCCGAACTCGGGATCGGCAGCGAGACGCCGGTCGTGCTTTACACGGGGACCTTCGAGAGTTACCAGGGACTGGATCTGCTGTTTGCCGCGGCGCGGCACGTGCTCACGTCGAGACCGGAAGTGCGGTTCGTGCTCGCCGGCGGCCGGCCGGAACAGATCGAGATTGCGCGCGCGCAGGCGCACGAAGCTGGTATCCACAACGCCGTCGTGTTTGCCGGTCAACGGCCGGCAGAGGACATCCCGGCATTTCTCGACGCCGCAAATGTCCTCGTCTCGCCACGCAGCACCGGCACGAATACGCCGTTGAAGATTTATCAATACCTGCGATCGCGACGGCCGATCGTCGCCACTCGTCTGCTGACGCACACGCAGGTGCTCGACGATGATGTCGCGTTTCTGACCGCGGCCACGGCGGATGCATTTGCCGCCGGGATCGTTTCGGCACTCGCCGATCCCGCGCGCGCCCGATCGGTTGCCGATCAGGCGCGCGAGCTCGCTGAAACCAAGTACAGCTACGAAGCCTATCTCGCGCGTACCCGCCAGGCGTGCGCCTATCTGATCCGCGATTCGGCGCCCCAGGTCGCCGGAGGCGTCGCGTGACCGGCGCCAGGGCACCGCGTTCCGATCACTACAGCTACCGCGTCTACGCCGATCCGGCGATGGCCGAGTCGTTCGATGGTCTCCGCTTCAGCGGACCCATCGGGCAGCTGATCGCTCGTACACAGGAACAGGTCATCGCCGGCTTTCTCGATCCCGTCGAAGGGCGCGAGGTGCTCGATGTCGGGACCGGCACGGGCCGCGCCGCCATCGCATTGGCGCAGCGCGGTGCGCGGGTAACCGGGATCGACGCGTCGGCAGAGATGCTCGCGGTTGCGGAACGACGCGCGCACGATACGGGCGTCGATGTGACGTTCCTGCGCGGGGACGCCCACGGTCTCGGCTTCGACGATCGCTCGTTCGACGTCGTCATCTGCCTTCGTGTGCTGATGCACACGCCCGACTGGCGAAAGTCTCTCGCCGAATTGTGCCGCGTCGCGCGCCATCGTGTCGTGTTCGACTATCCAGCGCTCTTGAGTGCGGCGGCACTGCAGGCCGCCGCTCGCCGAACCGCGCTCGTGTTCGGCGCACGGGTCGAGGCCTATCGCGTCTTCCGGAGCGGAGCGGTTGTCGCAGCGCTCCAGTCGCATGGGTTCCGCCTGACCGGAGAGCACCGTCAATTCGTTTTGCCAATCGCGCTGCACAAGCGGCTCAATTCAGAGGCCGCGACTGGACGAATTGAGCGCGCGCTTGCCCGCGCCGGACTCACCCGTGTTTTTGGCTCTCCGGTCACGGTCGTAGCCGAGCGTTGCGCGTCCTAGTCACCGGGGCGACGGGGTTTACCGGCGGCCACCTGGCCCGCTGGCTCGCCTCCCGCGGCGACCGCGTGCGAGTGTTGGTAAGACCGCATCCGGGGTCAGACCCCGGTCGGTCGGTGACACCCTTCGGGGCAGATGCTCCACAAGTCGAGGTGATGTCTGGCGACCTGACCGACGCGGATGCGGTCAAGAAGGCGACCGACGGGGTTGACGTCGTCTACCACATTGCCGCCATCTACCGACAGGCCGGTCTCCCTGAAGAGCAATACCGAGCGGTGAACGCGACTGCGGTTCGCACCATCATCGAGGCGGCGAAGTCAGGTGGCGTCAAACGGGTTGTGCACTGCAGCACCGTCGGCGTCCATGGTGACGTCGAACGTCCACCAGCAAACGAAGATGCGCCGCTGCGGCCCGGCGACATCTATCAAGAGACGAAGCTCGAAGGGGAGAACATCGCTCGCGCTGCCGCGCACGAGACGGGAATGGCAGTGGTCATCGCGCGACCGACGGGCATTTACGGGCCCGGCGACCGCCGGCTGCTGAAGTTGTTTCGCGGAGTCGCACGGCGGCGATTTGTCATTCTTGGTGACGGCGAAATCTTTTATCACCTTACCTACATCGACGATCTCGTCGCCGGATTGCATCTCTGCGCGACCGTTCCCGCTGCCGCGGGACGAACCTACATCCTCGCTGGCGGTGAAGTCACCACGTTGAATCGGTTGGCGGAGCTGATCGCCGAGGAAGCGCACGTGCCGCCACCGCGAGTGCACTTGCCGGTGTGGCCGGTCTGGGTTGCCGGCGCGATATGCGAAGCCATCTGCCGCCCGCTTCGCGTCGAGCCGCCAATCTATCGTCGCCGTGTTGATTTCTTTACCAAGAGTCGCGCCTTCGACATCAGCCGGGCGCGTGCCGAGCTGGGCTACGCCCCGGCGATCGGACTTCGAGAGGGGATTCGTCGAACGCTCGATTGGTATCGGCGGGAGGGATGGATCTGATCGTTTTCTGATTGGCGTCACACCGCGCCTCCCCTCCCTCACGGCGTCGGTGGGCAGAAATAAATGCGGGTGAACACTTCACGGCCGCCTGGACACGCAGCGCGGGATATCCGTACAGCTTCCGCGCGATGTTCGTCGACGATGCGGCGGTACTCGGCAATCCTGCTCAAGTCGGTGGAATGGACGATGATCCGTTCATTGGTCAGAAAGGTGATGTAGTAGGCAAGCCAGTAGTCGGCGTAGGCGTAGCGAACGCCCTCGGTTTCGAGTTGACGAATCACAGTGAGTTTCACACCTGCTGGGGGGTGGGTGGCGTACTCGGCCCAAAGACGCACGTGTCCGGCAGTCGTTCCCGCAACCCAGGCGAGCATCAACGCGCTCCACAGGATTGCCATCGCGCGCGCTCGCTCTATCCGCAGATACCACGCGGCGAGTCCGGTCGCGCCGATGACCGATAGCAGCTCGTATCGCATGGTCCCGATGACACCGCACCGCAACATCGTGTACGCGGAGAAGGAAAACACACCGACGAGAGCGAGATAGGCGCACGCGTCGTATTCGGGTCGCCATCGCCGCTCGCGGATGATCGTCATGGCGATACGCACAATCGGAATCGCGAAGAGACCGAGGAGAAGAAGTCCTCCCCAGGGGACTCCCTGCGTCGCGTTACTGTCGATGCCGTATTCCCGCAGCCGCTCCGAGGTCATGCCGAACAGTCGCGGCAGATGAGTGGTGAGGCCGGCTGACACGCCGGAGACCAACTGACCCGCGTCGATGCAGACGCGGTTCCACAGATTCCCGAGGTTGTCGCCAGGCGTCTGCTGATACAGGTCCAGTGGTGATGTGCCAGGTCCAGCGGCTGATGAGTACTGTTTGATCCAGGTGACAACCAACCAGACTTCAGCGGCGGTGCGAAGAGTCTTCAACCACCGGCGAATGCCCTCGCGTGTGAAGAGCACGCGATGCGCCGCGTCCAGCACGAGGAGGGCGGCAACGCCGTAAATTGAAAACTCGCGGTTCAAGAACCCGACGCCGATCACGACGCCGCACCAGTTCGGACGATTCCGCGTCAGCCAGATCAAGACAACGTAGAGAGATGGTTCGATGATGCCGCCGCCGGCTTCCACGAACTGAGCCGCAGTGCCTGGAGCGGGAAGCACGAAAAAGAGCGCCGACACAAGCGCGGCCGACGGCGCCAGACCGACTTCGTTTGTGAACATGCGGACCAGCAACAGCCCGATCGCGATGTTGATCAGGAGCACCGGGAATTTCAGCGCCGCGACTGATGCGCCGACGATGAGGAACACTGGCGCCGCAAGCCATGATTCGACGCCGAGCAGATACGGCTGGCCGTACATGAATACCGGGAATGCGCGTCCTTCCGCGATGTGCTTCGCCATCAGGCCGTAGACCGCCTGATCGGAATCGAAGTAAGACTGCGGCCAGAAGACGAATATCGCCGAGCGAAAGATGATGAGGAGGACGACGATCGGGAAGAGAAACCGCCACGCGCGCGAGCTGAAGAACGCTGTCTCGCGCCACTGGAGCATGCGGGCCGGTATTATATGCTTATCCGCCGATGGCCGACATTCCACGCGCGCAGGATCAGCTCTTCGATCGCCGCACGTCGGCGCGAGAAAAATACTCGGCTCTGATCGTCGGTCGCCCCGGCTGGGGCGACTTGCTCGCCTACGAGCTCGTGATCGTGTTTTCGCAGAATGCTCCGGGGGCCATCGGGCTTGCTCTTCGCAAGGTGCTGTATCCGCTGCTCCTTGGATCGTGCGGCCGCAACGTCGTGTTCGGTCAAAACGTGGTGCTTCGCCATCCGCACAAAATCCGCATCGGCGACGACGTGGTCATTGACGATAACTGTTTGCTCGACGCCAAAGGCGAGTCGAATCGCGGGATCACGATCGGGAACCGGGTGTTTGTCGGCCGCAATTCGATTCTCTCCTGCAAGAACGGCAACATCGATCTCGAAGACGGCGCCAACATCGGATTCAATTGCGAGATCTTTTCGGCCAGTGCCGTGCGCATCGGCCGCGCCGCGTTGATTGCGGCGTACTGTTACGTCATCGGCGGCGAACACGACTTCAGCGATCCGTCACAGCCGGTGCTGGCGCAGTCGCGGCGATCGAGCGGTGTGGTGATCGGCGAAGGTGCGTGGCTTGGCGCCGGCGCGAAGATTCTTGACGGCGTCTCCATCGGCGATCGCGCGGTCATCGGCGCGGGCGCCGTGGTGCGCGACGGAGTGCCGAGCGCGGCGGTCGCCGTCGGCGTTCCTGCGCGCGTCGTCGGACAGCGCGACCGGCCGGCCGACGACCCCTCCACGGCGGTCTCGGGGCTGGAGAGCCGGTGAAGCTCAACGTCCTGCAGGTCTGCGATCATCTGGGTTGGGAAGGGTCGCGCATGCACGGCGTCAAGCGGCTCTTCGCTTGGATGATTCCGCGCTTCGACGCCGAGCGCTACAACGTGTCGCTCGTCAGCCTGCGTAAGAAGGATCTCTCTGAGGAAACGCTGGAGTCGATTGGTGTCGACATCACGTATCTTCACAAATCGAAATTCGACCCGGCGACGCTGCCAGCCCTGCTGAAGGTCATCGATCGCAAGAAGATCGACATCCTGCACCTCCATGGATATGGCGCGACGACGTTCGGACGGATCGCCGGCGCGATGCGCAGCCTTCCCACCATCGTCCACGAACACGCGAACCTGACGGATACCCCGTGGTTTCAAAAGATCGCTGATACCGCGCTCGAGCCGGTGACGGATATTGCGATCGCGGTGTCGAAGAGCACGGCCGAGTTCGTCATCAACGCGCGGCGCATTCCGCCGGCGAAAGTGAAAGTCGTGTACCTTGGCGTTCCGCTGGAGGAATTCAGCCGGCCGCGATCGCAGGGTGAGATTCACGCCGCACGCGCGGAGCTGGGTATCGCGCGCGATGACGTCGCGATCGGCACGGTCACCAGGCTGCACGACTCGAAAGGGAACTCCTATCTCGTCGATGCGGCGCGTCTCGTCTTGAACGATCGCCCCAACGCGCGCTTCTTCATTGTCGGCGAGGGGCCACTGCGCGAATCGCTCGAGCAGCAGGCGCGCGCGCTGAACCTCGGCGATCGATTGACGTTCGCCGGCTTTGCCAAGGACATTCCTCGAGTACTATCCGCCTTCGACATCAGCGTCTTCCCGTCGTTGTGGGAGGGGACGCCATTGACCGTATTCGAGGCGCTGGCCATGGGCAAAGCGATCGTGGCCACCGACGCCGACGGCCTGATCGACGTGTTGACGCCGGAGCATGACGCCATCGTCGTGCCCAAACGAAACGCTCGCGTCCTGGCCGATGGCCTGATGCGCGTCATCGACGAGCCCGCCACGCGCGAACGGTTGCGCGCGGCGGCGTTCGAGACCGGGAAGAAGTACGACATCGCGGCGTTCGTTCACAAGATGGAGCGTCTGTACGACCTGCTGCATCGTGTGTCGCGCGCCACCAAACGCAAAGGCGTGCTCGTCTCGGACCTGTCCTTCCTGACGGGGAACGCCCCGGTATGATTGTCGACCAGCGCCCGATTCAGACCGTCAATGTCCGTCCCGGACTCATCGCCGCGGCGGTGTTTCTGTGCATCTACGGGACGCTGGCGCTCACGGTCGACTTTCCCCGCGTCGGCCAAGGCTTCAAGAGCGACGAGGCCACGTATTACATGATGGCCTACAGCCTTATCGAAGACGGGGATCTGAGCTACACGAAAGACGATCTGGTTCGCGTGTGGCGCGAGTTCCCGAGCGGGCCGGCAGGCGTGTTTCTGCAAAAGGGCCGGACCCTTCGCGGCGCCCCCGATCCCAATCCCAATCGCTTCTATTACGGAAAGTCGTTCATCTATCCGTTGTTTGCCGCGCCATTCGTGAAAGTGTTCGGCACGAACGGGTTTCTGGTGTTGCACGCACTCCTCCTGGCGACGGTGATCCTGTGCGGCTATCTGTTTTTGCACGCCCGATCGAGTTCGCTGGTCGCCCTCGTCCTCGCGTCCGGTTTTGTGATGGCCTCGGTTGTGCCGGTCTACTTCGTGTGGCTAATGCCCGAGGTTTTCAATTTTTCTGTCGTGTTCCTCGCCTACTTCTGCTGGCTCTATAAAGAGGTTGCGCGGAGAGAGCAGGCGCCGCGGGGAACGAACTGGCTCTTTTCCGGTCGCAGCGACGTCGTTGCGGCAGTCCTCCTCGGCATCGCGACATTCTCGAAGGTGACCAACGGCTTGCTGTTCGCGCCGATTGTGGTGGAGCAGCTGTGGGCATTCTTGCAAAATCGGCCGATTCGACCGGCGAAGATCGCGGCCAGTGCGTTTGCATTCCTCCTGGTTGCCGGCGGGCTGTATGCGACGAACAAGGTGATTTCGGGCGAGTGGAACTATCAGGGCGGCGATCGCGAGACCTACTACGTCGAATTCCCGTTCCAGAACGAAGCCACGAAGCACGAGCTCGGTCTCGCCAAGTCACGCGGCGAGCTTTTTATCCATCACATCATTTTCAATCCGCGCACGTTCACGTCGAACTTGACGCATAACCTCGAATACTTCTTCATTGGTCGCCACACCGGGCTTGTCGGCTATTTCTTTCCGGCGGTGTTTGGGATGTGCGCGTTTCTCTTGGCACCACGGCAGCGTCCGGCGTGGCAGTGGCTGGTGCTGGCATCGGGCCTGCTGCAAGGGCTCGTGTTCCTGATCATGACGCCGTATACATGGCACGGCGGAGGAGTCGGAAACCGGTATTTCTTCGGCGGCTATGGGGTGATGTTGTTCGTGCTGCCCCCGATCCAGTCGCTCGGCGCATCGTTCGCGCAGTGGGCGATCGGCGCGCTGTTCGTCGCGCCGATGGTGCTCAATCCGTTTGCTGCGTCGTCCCATCCGGCCGACAACGCGAAGAGTGGCCCGCTTCGAATGTTCCCGGTCGAGCTGACGTTGGTCAACGATCTGCCCGTGAACAACGAGCCGCAGCACAACCGGCTCTGGTTCGGCGATACCGGCCAGGGGGATCCCGGATTCCTCGTCTACTTCCTCGACGACAACGCCTACGATCGAGAGGCTGACAAGAGCTTCTGGACTCGTGGCGCCAAGCGCGCCGAGTTCATCATCAAAACTGACCGTCCGATTGTTCGCGCGAAATTCACATTGACGGCCGGTCCGGTTGCCACCGACGCACGCGTGAAGATCGGCAGCCGGGTTCAGGACGTTCATCTCGAACCTGGCGCATCGCGGGACATCGTGTTTGCCATGCCGCCAGGACTTCCATACGAGAAAGAAGTGCAGGCGCTCGCCTGGGCGGCGTCCGTGTCGAGCAGTAGCGGCTTCACGCCGATCTTTTTCGATTCAGGTTCAACCGACACGCGATACCTCGGTGTGCGCGTCAGGCCCGTGCTCGAAGCGGGCGCGCGGTGAGAATCGCTGTCGTCACCTCGAGTCCCCCGATGGTGGAAGGGGGCCACATGGTGATCGCGCGCTCGCTGGTGCAAGCCTTACGTGATGCCGGTCACACCGCCGACATCATTGTCACACCGCAAAACCGATTTGGTCGTCAGGCGTCGGCCTACATCGCGACCTGGTTCACCGACGTCGGCTCGTCGGATGGCAAACCGATCGATCAGGTGATCAGCCTGCGATACCCGAGCTACGCGGTGCGTCATCCGAAGCACGTGTGCTGGCTGAATCACACGATGCGTGAGTACTACGACCTGTGGGATCGGTTCAGTGCGGGTCTCGGCGCGGCAGGGCGCATCAAGGAGCAGGCGCGCAGGGCCGCGATTCACACGACCGATCGATACCTGCTGACGCGGAACGTGTCGCGCCTGTTTGTGCAGTCACGGACGATTCAACGACGCCTCGCGATGTGGCCGGAGCTTCGCTCGACCGTGTTGTACCCCCCGCCACCGCAACGTCCGTATCGCTGTGACGGATACGGTAATTATGTGTTTCTGGTGTCGCGATTGACGCGGCTCAAGCGCGTCGACTTGCTGATCGAGGCGCTGGCACAACCAGCCGTGACGACGATGCGGGCGGTGATTGCCGGGGAAGGAGAAGAGCGTGGCGCCCTGGAGCAGCTCGCGCGTGCCCGCGGCGTCGCCGATCGGATCACGTTCGCCGGACGCATTACGGATGACGAGCTGGTAGAGCACCTCGCGCGCTGTCGTGCCGTCTGCTTTCCGCCGTTCGAAGAGGATTACGGGTTCGTGACGGCGGAGGCGTTCGCCTCGCGAAAGGCCGTCCTTACGTGCCGCGACAGCGGCGGGCCGGCGGAACTCGTGGAAGACGGTGTCAATGGCGTGATCTGCGATTCAACACCGGCCGGCCTCGCGTCAGCGCTCCGTCGCGTCATCGATGATCCGTCGGCTGCAGACCGGATGGGCGCCGCTGCGTACGGTTCCAGTACGAGGCTGAGTTGGCCGCAAGCGATCGCTCAGCTGACGGCGTAAGGTACACTTGTTGGTCGATGTCGTACAAGACACCACTCGAAACCCGGCTTGCCAAGAAGGTCACCAAAGCCATCACCGAATACTCGCTGATCGAGGATGGCGATCGTGTCATGGTCGGCCTCTCGGGTGGCAAAGACAGCTGGGCGCTGTTAAACATCCTCGACGTGCTGCGGCGGCGCGCGCCAATCCAATTCTCGCTCGTCGCGGTCTGCGTTGATTCCGGCTACGAAGGATTCCGCCACGACCTCATCGCCAGCACATGCGAATCGCGAGGCTGGGAGTATCGCGTCGAGCACACCGATATCGGCGACGTCATGGACGACCTCCTCGAGGGCGCGACGCCATGTTCGCTGTGCGCGCGCCTGCGCCGCGGCGTTCTCTATCGCCTGGCCACCGAAGTCGGCGCCACGAAGATCGCCCTCGGACACCATCTCGACGATTTCGTCGAGACATTGTTGCTCAACCTGTTTTTCGCCGGCGCGCTGAAGGCGATGCCGGCGCGGCTGGTGTCCGACAACGGTGAACATGTGGTCGTTCGTCCTCTTGTTTACGTGACCGAAGCCGAGGCTCGCACGTACGCCAAGGAAGCGGCGCTGCCGATCATCAGTTGCTGCTGTCCCGCATGCGGCGATCTGAGTCTTCAGCGACAGCGCGTGAAGCGCCTCATCGCACAGCTCGAGGTCGAGCATCCAGAGGTGAAGAACTCCATGATTCGTGCGCTCGGCAACGTTGCCAGTCGGCACCTCCTCGATCGACGGCTCAATCCTCTCCCGGAACTCCGTGACGCCGCCCTTGCGGCGGGCGCGGTACCGTTGACACTCAAAAGGTAGTTTCGTCGGAGCTTCCGTTGAAAACACTTACGCTGTTACTCGGCTTCATCGCGATCGTCTGTGTTCCATCGGCTTACGCCCAACAGCGCCCTCTCGTCACCGAGGACCCCGAAACCATAGGGTCCGGCCTGGTTCTCATCGAAGGCGGCTTCGATCTGCAGAAAGACGTTTTCTATCCCGCGTCCGGCCTCGAGGGAAATCTGCTGAGGATTCCGACACTTGGTGTGAGTTTCGGCGTGAGCTCGATTGCGGAACTGCAGATCGATGGTGGGATCTATAACGGCCTCAACGTGAAATCACGTCGCGCCGCACCTCTGTCGGATCTCCTCGACTTCGACGGTGACCACACGCACGACGTCGAAGACATGGTGATCGCAACCAAGATTCGTCTGGTTGGCGAATCGCCGAGCCGTCCCGCCATCGGCCTGCGTTTTGCGACGAAGTTGCCGAACGCGAGCAACGAGAGCGGCCTCGGCCTCGACACGACGGACTTCTATTTTTCGGCATTGCTCGGCAAGACCGTTCAATCGATCCGAATGGTTGGAAATGCGGGACTCGGGATTCTCGCCGATCCGGTTGAAGGAAATCGCCAGAACGATGTGTTCACTTACGGCTTTTCGATCGCGCGCGCGGTCAAGCAGGGAGTCGAAGTGGTTGGGGAAATCAACGGACGGCTGAATACGCGCAGCGGCACGCCGCCGGTCGGAACCGACAGCCGCGGAACGATGCGGGTTGGGGCGAGATTTACCCGCGCGACCGTGCGTGTTGACGCCGGACTGATTTTTGGAATGACCTCACGCGACCCGAGCGTTGGCCTGACCGCCGGGGCGACCTGGGTGTTGAAGGGCTTCACCGTCCCTTGATTCACAATCACCAGAGCATCAGGTGATCGAGTAGAACTGCGCGACGTCCGCAATCTCCTGAGTCGTGCGCGCGTCGTCCCAGCCAAGTTCTGCTTGCGCGATACGTGCTGCCGTGCGAACGGCCTCCGCCGCCGGCTCGCGGGCCGATCCCAGGCCTGTCCGACGCACTAAAACGTCGGTCAACCGCATCGCCATCTCGCGCCGAATCGTGTAAACCACCTCCGCCTGAATCGTGTCGGTGCCCGCCGCCAGCGGTTGGCCGAGCTCGGGCCGTTCGTGAATGAGACGGATGATGTCGGCGGCGCCTTCCGCGTAGAGCGCGATGAGATGGCGAATCAACGGAAGCGGGACGTCGCGCCGCAACGCACGCGCCGTTTCGATTGCCAGGGCTTCGTGATCCGCAATCGCCGCTCCGGGTAGAGGCGTAATCGCCGTTCGCGACGGAGGCAGCCGGCGTTGAAGCCTCCGGGCGACAACCGAAATGGCGCGTTCGGCCACGCGTCGCGCCGTGGTGAACTTGACGCCGACGACTGTCACCGCGCCGTTCGCATGATCGATGATCTCCGCCGAAGGCTTGAGGTCGGGCTTGGCGGTATCTCCCGCCGTCGCCGGGACGGCGCCACGATGGACGAGCGTCACGTCGGCTGGCGTCAGTTTCAGGGCAGGGAATGCGATGTTGACCTCGGCAATGAACGCGTCCACGTCTGCCGACGCCACCGTGAGGTCGTGTGGCCCGACAAGCGCTGCCGACTGACTGGTTCCCACGAGTGCGCGCCCGCGCCAGGGGACGAGGGTGAGCATCCGGCCTTCGCGAGTTGGGGCCGCGAGCGCCATGTCACTCGCGGGACGCGACGTCACGAGGTTCATCGCCTTGAGCAGCGGAAAGGGACGGTCCACGCCGAACAATCGCATCACTTCACCCGCGCGCGCTCCCGCCGCATTCAAGGTGACGCGGGCTCTGACCTCGAATGAGCGATTGCTCAGCCGATCGCGGACGCTCATTCCTGCAATCCTGCCGCTCTCGCGGACGGCGTCGGTCGCTTCGACGTAGTTCGCGAGGTCGGCGCCCGAGGCATCTGCCGCGGCGGCAAACGCAACGGTGAGTCGGTCGGCCTCCACGATCTGGTAGTCGTACCATTGCGCTCCGCCGGTCAGTCCCTCCTGGCGGATTCCCGGAAACAATCGCAGCGTCGCGGCTTTGGAAACGAGTCGTGGCGTCGGCAGATGCAGTTCAGGCTCGAGACTCTGGTTGCGTTTTCTGCCGAGCCATGTGTCGATCTTGAACGCGGCGCGCAGCGCCAGCCGGTTCTTGACCACCGACCGATAGGTGCCGACAAGAAACGGCAGCGGCCGGAGAAACCACGGCGCGATACGCGCCAGCGCGCGCCGTTCTCGAATCGATTCTCTCGCCCGTCCGAGCTGCCCGGCTGCAAGCGATCGAAGTCCGCCATGCGCGGTCTTCTGATGATTGAATGAGGCGCCGCTGCCGAAGTCACTGGCCTCGATCAGCGCGACGCGGAGGCCACGGCTTGCAGCGTCGTAGGCGCAGGCGAGTCCGTGAATGCCGCCGCCGACGACGAGCACGTCGTAGATGGTGCCGTCGAATCGCGCTGGATCACGCGCGCGCATGATGCGCTTTATCTTATAGTAGCGAGTGTGTCCTCGCCGGCGGCTGCATCAAAACACGACATTCGAGAGTACTGGAACCGTCACATTCACGATCTGGAGATCACCAAACATCCAATCGGCACGCCAGGATTCTTCGCCGATCTCGAGCAGTACCATTTCGAAAAACTTCATCACCTGCTTCGTCTGGTGAACTTCGACGGCTACGCCGGCCGTCAGGTGCTCGAAGTGGGTTGCGGCGCCGGCACCGATCTCGTGAGATTTGCCCGTGGCGGAGCCATCGTGTCCGGCGTCGATCTGTCGTCGTCGGCGATTGCTCTCGCGAAGCAAAATTTCGAACAGCAGAAACTGAAGGCCGATCTTCGCGAAGCAGACGGCGAACAGCTCCCGTTTGCCGACGCGACCTTCGATTTGGTATATGCCCACGGCGTCGTCCAGTACACCGCGCACCCGCAGAAGCTTGTCGACGAATGCCGCCGAGTTCTGAAGCCCGGTGGCGAGGCGGTGTTTCAGGTGTATAACCGCATCTCGTGGTTGAATGCGCTGTCGAAATTGATGAAGGTCCCATTGGAGCATGACGACGCTCCGGTTCTGCTGAAGTACAGTTCGGGTGAGTTCCGGCAGCTGCTGCGGGAATTTCGTGAGGTTCGAATCGTCGAGGAACGCTTTCCGGTGAAATCGCGACTGCACGGCGGATGGAAAGGCACGCTCTTCAATACGTTTTTCGTCGGGGCGTTTAACGCGTTGCCGCGATCTCTCGTCAGGCGTTTCGGATGGCATCTTCTGGCGTTCTGCCGCACATGAGGCCGATCATGATCGTCAAAGCTCATGCGTTCGGAAATGATTTCGTCCTCGTCGAATCGAGAGCCGTGCAGGGAGCGAAGAGCCTGCCGGCACTCGCCCAGGCCATCTGCGCGCGTCATCGAGGGATTGGGGCTGACGGATTGATTGTGTATTCGACGACCCCCTCCGGCGCGTCGATGCGGCTGCTGAATGCGGATGGCAGCCGCTCTGAAGTGTCGGGAAATGGTGTTCGGTGTCTGGGTGCGTGGATCGCATCACAGCGCGGCACAGCGATGCCCGGGCAGCAGGCGCCGATAGAAATCCAGACCGAAGCGGGCGTCAAACGGCTCGAGCTGCTCGCGTTCAAGGATGGTCGATACACGTTCCGCGCATCGATGGGGATGCCGGAGCAGGTAGCGAAAACCACCGTGAACGTCGCCGGCGCACCGATCGAAGTTGTCACGCTCCGCGTCGGCAATCCGCAGTGTGTCGTGCTCGGCGAAGTCACGGAGGAGCGATTGCAGACCATCGCGGCCCAGCTTTCCGTGCATCCACATTTTCCGACAGGTACGAACGTGGAACTGGCGACCGTCGAGGCGCCCAACCGCGTCAGGATCCTGATCTGGGAGCGAGGTGTCGGACCGACCGAGGCATCGGGCACGGGAGCGTGTGCCGCCGCCGTCGCGGCGATTCAGTACGGCGGCGCGGCACGCGATGTGGAAATCGTTTCCCCGGGCGGATCGCAGCGCGTCGAGTGGACCGACGACGGCCTGTTCCTCACCGGATGGGCGGAGCTCATTGCGGAAGCCGCATGGCTGCCGCCGTTCGAGTCCTGACAGTTTCTGCCATCGTCTCGCGGCCTGCATGCCGCGACGACTGCGATCAGTTCACCGTTTCTTGGGTGGCCGACGCGCCGTCCGCAGAGTAATCGCCGCCTCGACGACACGAGTTTCCGAACGAATCTGCAAATCCAGTGCTGCGACCGCCTGCGTCGCCGTGGTGTAGTTCTCGGCCGCCAGCTGTGCGCGTGCTTTTTGCAGCGCTGCCTCTGCCTGCTTGATGGTTGCGCGGGCGGGAGTCAGCTCGCGTGCGGGCACGCGGACTTCTTCTGCCACTTTCAAACGAGCCTGAAGATGGTTGACCGCAGCGTTGACGGCGTTGACCGCCGCCTCGCTCTGACTGCGTGCCTTCGCTTTGTTGTCGGCCGCGGCACGCGCCGCTTCCTGGGCCCGATCGCTGGCATCGACCGCTCGCGAGAGCGCCAGCCGATAGTCACGCTGATTGACGGCTTCATGCGACTGCTGCAGCGCCGCGGTCGCTTCCGCGAAGCTCTCCGGCGCGTACTGTTCGGCGCCCGCCGCTCGCGCCGCATCGACTGCCTGCTGCGCCCGATCGATTTCTTTTTGTGGAGGAGCCGAACAGGCCACAGTGAGCGCGACCGCGCACGTGATCGCGCACAGCGGGGCGAACAGGCGAGACATCAGCACCAAAGTATATCAAGGTATGGTGTACGATGAAGGCCGTCGCGCCGCACGATCGGCCGCGTGAGAAGCTGCAGCGCCTCGGCGCAGCGGCGCTCGGCGACAATGAATTGCTCGCGATCGTGCTCGGGCACGGACGGTCGCGCGCGAGCGCGCTGGACATGGCAAACGCCGTGCTCGCGGCAACCGATGGCGCGCATGGTCTGGTTCGCACTCGCTACGACGACCTGTATGCGATTCCCGGGATCGGTCACGCGCGGGCGGCGCAGATTCTCGCGGCCGTCGAACTCGGGCGCCGCACGCTGACGCGTCCACTCCGCGAGCGCGTGCAGATCGTCAATGCGCGATCCGCAGCGGAGTTTCTGCTGCCGCAGTACGGCAGCCGATCGGTCGAGCAATTCGGCATCGTGCTGCTCGACACGAAGCACCGGGTGATCAGAACGCTCGTGTTGTCGGTCGGCACGGTCGACGCCAGCATCGTTCATCCGCGCGAAGTGTTCGGAGCGGCGTCGGCGGCCGGTGCGGCGGCGCTGGTCCTGTTCCACAATCACCCGTCTGGTGATCCAAGACCAAGTCCGGACGATGTGGAGTTGACGAGGCGGCTTGCAGCGGCTGGTGTGTTGATGGGAATCGATGTGATCGACCACGTCATCCTGGCCGACGTTCGCTATTACAGCTTCAAGGAAGAGGGCCGGTTCTAGTTGGCAACGTTTTACTTCGACTGTTTTTCCGGCGCGTCGGGCGACATGATCCTCGGCGCCTTGATCGATCTCGGGTTGCCGATGCCGGCGCTGCGCGATGCGCTGGGAAGCCTCGCCATCGAGTACGGACAGGTCACCGCCGAACGTGTCACCCGCGCCGGCGTCGCCGCGACCAAGTTCCGTCTGATTGAGGGGGCGACGGATCCGTCCGCGGGCGGTTCACATAAACATCATCACCTGAAGCACATCGTCGCGGCGATCAACCGATCTTCGTTGTCGGAGTCGGGCCGGGAGCGGGCGGTTCAGTTGTTCGAACGCCTGGCGCAGGCGGAAGCGGCCATTCACGGCACGCCAATCGAACGCGTGCACCTGCACGAGGTCGGTGCCCTCGACTCGATCATCGACATCGTCGGCGCGGTGTTTGGCTTTGAGTGGTTTGGCATCACAGATGTTGTCGCCTCACCGCTGAACGTTGGCGGCGGCACCGTGACGTGCGCGCACGGTGTCTTTCCGGTGCCGGCTCCGGCTACTGCTCGCCTGCTCGAAGGGATTCCCGTTTATGGCAACGGGACGATGGAGTTGGTGACGCCGACAGGGGCCCTCTTGATAACAGGATACGCGCGCGAGTTTGGTCCCCTTCCCGCGATGCGCATCGATCGTACCGGATACGGCGCGGGGGATCGGGATCCGAAGGAGACGCCCAACGTTCTACGGGTGATGCATGGAGAGCGTGTCACGAAGTCCGTCGACGAGAGTGTCGTACAGATCGAGTGCGAGATCGACGACATGAATCCCCAACTGTTCGGTCCGTTGATGGATCGGCTCGGAGAAGCCGGCGCGCTCGACGTGTTTTACGCCCCCGTGCAAATGAAGAAGAATCGACCTGGAACGCTGGTGACGGTCATTGCGGCGCCCGATCAACGCGAGTCTATTACTGGCGTACTCTTCACGCATACCACCACCATTGGCGTTCGCTATCAGGAGATGCGGCGCGATACGCTGGACCGAAAGGTGGTCTCGGTCGAGACGCCGCTCGGTCCGTTGCGCGTCAAGGTCGCCGGGCGCGACGGGCGCGTGTTGAACGCCGCCGCCGAGTTCGACGACTGTGCCCGTGTCGCCGGCGAGCGTGGATTGCCGATTAAAGAGGTGCAGGCGATCGCCATGCGGGCGTGGCTCGATCAAAAACGCTGATGTCACGTTTCTACTTAACGACCGCCATTGATTACGTCAACAGCCGTCCGCACCTGGGGACAGCGTACGAGAAGATTGCCGCCGATGTGATCGCGCGATACAAACGGCTGTGCGGCATCGACACCCACTTCGTGATGGGCAACGATGAGCACTCGCAGAATGTATTCCGCAGGGCGCGCGAGCTTGGACAGGATCCGCTGGCGTACTGCGATCGCATGGCGGACGAATTCCTCGAGGTATGGAAGCGTCTCGATCTGTCGTTCGACGACTTCATCCGCACGACGGAGCCACGGCACAAAGCCGGTGTTCAGGAACTCGTCAGAAAAATGTCGGCGGCCGGCGACATCTTCGAGGGGTTCTACGAAGGCTGGTATTGCGTCTCCTGCGAAGCGTTCAAGCAGGAGAAAGATCTCATCGAGGGGAATTGTCCCATCCACCGCACGAAACCGGAGTGGATTCGCGAAAAGAACCACTTCTTCAAACTGTCGAAGTACACCGACCGGCTGCGTCAGCACTTCGAGTCGCATGCAGATTTCCTCGTGCCCGACGTCAGGCGAAACGAGATTCTTCGGCTGCTCGAGGCAGGGCTCGAAGACATTTCAGTAAGCCGCGCCGGTCAGGCATGGGGCATTCCGATGCCCGACGATCCATCGAGCGTCATCTACGTGTGGGTGGACGCGCTGATCAACTACCTCAGTGCGGTCGGGTATGGGACGAATCCGGAAATGGTCGCGAAATGGTGGCCGGCGGATTTGCACGTCATCGGCAAGGACATCACCCGATTTCACGCAGTGATTTGGCCGGCAATGTTGATGAGCGCTGGCCTGGCCGTGCCAAAGCAGATCTTCGGGCATGGATGGGTGAACTTTCGCGGTGAACGGATGAGCAAATCGCTTGGCACCACAGTGGAGCCGCTCGAAGCCGCGCAGCGATTTGGTCCCGACCCGTTACGGTTGTACTTGGTGAAAGAGATCGCCTTCGGCAACGACGGCGACTTCACGTGGGAGCGTTTTGAAGATCGGTACAACGTCGATCTGGCGAACAACCTCGGAAATCTTGTGAGCCGGATCGCCGCCATGGCGGAAAAGTATCGGCACGGCCGGCTCAGCGGCCCCTTGCATCCTGGACGACTCGCGCAACTTGCCAGTGCGGCGGTCGACGACTACCGCGCCGCGATGGATGTCTTCGCGCTTGAACGAGGCGCTGCCGCCGCGTTCCGCATCGTCGACGCCGCCAACGAGTTCATCGCCAGCAGCGAACCATGGGTACTCGCGCGTGACGAGCGACGCGCCGATGAGTTGAGTCAAACGCTGTTCGATGTGGCAGAGGCGATCCGGGTCGCGTCGATTCTGCTGTTACCGATCATGCCGCAGTCGGCGGCGGAGATTCTGCGGCGGGTCGGTGAATCCAGGCCCGCCCGGGATATCCGCCTCACAGAAGCCCAGTGGCGTCAGGAAGGGGAGCGCGTGATTGCGAAAGCCGACGCGCTGTGGCCACGATCAGATGCCAGTCAAAGGAGCACACGCGTGGAAGAGACGAAGAACGCCAACGCCGGTCAGGCGGCAGCGGGTACCCGGAGTCAGACCCCTGGTACTGAGGGTCAGACGACTAGTACGGCGGCGCCGGTCACCGCGGCGCCGGCAGCAAGTGATAACAGGATCTCGATCGACGATTTCATGAAGGTCGAGCTTCGGACCGCGAAAGTGCTCACCGCCGAGCGCGTGCCCAACTCCAAGAAGCTCATCAAGTTGAGTGTTGACGTCGGTGCCGAGCAGCGCACGCTCGTGGCTGGTATCGCTGAGGCGTATGAGCCGGACGCGCTGGTCGGGCGGACGGTGGTGATGGTGTTCAACTTGAAACCGGCCAAGTTGATGGGCATCGAATCGAACGGCATGGTGCTGGCTGCCAGCCCGGACGGCGGTAAGCCGACACTCGTCGGATTCGACCAGGAGATCTCGCCCGGAACCAGGGTGAGATGATCGATTCGCATTGCCACCTGGCCGGCGAAGAGTTTACGGCCGACCTTGAATCCGTTGTGACACGTGCACGGACAGCCGGCATTTCGTCAGCGCTGTGCATTCTTGCCGCCGGCGATCGTCAGGAAGCCGAGCGGGCGATCCGGGTTCGGCAAGCGTGGCCACAGATTCATTTTGCGGCGGGAGTGCACCCGCATCAGGCGGGGGAGTTCGCCGGGAGAATCGACGAGGCACGCCAAGCGGTGCGGCGGGCCGTGCAGGAGCAGCGGGCCTGTGCGGTCGGGGAAATTGGCCTCGACTATCACTACGATTTCTCGCCGCGTGACGTGCAGCGTGAGGTCTTTCGCGCGCAGATCGAGCTGGCGCTCGAACTGCAGTTGCCGGTAATCATTCACACGCGCGAGGCGACGGAAGACACCTTCGAGGCCCTTCGGGAAGCGGGAGCCGGGAGGCTACGCGGCGTCTTCCACTGTTTCACCGGCGACGAGGCGATGGCTCGCTCGGCGCTCGACATCGACTTTTACCTGTCGTTTGCAGGGATCGTGACGTTTCCCCGCGCCGACTCGATTCGTGCGGCGGCGAGAATCGCACCGGCCGACCGCGTGCTGGCCGAGACCGATGCTCCGTATCTTGCGCCCGTGCCGCACCGCGGGAAGCGGAATGAACCGGCGTATGTCGCGGCAGTCGTCGCGAAGCTGGCGGAAGTTCGGGGTGTTCCGTCGGACGATCTTGCGGCCGAGGTGACCCGCAATTTCGCATCACTCTTTGGCACGTTGACGGAAGCTACTCAGTAGTAACGGCTTAGCGCGTTGACACTCTGCAACTAACTCCAGTATTGTGAAACGGTCTTTACCTGGCAGCCCGTTGTTGGCCGACACAATGCAAAATTCCCCGCTCTCTGCCGATCTGGCGCAGATCTTTGAGCCGATTCGCAACGACCTCGAAGCTGTTGAACGGGAATTCGTCCGGCACATCCAGTCGCGCGTGGCCCTGATCCCCGAGATGGGGCGCTACATTCAAAACAGCGGCGGGAAGCGCGTGCGCCCGGCGGTGTTGTTGATGGCGGCCCGCCTCAGCGGCTACGAAGGGGAGCGAGCCGTTCTCTACGCCTCGGTTGTCGAGTTCATTCATACCGCGACGCTCGTCCACGACGACATCATCGACGGTGCCGATCTTCGGCGAGGCCGCCTGGCCGTTCACTCGCGGTGGGGGAACGACATCACGGTTCTGCTCGGAGATTATCTCTATATCAAGTCCATGGCGATGGCGTTGACCCAAGACTCGCTCGAGATCATCCGCGTGTTGTGCGACGTCACATTGCGAATGATTGAAGGCGAGCTGTATCAACTCACCAAGACCGGCGACGTCGATATTTCCGAGGACGAGCACTTCGAAATCATCCGCCGAAAAACCGCGTTTCTCTTTGGCGGCTGCGCGCAGATCGGCGGCATGCTCGGAAGCGTGAGCCCCGAGCGCGAGACCGCGCTTCGCGAGTACGGATTCAACCTCGGCATCGCGTTTCAGCTGGTCGACGATCTGCTCGACTACACCGCTGATCAAGTGGCGCTGGGGAAGCCCGTCGGTGGTGATCTACGCGAAGGCAAAGTGACGCTGCCGGTGATTTTCCTGCTGCAGCGCGGTGGCGAGGCGGCGGACCGCCTGATCCGGAGTGTCGTTCAGGATCGCGCAGTTTCCGCCGAGCAGTGGCGCGAGATCGTCGCGCTCTTGCGCGAGCATCGCGCGACGGGTCTTGCCTACGATCGCGCGGTCGAGTACGCCAATCGCGCGAAGAGCTGCCTTGCCGCCTTTCCACCGAGCCGCGAGCGCGATGCGCTGATGGCGCTGCCCGATTACGTCCTCGCGCGAGATCGATAGGTGGATCCACTCGACAAAATCAATCAACTCCGCAACGAAATCCGGTATCACGAAGAGCGCTATTACATCCACAACGCGCCCGACATCTCCGACGAGGAATTCGACCGCCTGCTCCACGAACTCGAGCGGCTGGAGGCGGAACACCCCGACCTGGTGACTCCCGATTCACCGACACAGCGCGTCGCTGGTCGTCCGAGCGAAGGCTTTCCGACCGTCGAGCACATCTCTCCAATGCTCAGTCTCGACAACGCTTACAACGAGGAAGAGTTGCGCGCGTTTGACGAGCGCGTGCGGCGCGGTGTCGGTCGCGGCGACGCGCCGATTGCATATGTGGCTGAGCTGAAGATCGATGGGTTGAGCATCGCGTTGACCTACCAAGACGGGCGACTCGTCTGCGGCGCCACGCGCGGTGATGGCGTTCGCGGCGAAGACGTCACCGCAAACGTCCGAACGATTCGTGCGATTCCGCTGTCGCTACGCAACGCACCGGCTGGACGGCTTGAGATCCGCGGCGAGGTTTATCTGCCGCGTCGATCGTTCACGCGCATGAATGAGGAGCGCGAACGCGAAGGGGAGCCGCTGTTCCAGAATCCTCGCAATGCGGCTGCGGGGACGATGCGCAACCTGGATCCATCGCTGGTGGCGAAGCGGAAGCTGGGGGCGTTCACGTATCAGGTTGTTCGTCCGACGGGTGACCTTCCGCCTCAACGCGGAAGCCACAAAGACGAGACAAACAGCGCAGGTCGGAAGGAAACGCACTCCGCCACATTGGAATGGATCGCCGCGATGGGCGCGCCGGTCGAGACTCACTGGCAGCGCTGCGAGAACATCGACGCCGCGCTTGCCTTCTGCCACAAATGGGCGGACGGCCGGCGCACCCTCGAATTCGACACCGACGGCGTCGTCGTCAAAGTCGACGATCTCGCCCTCCGCGATCGTTTGGGGACGACAGCGAAGTTTCCGCGTTGGGCGACGGCGTTCAAATTTCCGGCTCAGCAGGCTCATACGAAGCTGCTGAAGATCGACGTAAATGTCGGTCGCACGGGCGCCAACACTCCGTACGCCATCCTCGAACCGGTGTTTCTCGCCGGGTCGACGATTTCAATGGCGACCCTGCATAACGCCGAGGATCTCGCAAGAAAGGATCTGCGCGAAGGGGACACGGTCATCATCGAGAAGGCCGGCGATGTGATTCCCCGCGTAGTGGCGCCGCTTCTCCATCTTCGGCCTGGTGATTCAGTTCCATGGGTGATGCCGACGACCTGCAAGGTCTGCGGCAGCGAGCTTCGACGCGATGAAGAAGAGGTGATTTGGCGCTGCGAGAACTCGTCGTGTCCCGCCCGGCTTCGCCGGAGCCTCGAGCACTTCGCCTCTCGCAACGCCATGAACATCGAAGGCCTGGGCGAGTCGCTGGTCGATCAGCTGATCGAGCAGGGTCTCGTTCACGATTTCGCCGATCTCTATCATCTCGAGACGTCCACGCTCGAATCGCTGGTCGTCGCGCCGCGCAGCCCGAGGTCCGAGCGAGCGGTTCCGCGGAAGCTCGGCAAGGTCGGGCGGAACGTTTACGAGCAGATTTCTCGCAGTAAGCAGAACGATCTGTCGCGTCTCATCTACGCGCTCGGCGTTCGACACGTCGGTGAGAAAGCGGCGGCGACGCTCGCACGACATTTGCGGACGATGGACGCAGTGCTGGATGCGCCGCTGGAGGCGTTACAGGCGGTCCCCGATGTCGGGCCGGTGTTGGCTGCATCGGTTCGAGCCTTTGCCGACGAGCCGCACAATCGGGCACTGGTCGCAAAGCTTGCCGCAGCCGGCGTCAACATGTCGACGCGTCAACCGGACCCCGTGGTCGCCGTCCCCGGCCGGTTGTCCGGAAAGACGTTTGTGCTTACCGGAACGCTCGAGACGATGTCGAGGGAGGAAGCCGAGGCGGCGATCGAACGGCTCGGTGGGAAAGTCTCCGGCTCGGTCAGCAAGAAGACCTCGCATCTGGTTGTCGGCATCGACGCCGGCTCCAAGCTCGAGAAAGCCCGCTCACTGGGTGTGCCGACGATGGACGAGGCTGAATTCAGGACGCTTATAATGGAGTAGCAGGTGGCTCGGCCGAGGCCGGGTGCCTCGGCGGTCCGGTGCGCCTCTCGCCATCGGACTGGTGGGCGGCGGTTGCGCAGCAGGTTTGTATGTCGAAGCGTTTCACGTTCGTGACGGTCGCGCTTTCAGCCGCGGTGGCGTTTCTCGTCGGCCTCATCATCGCCGGCGAGTTCACACCGACGTCAATCGTCGCGACAGCGCCGCACGGTCCGGCGCGAAACGGGCAGGCCGTCCGTGCAGCGGGCGTGTCTGTCGGGCCTGCAGTTGTAAACTTCGCCGACATTGTCGAGCGCATGAACGCAGCGGTCGTCAACATCGACTCGATGTCGAAGGGCAGCGACACGCGCGAACTGCCGCGATTCTTTCGCCGCGGCGAAGGGCCGCCCGAGTCGCCGCGCGATTTCGACGTGCCGCGCCAGGGCGCGGGCTCCGGCTTCATCATCGACCGTGCGGGCTACATCCTCACGAACCATCACGTGATCGATGGTGCGCAGCGCATCACCGTGACGCTCGCCGACGGTCGCACGTTCCGGGCACAGGTTGCCGGGACCGATCCGGCCATCGACGTCGCGCTGCTGAAAATCAACGGCGCCCCCGATCTGCCGGAGGCACCGCTTGGCAACTCCGACGAGCTGCGCGTCGGTGAATGGGTGTGTGCCATCGGCAACCCGCTCGGATACGTTCACTCGGTCACCGCCGGGGTGGTCAGCTTCATCGGCCGCAAGCTCTTCGATCCGAGCCTCGATGACTACATTCAGACTGATGCGGCGATTAATTTCGGCAACAGCGGGGGACCGCTCATCAACACTCGCGGGGAAGTGATCGGGATCAATTCGGCGATCAGTTCGCGGGCGAGCAACATTGGCTTCGCTGTCCCGATCAATCAGGCGGTCGACATTCTGCCGCAGCTCAAGTCCACCGGGCATGTGTCGCGCGGATATATGGGCGTGTTCCTGACCGACGTGACGCCGGCGCTTCAGCGCTCGTTGAACCTGTCGACCGCGCGCGGGGCGCTGGTGCAGGACGTGACAAACGGATCCCCGGCGGAGCGTGCAGGTCTGCATACCTATGACGTCATTCTCGACGTCGAGGGACGCGACGTCGGCACGAACGAAGAGCTCATTCGCGAGATCTCGGCGCGGCAGCCGGGCACCACCACACGGCTCGGCGTTCTCCGCGACACGCGGCATCTCACCGTTCACGTCAAGCTCGCCGAGCGACCACTGCGCGAAGACACCGACCACGATGCCCTCGACAATCGCTCGCTGCCGCGAATTCCGGAGCCGGCGACGGCCGACGTCCCGCTCGGCCTGACCGTCCGCGACCTGATTGGACGGCTCGAGGTACCAGATTCGGTCCATGGCGTCATCGTGTCGCGAGTGGATCCAACCGGTGCGGCGTTTTCCGCATCGATCCGCCGCGGCTTTGTCATTATGGAGATCAACCGACGGGCGATTCGCTCGCTGACCGACTATCGGCGCGCGGTCGCGACGGCCAAGCCGGGCGACGTGCTCGCGTTGTACTGTTACGATCCAACCCTTCAGCAGCGAACGCTGATTACGGTGGCGGTGGAGTAACGCAGTTGCAGGGCGCGGGTCTTCAGACCGCGCCACATCGGACACATCTCGCTCATGAAATCCCGCATTCTGGTCATTGACGACGAGGCGGAGATCCGCCGATCGGTCCGCATGATTCTCGAGTACGAAGGCTACGAAGTGATCGAGGCGTCGAGCGGGCCCGAAGGTCTGACGCTCGCCGAGCGCGAGGCGCCCGATCTGGTGTTCCTTGATATCAAGATGCCAGGCATGGACGGCCTTGACGCGCTGCAGCGTATCAAGGCCGCCAACGACACCCTGCCGGTCGTAATCATTTCGGGACACGGCACGGTCAGCACCGCAGTCGAGGCGACGAAACTGGGCGCCTTCGATTTCATCGAGAAGCCGCTCGCCAGCGAACGTGTCCTCGTGACGATCCGCAATGCGCTGGATCAGACCCGGCTACGGGACGAAAACATCTCACTGAAGCGCGCCGTTGAAATCCGTCACCAGATGGTCGGTGAGTCTCCGGCGCTGCGACAGGTGTGGGATGCGATCAAGCGCGCGGCGCCCACCAATGCCACCGTGCTGCTCCTCGGTGAGAGCGGCTCCGGTAAAGAGCTCGTGGCGCGATCGATTCACCGCAACAGTCTGCGCAGCCGCGATCGTTTCGTGCAGGTGAATTGCGCGGCGATTCCGGAGGAGCTGATCGAATCGGAGCTGTTCGGGCACGAAAAGGGGTCGTTCACTGGCGCGACCGAGAAGCAGATCGGCAAGTTCGAACAGGCCGATCGCGGAACCATTTTTCTCGACGAAGTCGGAGATATGAGCGCGAAGACGCAGGCCAAGGTGCTGCGCGTGCTCCAGGAGGGGGAAGTCGAACGGCTTGGCTCGGCCAAAACGATCAAGGTCGACGTCCGCGTCATCGCCGCGACCAACAAGGATCTCGAAGCGGAAATCGAGAAGGGAAACTTTCGCGAGGATCTGTACTTCCGCTTGAGCGTCATTCCGATTCGTGTCCCGCCGTTGCGCGATCGCCGCGAAGACATCCCCGCTCTCGTGCGGCATTTCGCGGATCTCTTCAGCCGCGACAACAATCGGCGGCCGCCGCGATTCACTCCAGCGGCGCTCGATCATCTTCAGCGCGCGCGATGGAAAGGCAATGTCCGCGAGCTGAAGAACACGGTCGAACGGCTCATTATCATGACGCCGGGGGAGGCGATCGACGTCGACGATCTGCGCGATATCGTCCGCCTTGAAGCCAAGGCGACTGGCGGCGATAATGAAAAGGAACGCCCCGGCACGCTGCGCGAGTTCAAGGAATCGGCCGAGCGGACCTTCCTGGTCGGCAAACTCCGCGAGAACAACTGGAATATTTCGAAGACGGCGGAAGTAATTGGGACTCCGCGCAGCAATCTGTACAAGAAGCTTGAGCAGTACGGCATCTCGCAGGAAGTGGATGGGTAGAGCCATGGTCAATGTTCAATGTTCAATGTTTAATGTCCAATGTTGATGTGAGAAACATTGAGCATTGAACATTGAGCATTGATCATTGAAAAAAACCGCCGCAGTGAACCAGACGATCGTCCGCCTTCGCTCGCTGCGCGAGCTACGGCGCGACAAGTCCGCCGTCATGATTAGTGGGCTTGCCGCGCCGAAGCGCGCGAAGCGCGCGGAGGCGGGAGGAAAGTCCGAACTCCGCAGGGCAGTGCGCCGGGTAACGCCCGGTCGGGGCAACCCGAAGGAAAGTGGCACAGAAAACACACAGCTGACGCCGGCGCAAGCCGGCAAGCAATGGTGAAAAGGTGCGGTAAGAGCGCACCGCGCCCGTGGCAACACGGGTGGCAGGCTAAACCCCGCACGGAGCAAGGCCAAATAGGGAAGCGCGATCAGAACGGCCCGTTCGAAGCTTCCGGGTAGGCCGCTTGATCCCGTCAGTGATGGCGGGGCTAGAGGAATGATCGTTACGCCAAGCTCGACGCCGAAAGGCGGAGAGCGTAGGCGAACAGAATTCGGCTTACGGTTCACTGCGGCGGCCTTACATACCAGCTTCCAGCTTCCAGCTTCCAGCTTCCAGCTTCCAGCTTCCAGCGAATACCCTTCCTTATCCTTGGCGATGATAGGATTCGAACGGCAGCGCTTCATTTTTCGGAGGGCGTTAATGCGCAGGGCTGTTCTCCCGGTTCTCACCTTCCTCGCACTGGCACTGTCGGTCGTCGCGGCGCAGCAGCCGTCGCAGGCCCCCGGGCAACTCCGGCCGCGTCCAGGAACAGGACGAGAGCCCGAGTTCCCGCCGCCGACAATCACCGATTACAAACCCAAGTCGACGCTGGTTGTTCCTGAGCATCCCGTTCCTCGAGCGAAGTTTCCGGTGGTCGACATCCACGGCCACCCCCCTGCACTCGTCAATCCGCAAACGATTCAGACCGTGCTCGACGCCATGAATCAGTTGAACATCCAGGTGATGGTGCAGGCGAACGGCGTCTCCGGGGATCGGTTGAAACAGCAGCTCGACGCGATTGCCGCGAGCGGTCACAAGGATCGGTTTGTCGTGTTCACCAGTGTGAACTGGCGCGCAATCAAGCCGGGGTTCGGCGTCGCCGCCGCGCAGCAGCTCGAGGCGGACATCAAGGCGGGTGCCCTTGGTCTCGGAGAAATCGGCAAAGACCTCGGCATGCGGATCAACAATCCGGATGGGACCCGGTTGAAGCTCGATGATCCTGAGCTCGACCCGGTGTGGGACATGGCAGGTCAGTTGAATATTCCCGTCTTCATTCACACCGGCGAGCCGCAAGCGTTTTTCGAGCCGCTCGATTACACCAACGAACGGTGGCTCGAGCTGGCGCTGTTTCGCGATCGACGGCATCAGGAAGGCGTGCGCTTCGAGGAGTTGATGGCCGAGCGCGACCGCATGGTCAAGAAACACCCGAAAACAAAGTTCGTCCTCGCGCACATGGGATGGCACGCGAACAACCTGGCGCGGCTGGGCAAGATGTTCGACGAAATGCCGAACGCGTACGCGGAGGTCGGCGCGATTCTGTACGATCTTGGCCGGCAGCCGCGATTCGCACGGGAGTTCTTCGTCAAGTACCAGGATCGGATCCTGTTTGGGAAAGACAGCTTTCAGCCTGACGAGTATCCGTATTACTGGCGCGTGTTCGAAACGGCAGACGAATACTTCGACTATTACCGCGACTATCACGCCTTCTGGAAACTGTACGGCATGAGCCTGCCCGACGACGTTCTGAAAAAGCTGTACTACAAGAATGCGTTGGCGCTTGTTCCGGGCCTTCCCAAGGCTGGTTTTCCGAACTGAGCCATCGCAGCATGGATATTGCTAACGTATAACCCATGGCTCACTATCTCGTGACCGGCGGCGCCGGCTTCATTGGATCGCATCTCACCGAGGAACTTGTCCGGCGCGGCCATCGCGTCCGTGTTTCGGACTCACTCGTCACCGGAAAGCGCAGCAATCTCGATCACATCTCGGGGGTTGAATTCCTCGAGGGCGATTTGGCGGATCTGGCGTTCGCACGAGAATCGGTGAACGGTTGCGACTACGTCTTGCATCAGGCCGCCATCCCGTCGGTCCCGCGGTCGGTGCAGGACCCGATTACGTCGAACACGGCCAACGTCGATGCGACCCTCAACGTCCTGGTTGCGGCGCGCGACGCCGGGATAAAGCGCCTCGTATTCGCTGCGTCTTCCTCCGCGTATGGAGATACGCCGACTCTTCCGAAGCACGAGGGCATGCCGACCGGGCCGTTGTCGCCCTACGCGCTCCAGAAAGTGGTTGGCGAACAGTATCTTCAGATGTTCACGCGGCTGTATGGCCTGGAGACGGTCAGCATTCGCTACTTCAACGTGTTCGGTCCTCGTCAGGATCCCTCGTCTCCCTATTCCGGCGTGATTTCGGTTTTTGCCACCGCGTTGCTCGACAACCGCTCACCGAAGATCTACGGCGACGGCGAACAGACCCGCGATTTCACGTATGTCGCCAATGTCGTCGATGGCGTGCTCAGGGCCTGCGAGGCGCCGAAGGCGAGCGGCGAAATCATCAACGTGGCGACAGCCGGACGCGTCTCTCTCAACCGGCTGTTCTACGCCATGCGTGATGTTGTCGGCGGCACTCTTGAACCCACGTATGCTGAACCGCGTAAGGGCGACGTGCGCGACTCGCAGGCCGACATCCGTAAGGCGAAAGAGTTGCTCGGATACGAGCCGGTCGTCTCGTTTGAAGAGGGCATCTCGCGCACCATCGAGTGGTATCGTGCCGCGCGAGCCGGGGCAAGCGCATAAAGCGCGCGCGAGTACGCGGCTCGTCGAGCCACGGATGAACACCGATTAAAAGAGCCACGGATGAACACAGATCAAAGGGCCACGGATGAACACGGATCAAAAGAGCCACGGATGAACACCGATTAACACGGATCCATGTTCTTCTGTGCTTCCCGCGAGCTTCCCGGCATTGTTCCGACTGCGAGGATGTTGCAGACGTTTCGCCCGCTGAATGCCGGCCGCCGAAGCTCATATACAATGCGTGCTCACCGCACTCGATGACTATTTCCCCCGGAACCCGTTTGGGTCCGTACGAAATCGTGTCGCTGCTCGGCGTGGGCGGCATGGGCGAAGTCTTCAAGGCCCGTGACACTCGATTGGACCGCACCGTCGCACTCAAAGTGCTGCCTGCTGCGTATGTCGCCGATAACGAGCGCAGGTTGCGCTTTGAGCGCGAAGCTCGGGCGATCTCCAGCCTGAATCACCCCCACATCTGCGCGCTTTACGATATTGGCAACCAGGACAGCGTGCCGTTCCTCGTCATGGAGCATCTGGAGGGAGAGACCCTGGAGGATCGTCTCCGCCGAGGCCCGCTGCCGCTCGAAGAGGCGCTACGTCAGGCCGTCGAGATCGCCGGCGCGCTCGATCAGGCCCATCGCCACGGCGTGATTCACCGCGATCTGAAGCCTGCCAATGTGATGTTGACCCGCAATGGCGTAAAGCTGCTGGATTTCGGACTCTCGAAGGTGCTGGAGCCGGCAGCGGCCGACGCTACCTCGTTGCCCACTGTATCGCAGGCTCTCACAGTGCAGGGGACGATCATGGGTACGTTTCAGTACATGGCCCCCGAGCAGCTCGAGGGAACCGACGCCGACGCGCGCAGCGATATTTTCGCGTTCGGAGTCGTGATGTACGAAATGGTCACGGCGAAGAAAGCATTTGAGGCCAGAAGCCAGGCGGGGCTGATTTCGGCGATCATGACCGCGGAGCCGCAGGCACTCTCGACGCTCCGGCCTATGGTGCCGCCCGTGTTGGAGCACCTGGTGAAGACATGCCTGGCGAAGGATCCGCAGGCGCGCTGGCAGACCGCTCACGACGTGCTGCTCCAGTTGACGTGGATCACCGAGACCACGCCACAGATGAGTGCGCACAAGCCTGTGGTGGCGCGTCGAAAACATCGAGAGCGGCTCGCTTGGGCGAGCGCGGCGGCGCTCTTGCTCGCGCTGGCGGCGATTTCCTGGATTCATTTCAGCCAGACACGCGCGAGCACTCGTCTCACTCGGTTCGTGATTCCGCAACCGGAGAATCTCAATTATGCACCGGGGTCGCCGCCCATCGTTTCTCCCGACGGCCGCACCATCGCAATGATCGGTCAGAATGCTGCAGGGCAGCGAGCCATCTGGCTGCGCCCGCTGGGCTCCTTGGAAGCCAACCCGGTTGCCGGAACTGAGGGCGTGGCAAGTTCCGCCTTCTGGTCGCCTGACAGCAGATATCTCGGTTTCTTCGCGGATGGAAAACTCCTCAAAATCGACGTTTCCGAGCCGTCTCCTGTATTACTTGCGAGCGCTGTGCGGGGACTGGGGGGGACGTGGAACCGCGCCGGCTTAATCGTGTTTGGAGGTTCCGCAGCCGGTTTTCCCGGGCTCCGTAGCGTTTCCGACAGCGGCGGAGAAGTGAAGGTCGTGCTCTCCGCGGACAAGACGCGACAAGAATCCATCTTGGTCTGGCCGTCTTTCCTTCCCGACGGGCGCCATTTTCTCTATGACTCAATAAGCACCGATACCGCAAAATCAGGCATTCGCATCGGCTCTATTGATTCCGACCAGACACTGCCGCTGGTATCAGGCACTGGGCCCGCGTTCTATGTCTCCGACGGCTATGTCCTCTTCACACGGCAGAACACGGCGTTCGCGCTCCCGTTCGATGCCGGCAAGTTGCGCGGCACTGGCGACCCGATACCGGTGACTGGGGGAGTAGGACTCTGGAGCGGCCCGCCGGGCTCGACGCTCACGGTGTCGCAAGCTGGCGTGCTCGCGTACCGCAGCACGTCAGCCGCCGATACCCAGTTGACTGCATACGACCAATCGGGCAAGCGGCTCGGCGACGTGAGCTCCCCCGGGCCTTACCGCCAGGCCGCGCTCTCGCCGGACGGAAAGCGAGTCGTTCTTGAGCGCCTTAATCGCGCAACGAATAGCTGGGACCTTTGGTTGCTCGATCTGACCAGCCGCATCGAATCTCCCTTGACGTTCGATCCAGCCGACGATACCGATCCGGTCTGGTCGCCGGATGGTAAGCAGATCGCATTCGCTTCGCTCCGCCAGGGGCATCTCGACATCTATCGCAAAGTGATCGGAACCGCGAAGGATGAGCTCGTGTATGCCGATGTTGATCGCAAGGTGCCGGAGTGGTGGCTCAACGACGGCACGATCCTGTACACGACAAGCAACGGCAAGGACTATCACTTGATCGCGGCCGAGGGCGAACGCAAGCCCAAGCAAGTATTCCACGCCGATTTCAGCACCGACGAGCCGTGCGTCTCGCCCGATGGCCGCTGGATCGCATTCAGCTCCCTCGAGTCAGGCCGGGCGGAGGTTTACATCGCTGCCTTCCCCGGCTTTACGGACAAGCGTCAGGTCTCGAACAGCGGCGGTGTCCAGCCTCGCTGGCGCGGCGACGGCAAGCAGCTCTATTACTTGAGCCTCGGTGCCACAATGATGGCTCTTGACGTCATTCCGGAATCGGCCGTTCCACGTCAGCTCTTCGAAAAGCGTGGACGCGTCGATTCCTTTTTTTACGACCTCTATGGTGTTACTGCGGATGGCCAGAGATTCCTGGTACTGGACACGATGAAAGAGTTTCAGGCTCCCACCACCGTCATCCTCGACTGGCCTGCTCTCCTGCCGCCGCAGAGATAAGGTGATTCCTGCGATAAACACGGGTCGATGTTTTTCTGTGTTGTCAGCGACCTACGTATCATTGTTGTTCCGTGTTTTTCCGTGGCACACGTCTCCGTGTCGCTTGTTCTTCCGTGGAAATCTTCCGTTTTTTTCCGTGGCTCATCTCGACTCTTCGTTGGTGTGAACCGGCGGCGTCATCGATTGAACGCCGGTTACACGGTCAGACCGGTGTGATTTCGACCGCACAGTTCGTCTCGCCACACCTGAGTTTCCACATTCTGAAACATCGAAAACTCGCCCCTCCGGCTCCAAGTTCAGTGCTTTCCTAAAGTCTCGATCGTGCAATAGCTTCCGCGAACAACGGATGGTGGTGGCGCGGCGGCGCTGTCCTTGCCGTCATCACGATCGGCGCGGACGACCCGTTCCGTAACAAAGCGGCCCGACCTCACCGCTTGAAACCCGGGTACTGCCGCGCCTTTCACTTCTTCCTGGAGGACAGCAATGCGTCGAATTCTGATTGCGATGGTGATTCTTGCATCGATCGTGGTGGCTCCCTCGATCGCTTCGGCTCAGGCAGCCAAGGCGACTGCCAGTGCGGCCAAGCCGAAGGCCACCGCGTCGAGCCCCGTGAACCTCAACTCCGCCTCCGTCGCGCAACTCCAAACACTGCCAGGCATAGGCGGCAGCACTGCCCAGCGAATCGTCGAATACCGGCAGAAGAATGGGTCGTTCAAGAAGATTGAAGAGCTGATGAACGTCAAAGGGATCGGCGAAAAAAGCTTTCTCAAATTGAAGCCGCTGATCACTGTTGGCGTCGACAAAGGCGAGAGAGCGGAGAAGTAGGCGCCTCTTCGATGGCGTTCTACGGAGGACGATCGAAACGGCGCCTGCCGGACAGGTATACCGCGGCTCCCGGTTTTACGCTGATCGAGCTGCTGCTGGCGCTCGCGCTCACCGTGGTGCTCGTGGGTGTCGCAATACCCGTTGGTGGAGACGCGCTCGATGAGATGCGCACACGCGCGGCGGCTCGCTACCTGGCAGGACGGATCGCCGACAGCCGTTTCAGCGCGATCAATAGATCCCGTGCCATCGCGCTTCGCTTCGTTGCAGGAACTCCAGATTATCAGTTTGCCACCTACGTGGATGACAACGGAAATGGTGTGCGAACGGTCGACATTCAGAGCGGGACCGATCGTCTGCTCGGAGGATTGCGCCAGTTGGGAACTGATTTTCGCGGCGTTCACTTTGGGCTGACGCTCGACATCCCGGACCTGGACGGTGTGCGCAATACGAACACCGACGGAGTCCGCGTCGGCACCCCGAAGATTCTGACCATCAGCCCAGACGGAACCGCTACCTCCGGGACGCTGTACGTGCAGGGCACTCACGCGCAGTACGCAGTGCGCGTGCTTGGTGCAACGGCACGCACCCGTGTCCTCAAGTACGAGCCGGGTTCGCGATCGTGGGTCAGTTCGTAAAGGATCGTCGAGGCGACCCGCGCTACGGCTGGTCGCCGGACGATGTGTCGCAGGCGACGTTGCGGCCGGGTTGTGTGGTTCATGTTGTGGACCTCAGTGCCGGAGGCGCCCTGGTCCAGGCGAACCGTCCGCTGCGTCCTGGCGCTCGACTGCACTTTCATCTGGTCCTCCGTCAGCAATCGTTCGGACTGGTTGCGCATGTCTTACGGTGCGCGGTGTGGACTCTCGATCCGCGCGAAGGGATCACCTACCGCGGTGCGCTTCAATTCGAGACGCGATGCGAACTGTTTCGGGAAACGGAAACGCAAATCGGGTTCGCCATTCCCGCTACCACGGTCAAGGACGACAGCGAGCAGGGCATCGCATACCCGACAAACGATCGGATGCCCGAGATGGTTGCGAGCGGGAGCGCGAAATGACGCGGGTTCTGCATTTCACAGTCTTAGTCGAAGGTGGGAGCGGTCCACAACCGCACCCCAGTTTTGTTGGTCTTTTCGGTGACGTTGCCATCCACCGAAGCGCGAGGGCGCTGGAGGGAACGCGGGAGGCGACCGAGATAATCTGCTTATGCGGCGATCTCCCACGCTCTGACTCCTGCCATGTCCCTGTCATTTGCACGTCGACCTAATCAAGGTCTTACGGGAGCCCGCTTCCTTCGATAGGTCCCAGTCGCCGCACGAGTTGTGCACAGTTGTTACGAGCAGACCGGTTTGGCGTTATGCTGCGAGCCTCGCAACGTCGTCCGAGATATGCCGGGTGGGCTACTGGTACGTTAGCCCGCTGAGAGAAAGAACCGAAATGGCGACAAGATGAAGGCACCGATGCAGATCGAGACTGCGCGCCTTACTCTGCGGCAACCCGGGATAGACGATGCTGCCGCCATCTTCGAGCGCTACGCGAGCGATCCTGAAGTCACGCGATTCCTGGGCTGGCCGCGCCATCGAATGGTGGAGGACACGCGGGCCTTCTTGCGGTTCAGTGCGGAGGAATGGAAACGATGGCCAGCCGGGCCTTATCTGATTCTCTCGCGCGCCGACGGTCTATTGCTCGGTAGCACTGGACTCGGGTTTCAGACCTCACAAGAGGCCGTGACCGGGTACGTCCTGTCAGAAGACGCTTGGGGCAGGGGCTATGCAACCGAGGCGTTGGCGGCGGTGATCGAAGTGGCCAGTAGCACGGGCGTGGTCCGCTTGTCTGCGCTTTGCCATCCTGAACACAGTGCCTCCCGTCGGGTTCTGGAGAAGAATGGCTTCGTTCTGGACGACCCGCCGACACGACGTGCGGAGTTTCCAAATCTGGCTCCGGGCGTTCAACAGGACGCGCTCTGTTACGTACTGCCGCTTGAAGAGAAGAAAGGCGACGCGGGCGAACATCGGTATCTGGACTCCTCCCCGGCGCCGACAATCGAGAAGATTTCGTAAGGGCCGACACGGGTGCATGGGCGAGGTATATCGCGCACACGATACGGACCTGAAGCGGCAAAAGCTTGGGACGGCGCAACGGCTGCTGGGTTCTCTGCAATTCCGACGGTGATGTCGTCGCAAGTTGGTGCGCTTGGCCGGGTCGACGTGAATGCCCTTCATCGGTGCGAGATCGATCATCAGACCGCCATCGATCGTTCCTCGTCCACCGACGTTGTGACCGCCGCCGCGCGTGCACGCGCCGTGCTTCGTCGTCGCCGGCATCGGTCGGTTGGAGGAGCTGGCCGGTAAAGGTCGGCGCGAGCTGGTCGAGGGTCATGGTTGAAGGCATGGTTGGTACTCCAGATAAGGAACATCGAAATCCTAGGAAAATCCTAGGAACGCAGAGTCGTTTTTCCTTGACAATCTCAGCCGCGCCGGAGGCTCTTCTTCGGCGTCAGTCCTACCGTGGAGGCGCTATGTTTCGCAGAATCTTTTTCACAGGGTTCCTCCTCGCGGCGTTGGTACTCTCAGATCGAAATCTATCGGCGTGCGGCGACAAGTTCCTGGTGCTTGGGCGATCGGTCGGCTATCAGAGCCTGCTGAAAGCATCCAAGCCAGGGACGATCGTTCTCTACAACACGGCAAGTCTGCCGAAGTCATTCAGCAACGGCGGTGGGTTCGATTTGCTGATGAACGTCGCCGGTCACCAATTGCGCACAGTGTCTGATCGCGCATCGCTGGAAAAAGCTCTTGCCGGTGGAAAAATCGATTTGGTGCTGGCCGATACGGTGACCAGTCGCCAGATTAGTGCCTCTGTAAATACATCATCGACCGCGGTCGTTGTGCCCATCGTCATGAACAAGAACAGCTCGGAGCGCGCCGTCTTCGAGAAAGAGTTCGGCTGCATGTTGCGCCTTCCCGCCGACGCGCGAAAGGTGATCGATGCCCTCGATCGCGCGATGAAGCTTCGCGCCAAGCGGTTTGCGGCACACGCTGCGTGAGGTTGAGCAGTGAAGAACGCATTTCTCGTCGCTGCTGCGATCAGTTTAGGCACCGCCGCTCCAGCAAACGCACAGGCGTGGCTTCCTGGAGCGGGACAGGGAGCGGTATCGGTGCTGTTTCAGGACATGGCCGTGCGGCAGCATCTTTACTCAGACGGAAAACCGATCGACGCCGGGCACATCGATTCGCACAACCTCATGCTCGACCTGACGTATGGCGTCACCGATAAAGTCGCCGTCAGTCTCAGTCTGCCTTTTGTGTCTGCGCGCTACAAAGGTGTGAATGCCCATCCGGGATCACTTCTGGATGATGGTTCCTCTCATGGAACATTCCAGGATTTTCGGCTCAGCGCGCGCTATGGACTGGTCGCTGGCGGGACAGCCGTGACGCCATTCGCTGATCTCATTGTGCCGAGTCACGCGTATGACTCCTACGGTCACGCGGCACCGGGACGTGACTTGACGGAACTGCAGCTCGGTATCAGCGCGGGACACGTGATAACACGGGGGCTACCGGGGATGTTCGTGCAGGCGCGCTACTCGTATGGATTTACCCAGCGGACCCTGGGGCGCTATCACGACCGCAGCAACCTTGATGCGGAAGTTGGCTATTTCATCAATCCGCGACTGAGGGTTTCTGGATTAACGGCCACTCAGTACACGCACGGCGGCGTTCTCTTTACTCAACAATTCCCCCGGGATATTTGCGGCATTCCAGACGATGAAAAACCGACTGCAGCGCGGCTGCTCGCCTGTCCAACGTTCATGCACCACGATCAGCTCGCGCGCGCTAACCTGGTCGATGTCGGGGCGGGCGCGCAGTTTTCTATCACGCGACGCCTTGATCTTTACGGGTCGTACATGACGACGGTCTTTGGTGAGAGCGTTCACTCCTTGCACCACGGAATCTCTATCGGCCTGTCGTGGGGCCTCGGAAAGAGCCGCCCTCCGATGCCTGGTCTCGACGACGAGACTGGACTGACACTTGCGAAGTGCCTTTGTGAAAAGGGGAAGACGCCGTAATACAGCTATCTGCGACCGATCGGTATCGCCTTGAAGCCGTCGTCGGAGCCGGCGGAATGGGAGAGGTGTATCGCGGCACCGACACCCTGCTTGAGCGTGCGGTCGCAATCAAGTTCCTGACCAGAAACAGCGCGGCACACAGCGTACCAGAACAACTTCTCAACGAGGCTCGAAGCGCGTCCGCGCTCAGCCATCCGAACGTCTGCACGATCTACGAGGTCAGCGAATCCGACGGTCGGCCCTGCATCGTCATGGAGTACGTCGAGGGCCGGCCGCTTTCGTCGATCATTCCTCCTGGCGTCGGCTTGCCGACTGATACGACGGTTTCCTACGGCATGCAAATCGCCGACGCGCTTGCGCACGCGCACGAGGCGGGCGTCATCCATCGCGATCTGAAGAGCGCAAACATCATCGTGACGCCGCAGCAGCGAGTCAAAGTGCTCGACTTCGGGTTGGCCGTACAGGAAACAGACCAGGGAGTCGACGATGAGACGTCGACAGTCGATGATTGGCGATCGGGTTCAGAGCCCGGTACGCCAGGGACCCTCCGCTACCTGGCACCCGAAGTCCTGCGAGGAGAGCGCGCCGATAGGCAAAGCGACATCTGGGCACTCGGGGCTGTGCTTTACGAGATGGCTGCTGGCAAACGCCCCTTCAACGGGCGAACGGCGCACGAGATCTCCGCGGCGATCCTCACGCAAGCTCCAGACCCATTGCCGTCTGAAGTGCCAAGCGGCCTTCGATCGATTATCCGAACGTGTCTCACCAAGGAGCGTGCACGCCGGTATCGCTCCGCATCGGAAGTACGTGCGGCTCTCGAGGCGCTGCAGCTTAACGTTGACGCCGGGGCTTCGGCGTCGATCTCTCGCCGTGCCGCTGCGCTCCTCGGAATCGGAGTTCTGGCTGCAGTCGTGATTGCGCTCGCAATGTCCGCGACCGCGTTGATGCGACGTAACGCCGTTTCACCCACGTCCTCTCCGATTGCCGACATGCCTGCTGTCGCGCCCGCAGCATACTTGGCCGTGCTTCCTCAGGTGCTCGACAACACTTCATCCGAGGAGGCGGCACTCACGGAGACCGTCGTTGAGGGAATGATCCATCGCATTACATCCGTCGAGGTTCCCGGGCTCAAGCTGATTGCGTTCCCGACAGTCTTCCAATTCCGAAGCTATACCGCGGACCCTCTAGCTAAAGCACGCGAAGAACTTCACGCAGCCTTCGTGGTTACGATCAAAATCTCGACTGATGCGCATCGGCTCACGTTTACTGCAGCGCTCGCCGAAACAGCAGATAGAAGTCAGATTTGGCTACAACGATATGAAGGTGTGCCGGACGAAATCTTTGGTATCGAGGCCGAGGTTGCCGAACACATAGTCGAAGAATTAATGAAGCGACTTTCGTCGGAGACGAAGCTGACTGATGCACAGCGCAGCAAGTTGAGAGATCAGCCAACACAGAATTTCACTGCCTACCGGCTTTATGCTGAGGGCCGACGTTTCTGGTACATGCCGACCGCAACACCTGACGGATATAAGAAAAGCCTGGCTTTTTATGAGAAGGCAATCGAGAAAGATCCAC
>Ga0207701_10000197_pt1 | contig 59996 bp, 57 predicted proteins | sample KBSSwiSSwithPhiX_FD_184294 | JGI IMG/M metagenome (GOLD analysis project Ga0207701, IMG submission 184294) | Switchgrass rhizosphere bulk soil microbial communities from Kellogg Biological Station, Michigan, USA, with PhiX - S5 (SPAdes) (version 2) | ecosystem: Environmental > Terrestrial >... | reverse complement strand
CCCGGTCCTGCCGAAGTGGCGGACTTTGAGGAAGCGCGGCGGCGGAGCCGTCGCACCGGCTAGCTCACACTCAGGAACGGGTTCGCGGAGTCCGCTTCGGCGGGTTCGCCGATGGAGTCTGCTGCGCTGTCGGCGGTGGCGCCGGCGTCGTTTCCGGAGGCGTCGAGTCGGGTGTGCCGGGGGCCGCAGGCTTCACGTCCAGCTGTCCGCGCAACTCGTCGCGGCGCTGCTTGGCCTGTTGGAGATACTCGCTGGCATCGAACTCGGCGATGAGCTTCTCGTAGTACGGCAGCGCCTCGGCGTTCAGGCGAACCTTCACCAGCGCTTCCCCGAGGTAGTAGTAGGCTCCGTCACGTCCGGTGAAGCCGGGGTCTTCCTTCAACAGCGCCTTCAGCCGATCGATAGCCCCCGGATACCAGCGCTGCTTGAAGTAGAAGACGCCTACTTCGTACTCGTGAGTGCTCAGCCGATCGCGGGATTCGCGGAGCTTCTGCTGCACTTCTGGCATGAGCGGGCTGTTCGGATACTTCGCGACGAAGACCTGGAACTCCAGCACGGCCTGGCCGGTCTCGGACTGATCGCGCTGGCTCGCGCGCATCTGCTTGAAGTGCGTCATCCCGAGCTTGTACTGCGCGTAGTCAGCGCGAGCGTTGGTCGGGTAGAACGTGAGGAACTCACGGTACTCGTTCACGGCCAGGATGAGCGACTCGGTCGAGTCCTCGCCGAGGTACGAATCCGCCAGCCCCAGCTTCGCGTCCGGCCGGTAGTTGCTCTGCGGATAAGAGTCGATGATCCGCCGGAAGTACTCCCGCGCCGTCAGCCAGTGCTTTTCCTCGAGGGTCGCCACCCCTCGATCGTACAGGAACTTGTCTGGCTCGTTGCCCTTGGGCAGCACGTCCTTCTTGCCGCCGCAGCCGACGACGAACAGCAGCGAGAGGGCAGCGATGAGCCGCAGCAGGGACCGGACACCAGGCGATGTGATCATGCGAGAACAGGAGAAGTAAGAAGCCAGTGATACTCGGCCGTCAGGCCGTCCTTGAGTGAAGTTGTCGGGCTGAAGCCCAGATCGGCGCGAGCAAGCGACGTATCCGCGTAGGTGTCGCGCATGTCGCCTTTCTGCGAGGGTTCGCGGCGGATGTCGATCGGCCGGCCGCTGATCTCGGCAATCAGGTCGAGCACGTGGTTGATCGACACGCGCGAGCCGCCGCCGATGTTGTAGGCGCGCCCAGGGACGCCGCGCGCGCCTGCGAGAACCGTGGCCGCCACCGCGTCACCCACGAACGTGAAATCGCGCGTCTGTTCGCCGTCCCCGTACACCGTGATCGGCGAGCCGTTGATCGCGGCCTTCAGGAAGCGATGAAAGCCCATGTCAGGGCGCTGGCGAGGGCCATACACCGTGAAGTAGCGCACGGCCGTGGCCGGCACGCCGTGATTGGCGGCATAGAGGTGGCACAAGTGCTCGGCGGCGAGTTTGGTCACGCCGTAGGGCGACAGCGGGCGCGGCAGCGCCTGCTCGTGCATCGGCAGCGGCGTGTCATCACCGTAGACCGACGAGCTCGAGGCGTAGACGAGCTTCTCGATCGGCCGCCCGACGACGGACTCCAGCAGGACCTGCGTCGCGTCGACGTTGTTGGTCGTGTAGATCTGGAAGTCGCGCCCCCAGCTCTTTCGCACACCGGCTTGCGCGGCCAGGTGAAACACGTGCGTCACGTCGTCCAGCAGCGCATCGAGATCCGCGTCCTGAATCGACGTCTCCACGAACCGGAACCGGTCGTGCGCCGCCACGGTGGCGAGGTTCGCTTCCTTGATCGGCCGCGGATAGTAGTCCGTGAAGCAGTCCACTCCCGTGACCGCGGCGCCGCGGTCGAGCAGCGTCCCGGCCAGATGGGAGCCGATGAACCCGGCGACACCGGTGACCAGCGCCTTCATTGAAACAGTTCCCTCACTCGCGGTGGCAGCCGGCACGGCCGCCCCTCCGGCGTCACGGCTGCATGCAGCGTTCGCCCCGTCGCCGTCACGACGCCGTCGCTCGTGCGGACGGCCTCGTAGTCGAACGACACCCGGACCGCGGAGACCAGCCGCCCCGCCGTACGGATCTCGATCTCGTCGTCGTAGCGTGCCGGGCGCAGGTACTGGCAGTGCGCCTCGACGACGGGAAGCTGAAAGCCCGCGTGTTCCATCTCGCGATAGGACCAGCCGAGCTGACGCAGCAGATCCGTCCGGCCCACCTCGAACCAGACGAAGTAGTTGGCGTGGTACACCACGCGCATCTGGTCCGTCTCCGCATAACGCACGCGCACGGTCGTGGCGCCGGTGCGATGCACGTGTGACGTCACGATCGCGACTGAGCCCCCGCGGCCTGCTGCGCCAGGGCCCGTAGATCGCGCGTTGTCTGCTCCGGATCGGGTGTGCCGAAAATCGCCGCGCCCGCCACCAGCACGGTCGCGCCGGCGCGCACCACCCGCGGGAGCGTCGTGCGGTCGACGCCGCCGTCCACCGACAGGTCCGCGCGGCTGCGGCGGGCGTCCAGCATCTGACGGACCCGCTGGATCTTAGACTCGCTGTGCGGGATAAAGGACTGACCACCAAAGCCCGGGTTCACCGACATCACCAAGACGACATCGAGGTCCTCCAGGACTTCGTTGAGTGCCTCGGGAGGCGTGGACGGATTGATGGCGACTCCGGCCCGGCAGCCGAGTTTCCTGATCGCGCCGAGCGTGCGATTGAGGTGGGGCAGGACCTCCACGTGCACGGTGATCGCGTTGGCGCCCGCCTCGGCGAACGCGTCGAGACAGGCGTCGGGATCGGTGACCATCAGGTGCACGTCGAGCGGCAGCGACGTCACGCGCCGCACCGCCTTCACGATGGCCGGGCCGATCGTCAGGTTTGGCACGAAGTGCCCGTCCATGACGTCCAGGTGGATCTGATCCGCGCCGCCCCGTTCCACCGTCCTCACCGCGTCGCCGAGCGCGGCGAAGTCGGCCGAGAGGATCGACGGCGCCAGGCGCACGCTCATCGGCTGACCTCCAGCGCGATCGCTTCACCCGGGCCGACCTGGAAGCCTCCGGCTGGCGTCTGTCGAATCACGATGCCCGAAGGGACGCCTGGGTACGGCTGCGTGCCGACGACCGCGACGCGGAAGCCGCGCGTGCGGAGCAGTTCGGCCGCTCGATCGCCGTCGACGCCGATGAGATCGGGCATCACGTAGCTCACACCCCGCGCGCCGCGATTCACCAGCAGCGCGACCGTCGCGCCGTGCGTGCCCGGCGCCGGGTCCTGGGCGATCACCGCATCAGGCGCGTAGTCGTGGCTGCGCACCTCGGCTATACCGGCCAGTTTCAAGCGGCCCTGCGCGAGACGGACCTCCGCGCTACGCTCGGAATCGCCAACGAGCGAGGGCACCACGATGACCTCCTCGCCCTGGCTCACCCACACGTGAATGGACCGCTGGCGACGGACGTGCGTTCCTGGCGTGGGGTCCTGCTGCACGACCGAGCCAGCCGGGATCTTCGGATCCGTCCGCCGGTTCTCGTCGACCCGCAGGGTCAATCCGAGATCATCGAGCCGGGCCGACGCGTCGTTCACCGAGCGGCCCGCGAGGTCGGGAACCGTGACCTCGCTGGCGCGAACTGACATGCGCACGGCAAGAAATGCGGACAGCAGGTAGGTGGCGCCGAGGGCGGCCAGCAGGACCAGCAGTTTGCCCGCGCCCCACACGCGGGAGGTCAACGCCATGCAACCATTCAGTGTACTACACGGGGGCGATCAGCGGGCGCGGCTGCGGTCGGCCGCCGCGGCGAAAAAGGCTTCCAGGCCATGTAGATCCGGGCGGGTGTGCAGATGGCCCTGCCCGTCGAGCAGCTCCGACGGGACGCCGTCGCTCGACAGCGACTCCGGGCCGGCCTGGCGGAAGCCCCGTTCGCCGCTGAGCCACCCTTCGAACACGCCCTCGTTCTCCTCCGGCTCGCTGGAACAGGTGGCGTAGACCAGCCGGCCGCCGGGGGCCACCAGGCTCGCCGCCTGGCGCAGCATCCGCGCCTGAACCGCCGCCGCCTCGCCGACATCACGCACCGAGCGGCGCCAGCGGATGTCCACTTCTCGCCGCAGCGTGCCCAGGCCGGTGCACGGGGCGTCCACGAGCACGAGATCGAAGATGTCCCTGAATGGGGCGCCAGCCGAGAGGTCGAGCGCGACGATCCTCGCCTGACCAGCGCCTGCGGCGGCCAGGTACTCGCGCAACAGCTTCAACCGCCGCCAGCGGCGGTCCGCCGCGACCAGGAGGCCGCCGCGCGCTGGTCCGGAGGCGAGCACGAGCGTCTTGCCTCCCGGCGCGGCGCAGGCGTCAAGGCTCCGCCATCGCAGCTGCCGACCGCACATCAGCGCGACGAGCTGCGAGGCCTCGTCCTGGACAACAAACAGCCCCTGCTTCGCCAGCGGTGTGCGCAGCGGGTTACCGCGCAGCACGCGCAGTCCGTCAGGCGCAAACCCGAGGTGCTCGGTCTCGATGCCCGCATCGAGCAGCCGCTCGCCGAGCAGCTCGCGCGACGTCTTGAGCGTGTTCGCCCGAATCGTCAGCGCGGGCTCATGGTTGTTGAATTCGACCCACGCCGCGGCTGCCTCCGGGCCCATCCGGTCCACCCATCGCTCGACCAGCCATCGCGGGTGTGAGCCCGTCAGGCTGAGCGCATCGAGCCATGCCTCGCGCCTGGCTGCCGTGCCCCCGGAAGGCGCCTGCGGAAGATCCAGCCGATCGCGTGTCCGCGAGACCTTGCGGAGCACGGCGTTGACGAAGCCGGCTGCGCTCGTCTTGCCGGCCGCGCGCGCCAGGTTGACCGCGTCGTGCACCACCGCGGACGCCGGCACGCGCTCGAGGAACAGCAACTGAAAGACGCTGAGGCGGAGGATCTCGAGCACTTCGAGATCGAGCCGCGCGAGCTCGCGCGTCACATGGCGGGACAGCACGTAGTCCAGGCGATTGCGCCACCGCAGCGTGCCGGTGACAATCGACGTGACGAGGGCGCGGTCGCGATCGTCCTTCAGCGGCTCGCGCGACGCGACGATGGCTTCGGCGAGCAGCGCGCGGCCCGACTCGATGGCGCGCAGAGCCTCGTACGCCGCTCGACGAGCGGGAGCCGTCATTCCATTCGGGCGCCGACGGCGAGCTTGCGGCCCGCGAGGAACTCTCGCGTCGTCATCGTCCGGCGTCCCTCGGGCCGCAGCTCAAGGATGCGAAGCGTTCCGTGTCCGGCCGCGATCACCAGGCTGTCGGCTTCGGCCTCGAGGACGCTGCCGGGCACCGCTGAAGACGGTGCAGGCCCATCCGATACGGCCGTCTTCAGAATCAGCAGCCGGTGCCCGCCGATCGTCGTCGATGCATGTGGCCAGGGGTGCAGTCCGCGGACCTGGTTGCGCAGCTCGTGCGCCGATCTCCACCAGAAGATGGGGGAGTCGGCCTTGGTGATTCGATCGGCGTAGGTCACACCCGCATCCGGCTGCGGCTCCTCGGGCACCGGGCCTTGCGACAGCCGCTCGACCGTGTCCGCCGCGAGTGCTGCGCCCATTTCTGCCAGCGCGCGCTCGACGTCGGCACTGGTCTCTTCATCGCCAATGGCACGCCGCTCAACCGCCAGCATCGGGCCCGCGTCCAGCTCGCGGACGACCCGCATGATCGTCACGCCGGTTTCGCGATCGCCCGCAAGCAGAGCGCGGTGGACGGGCGCCGCTCCGCGCCATCGCGGCAGGAGCGACGCGTGGACGTTGATCATGCCGAGCCGCGGTGTGCTCAGCATCACGTCCGTGATGATCCGGCCGTAGGCGGCGACGACGCCGAGGTCGGCATCGAGCGCCCGGAAGGCCGCCAGGAAGCCTTCGTCCTTCAGCCGCTCGGGCTGCAGGACCGGAATGCCGCGCCTGACGGCGAACGCCTTCGCGCGCCCGGCCGTCAGATGGTGGCCACGGCCGCGCGGACGGTCAGGCTGCGTGATCACGCCGACGACGATATGCCGGCTCGCCAGCAGGGCAGCCAGCGTCGGCACGGCGAACTCGGGGGTGCCGAAGAACGCGATGCGCAGAGGCGCGTGGGTCACCATTGGCCCCTGCGTTTCATCTTGTGGATCTTGCGCAGGATCTGCTGGCGCTTGATGCCTCGCAGCCGATCGACGAACGTGGTCCCGTCGAGGTGGTCCATCTCGTGTTGGAGGGCCCGTGCGAGCAGCCCCTGTGCGTCGATCACCTGCTGATGGCCCTCACGGTCCCGGTACGAGAGTACGGCGTTGGCCGGACGCAGCACGGTGGCGGCAAAGCCGGGCACGCTCAGGCAGCCTTCCTCCTCGAGTTGCGTTCCGCTGCGCGAGACGAACTCCGGGTTGACGCAGACGCGGAGCTCTTCAGATCGGCGCCCAGCCGAGATATCGACGACGAACAGGCGCAGCGCGACGCCCACCTGCGGCGCCGCCAGACCGACGCCTGGCGCGGCATACATGGTCGCGATCATGTCGTCGATGAGCTGCTGAATCTCCGGCGTGAGCTCGCCGACCGGTTCCGATGGACGATGCAGCACGCGGTCGCCGTGCTTGACGATGGGCCGGAGCATCGCGGCGTCGCGTCAGGATCGCGCCGGTGCCGGGTCGGGAGCCTGGCGAGGCGCGAACCGGGCCCGCACGGTGGCGGTGCCGGCGTCGACCGCGCGCGTGATGTCCGCCAGGTTGTCGCCCGTGAACTTCTCGAGGAACGCATCGGCCACGACCAGGCTGACCATGGCCTCGCCGACGACCGCGGCAGCGGTGACCGCACAGACGTCGCTGCGCTCGATGGCGGCCGGGGATTCGGCGAGTGTGGTGAGATCGACGGATCGGAGCGGCTGCATCAAGGTGGCAATTGGCTTCATGTATCCCGTGACGCGAAGCTGCTCGCCGTTGGTGACGCCGCCTTCGAGGCCTCCGGCGTTGTTCGTCAGCCGCGAGACGCGGACCGCCGGATGCCCGGTCGGCGGTTCGCCGGCCGGCACGATCTCGTCATGGATGCGCGAGCCTGGAAGCTTCGCGACGTCCGGCCCCTTGCCGATCCCCACCGCTTTGATCGCGTGGATTGACATGATGGCCTGCGCGAGCCGCCCGTCGAGCTTTCTGTCCCACTGGACGTAGCTGCCCAGGCCCACCGGCAGGCCCGTCACCACGACCTCGAATGCGCCGCCGAGGGTGTCGCCGGCCTCCCTGGCCTGATCGATCGCCGCGATCATCCGCTGTTCGACGGCTGGATCGGCGCAGTGCAGCGGCGAATCCTCCGGAATTGCGCGGATCCGATCGACCGTGACGGCCAGCGACTCGTCGATTCCCACGCCGCCAATCATCGTCACGTGGCTGAGAACCTCGACGCCGAAGTGCGCAAGCAACTGCCGCGCGAGAGCGCCAGCGGCGACACGCGCTGCCGTCTCCCTGGCGCTCGCGCGCTCGAGCACATCGCGGATGTCTTCGAGGCCGTACTTGAGAGCACCGGCGAGGTCGGCATGGCCCGGGCGCGGGCGCGTCACGGCCGTGCGGTTGGCGCCCGTGGCTTCCTCGGGCATCTCCGCCTCGACGTGCATCGTCTTCTGCCAGTTCTGCCAGTCCTTGTTCGGGATGAGGAGCGCGATCGGGCCGCCGGTCGTCCTGCCGCGCCGTACGCCAGACAGCACCTGCGCGCGGTCGGATTCGATCGCCATCCGGCGTCCGCGGCCGTAGCCGCCCTGCCGCCGGCGAAGCGCGGTAGTCATGGCGTCGAAATCGATCGGAAGCCCGGCGGGCATGCCGTCGATGATCGTCACGAGCGCTTGTCCGTGCGACTCACCAGCGGTGAGAAATCGCAGCATAGCCGCAATATTCTATACGAACTTTCTGCGACGTCCGACCGCTCGGCGGCGTCTGGATACGCGTGCCGCGCGTTCGTGCGGCGCTCGAAAGTGACTGAGCCTGCGAGACCTCGGCGTCCGATCCCGACGCGCACCGATCGCGGCTGACGCCACCGCGACGCGTCTTGCAGCGAGATCCGGTGTGTCTGATCCGCTGCCTCTCGTCGCTCTGAGGTTTGCCCGATGCGCTGACGGCACGTACGTCGATCTTGCGACCGGCCGGCGAACCGTGGTCCGCATCGGCGCGATCGATCCGAGTGCGCGCGGTGAGCTGGCGGATCTGGGAGCGGCGCTGGCGTCGTTATCGCATCCGGATCTGGGCTCGTATCTCGACTTCGGACAGATCGGTACGACGGAGTGGTTCGAGGCCAGTGACGTGTCCGGTATTGCCGGGTTTCCAGCTCGTGTGCGGGCCGCGTCGTTTCTGTGCAGCCTGGGACTCTCGTCGGTTCGGATCATCGACTGTCACCCAGGACGCGGCTTCGCCGCCAGCCTTCTTGGCGCGGACGGGTGTCCGGCTGATGTCGCCGGCGCTCTTTCGGCGTCCGGCCCCAACCTGGGCATCCGGCTACTCGAGCGGCCACTCGTGACGCGGCTCGTCGATCGCCTCGATGCCGTGGCAGGGACCGGCCCGGTCGTGTGGAACCTTCGCGCCCAGCCGGGCGCGGGGTGGCGGTCGGCGTGGCGAGTCCTGGCGCGAGAGGCAAGGCGCCGGGGCGTGGTGCCCGTTGCGTCAGACCTGCTTGGGGCACCGGTTCGCCTCGAGGACGGCACGCAGCCGTGGCTGGGCAGGCTGTGCGATCACTCCTTGCTCGTGGCGTGCGAGACGCTTCGGTGGGACGCCGATGCCGCGTCGAGATTGTCCGCCCTCCTCATCGCGATCGGATCGGCGAGCGCGCGCATGCGGATAGTCCTGAACGTCGTCCGGGAAGGGAGCCCTCCCGGCCTCATTGAAGTGCTGACGCCTGTCACGCCTGAACGCCCGGCTCGGGCGGTGGTTGTCGAGTGCGGCGCCGAGACCAGGGACCTTCTGTCGCAGACCACGGTGCACGAGCGCCCTCTGGACCACGGCGAGACAAATCTGCGGGCTCTTGCAGATCCCGGTATCGCGCGGGTTCTCTCGCGAGCGGCCATCGATGAAGGACGTGGCCGTCGCGCACGGGCGTGCCGGACACTGCGACGCGAGGCGGCTCGACTCGAGAGACGGCGTGACGCCGCACGCGCGCCGGTATGGGCTGCACTGGCCGCCACATGTGCCCGCGGCGGCCGTGTGCTCGAGGCGGAGCGCGCGTGGAAACAGGCCGCGGACGGTGCCGCGCGCGATCACCAGTGTCCGCCACCCATGCACTTGCTGGTCGCGCTCGCGACAGCATGGATCCATGATGCACGGCTTGCTCGCGCCGAGGCATTGCTGAGGAGCGCGATCGAAGCGCATCGAGTCGAAGGCCTGGAACCGACCGACGATCTGGTCGCGCAGCTTGGCGAGTGTCTCTACTGGCAGCGCCGGTGGCCCGACGCCATGAACGTGGTCGATGGGCGAACCGATGTGGCGGCACGCGTGGTGCGCGCGCGCCTTCTCACGGCACAGGGAGCGATCGAACCGGCGCTTTCGGAGATCGCGCAGGCCGTCGAGCTCGCGCGGAAGGAGTCCACTCTGTGCCTCCTTGCACGATGTCTTGCTGTACGCCTTCGCATCGACACGACACTGGGAGACACGGCCCATGCCGCCGCCATGGCCGGCGAGCTCGAGCGGATCACGCTCGCCGATCCCGCCGAGCGCGCCGAGCGCGACCTCGCGTTGCTCGAATCGCGCGCCGTCTCCGGCGCGCCTCTCGAGACGCGATGGAGGGCCGCTGTCCGGGCACTCACCGGAGCTGCCGCGCCGCGATTGATCCGCGCACGCGCGCGGCTTGCCGCGGCACTGACGACCCGGCCAGTGGACCTCGACACATTGCGTGACGAAGTACGCCAGGCCGCCTTAGCCACCGGCGCGCACGCGCTGGTGTCCGACGCGACCAACTGGATCTGGCCCTGGCCGCGACTCGCCATTCCACGGAGTCCCCTCATGGTGCAGGACATCGTCGCCATCCTCGAAGCGTGTCAGCAGGACGCCGAACCGGAAGCGGCGGTGACGCGTGGATGCCACCTGCTGGCGTCGCGCACGAGCGCGGCTGGCGTGGCCGTGTTCGGCGCAGACGACGACCGACGCCCGGTTGTGATGGGCCGCACTGGCCGGCCTCCATCGGCCGTCGTGGCAACGCGCGTGATTCGCCTGGCGGCGCCACTCGGTCCCGAGCGGGGTGAGGACGGGTGGGAGGCAGCATGGCCAGTTCGTCACGGCGAGGCGGTCATCGGTGCCCTCGCGTGCCGCTGGGCCGCCCATCCAACCGCCGACGCCGTATCGCTCGCTCAAGCGGCTGTCGCCGCGCTGGCGCCTGTAGTGTCGATGGCGCGTCACAGAGAGAAGCCGGCCGTCACTGGCGGCGAGCTGATGCTGATTGGCGGCAGCGACGGCATCGGACGCGTCCGCCGCGCCATCGACCGCGCCGGCCCGGCGCCGTTCCCGGTGCTGATCGAGGGAGAGAGCGGCGCCGGGAAAGAGCTGGTCGCCCGCGCCATTCACTTGCGGAGCCCACGGCACGCACGACGCTTTTGCGCGCTCAATTGCGCGGCTCTGACCGACGACCTCGTCGAAGCAGAGTTGTTCGGCCACGCGCGCGGTGCGTTCACGGGCGCCGTGGCCGAGCGCGCCGGCCTTTTCGAGGACGCCGACGGCGGCACCCTGTTCCTGGACGAGGTCGGCGAGTTGAGCGCGCGTGCGCAGGCCAAGCTGCTGCGCGCGCTGCAGGACGGTGAGATTCGACGGCTGGGTGAAACGCGTCCTCGTCGCGTGGACGCCAGGATCGTCGCAGCCACCAACCGGTCGCTGTCCGACGACGTGACCTCGGGCCGGTTCCGCGCCGACCTTCGGTTCCGCCTCGACGTGATCCGGATCGACGTCCCGCCGCTGCGGAGCCGCCCCGAGGACATCACGGAACTGGCTCGGCACTTCTGGCGTCTCGCGGCGGATCGCGTCGGCAGCGGCGCCGTGCTTGGCGCCGATGCGCTCGGCGCCCTGGCACGGTACGGCTGGCCGGGGAACGTCCGCGAGCTGCAGAACGTGCTCGCCTCCGTCGCAGTCGGCGCACCACGGCGCGGCACGATCGGGCTGTCCGCGCTGCCGGCTGCTCTGCGGGACACGGCGACGACAGGCTTCACGCTGGACGAGGCGCGCCGGCGATTCGAGACGGGGTTCGTGCGTGCGGCGCTGGCCCGGGCAGGCGGACGCCGCAGCCGCGCGGCAGTCGACCTCGGAATCAGTCGGCAGGGGCTGGCGAAGCTGATCGATCGGCTCGGATTGACGGCGCAGCGAACCCTATGACGTGCGGAGCCGCGCGCGCAGGCGAAGCAGCCGATCGTTGCCGGGCGCCACCGCCAGCCCGCGCTCGACGGTCTGGCGCGCAGCGTCAGTACGGCCGGAGCCGAGCTCGGCCTCGGCCAGGTCGCTGAGCAGGGCCGGATCAGGTCGCACCGGATCGATGGCCCGCGTCAGCCACGTCGCCGCCGTGGCAGGGTCGCGCAGGGACATCGACCACGCGCCGATTTGCCGCGCGACCTCACGCGATGTCTCGGCCGACGGCGAGGCGAGCACGGCATAGCGCACCAGCGCGTCACGCGCGCGTCGCGTGTCGGACCGGGCTTCGGCCATCGCCAGGTATCTGAACGTGTCGGGATCCACCGGCAGCTTGGTCGATGCTTCCCGCAGCGAGCGCAGGCCGCCGGCGACGTCGCCGGCGCGAAGCTGGGCCCGGCCGTACAGCGCCAGCTCGCGACTGGTGGAACCGCCACGCAGAATCGCGGCCCGCAGCGCCTCGACGGCCTTGCCAAGCGCGACACGGTCCGACCGCGCTTCGGCCACGTGAAGCCACACTTCACCAAGCATGGCGTAGATGACGTCGGTGTCGGGGAAGCGCTCGGCGGCGCGACTGAGCGTCGTCACGGCGAGATCGGTGCGATCGGCGTCCGCGTACGCGCGCGCCAGCACGAGCCGTCGCTCGGGGTGCGAGGGCTCGAGCGCAGCCAGCGCCTCGAACTGCTCGATCGCATCATCCCGCCGCCCCAGGCGGCGGTAGACACGCGCAAGCGACTCGCGAGCCGGCGCGAGCGCCGGCGCCAGGCGGACAGCGCGCTCCAGCGCGGCGAGGGCATCCCGTGTGCGGTTTTCGGCGTCGAGGCAGAGCCCCATCAGGTAGTAGCCTTCGGCGAAGCGGTCGTTCAGGGCCAGCGCGCGCTGCAGTGGAGGAATGGCCGTCGTGGCCTGATTGTTCTGATAACGGGCGAGCGCGAGCTTGTAGAGCACCTGCGGCGATCGGTCGTCGAGCACGACGTATGCGGCGTAACGCTCGGCGGCGCGGTCGAACCTGCCGAGCGCGCGCTGGACGTCACCGGCCTGCTCGAGGGGACGCGTGGCGCCGGGGTCGAGTTCACTCGCCTGTCGAAGGTCTCGCAGCGCGGCCTTGAGGTCGCCGACCGTGTGGTAAGTCTCACCTCGCTTGAGGTAGCCGAGCATCGATTCCGGCTTCAGCGCGATGGCGCCGCTGAAAGCTTCAATGGCGGGGCCGGACTGGTCGGCGGCCAGGGCGGTCTCGCCCTCGGCAATCAGCCGGCGGTATTGCCGGTCCCGGCCGGCCGCCGTCCAAGCTACGGCCGCTGCCGCCCCGACCAGCAGGACGCCGCAGGTGGCGAGGATGGTCCGCCGCACAGGGCAATCCTATCAGGGGCAAGCTGGGACGCTGCCCTCAGCGTCCGAAGAGCATGGAACTTCCGGGGTTTGCCGGTGTCTAACTCTGCAACCAACAGGCCCGAATGGCCGGGCCGGTCGGGACTTGCTATAGTCGGAGTAGCGCCTGTGGCCGAGGATCTGGCAGTTCCATCGGCGGCACGTCCGGGGTCATGGCAGGACGTCGAGGATCGCGAAGCGACCTTGGTGGCCCGGTGTGCGCGGGGCGACGAAGCGGCCTGTGTGGACCTGGTCAACGAGCACCAGCGCATGGTCTTCCAGTTGGCCTATCACCTGCTGGGCGACCGTGACGAGGCGCTCGACCTCTCCCAGGACGTCTTCTTCAAGGTGTTCCGCACCCTCTCCCAGTTCCGGGGGCAGTCGCAACTACGGACCTGGATCTACCGCATCGTCGTGAACCAGGCCAGAAACCGGCAGCGGTGGTGGCGGCGGCGCCGCCGGTCGAGCCAGGTGTCGCTCGACCTGCATATCTTGCAGCACGGCGACCCGGTGGGCGAAGCGCAGATGGCCCCGGACCGGGTGTTCGCCCGGAAGGAACTGGGCCGACGGCTGTGGGCCGCACTCGAAGGCCTGCCATTCGACCAGCGGTCGGTAGTCGTGCTCCGTGAGATCGACGGGCTCAGCTACGAGGAGATCGCGTTTTCGCTCGGTGTCACGCTCGGCACGGTGAAGTCCCGCCTGACGCGCGCGCGCCAGGCCCTTCGTTCGGTGCTGCAGGAGGCGACGCCATGATCCGCTGGAGCTGTCGCGCGACGCGTCGTTTGCTCGAGGCGTACCACGATGGCGAGCTGCCGATGGAGGCGCGAGCCTCCATCCAGAACCATCTGCGGCAGTGCCCGAGCTGCTCGGCCGAGCGTCATCGTCTGCGCCAGGTAGGCGTCGAGCTGAGGTCGGCAGTCAGCGATCACGCACCGGTCGATCCCGACGCGCTCGGCCGTCAGGTGCGGGTGCGGCTGGCCATCGGGCCAGGGCCTTCGCTGACGAAGCGCATCCGGGTGCTGTTCGACGACATGCACCTGGTGTGGCCGGCGCTCGGCGCCGTCGTCGCGACGCTGGCCTGCGTGGCGGCAGCGCTCGGCCTGATGCGTCTGACGTTGCGTGAGCAGCCAGCGTCGATGGCCGCGCTGATCGGTGTGCTCGCCGATCCAGGGTCGAACCGGAATCCGGTGTCCCTGGACGGCCGCCTGATGGTGCCGCGCACGTACGGGATCAACCCGCCGGTCGTCGATCGGGAAGACGCCGTGTTTGCGCTGGCTGCGGTTGTGACTCGTGAAGGCCGTGTCAGCGCGCTCGAGCTGCTGCTGCAGGACGCGGGCCGGTCGCCCGTGGGGCACCGCGCGATCGTCGCGCTGCTCGACGCCGCTGCGCAGACGAAGTTCGAGCCCGCGCGCGCTGGTGATACTCCGGTGGCCGTGAACGTGGTGTGGCTGCTGGCACAGACGCGGGTGCGCGGCCGCCTCGTACCGCCGCCCTCGTCGCCAGTCGAGCGCCCGCGAACGATCTCGCGATCGGGTGAGAGCTCCGACACTTACCCGGCGCGCCTCTCGACCCCGACCGCAGCCTAGCTCAGCGCCGCGCCTGCGCCTCGGCGCGCGTCGTCGCCACGTTGTTCATCGCGTCGAACGCGCGCAGGATGATCTGGCGATCCCCCACATCCTGATCGAGCACCAGCTCGAATTCCTCGGTTCGTGAGTCGGCAATCCCGTCCTTCGGGTAGATCGGGCGCCAGCGGTCGGCCTCGATCGAGTACTCGACGCGCTGCACGGGCGAATCGGCGTCCTTCACGGTGAACCGCACCGTCGTACGGCCGTTGTCGCGCGTGACCGAGGCGATCGTGATCGACGGCGGCGAGTTGTCGACGTCGAACGTGTCGCTCTCACGCTCGGCCACCAGCGCGGCGCCGGGCGGGTTTGCCGGCGCATCGGAGGCCAGCACTTTGATGACGTAGGTTCCGTTCGGCACGGACGTCGTGTCCCAGACGAACAGCGGATCCGGGAGGTTCCGCTTCAGCACTTTCCAGGTCGTATCGCCTTCGCGGCGGTACTGAATGTCGTAGCTCAGGTCGTCGTCGTTGGCGTCCTGTGCCTTCCAGACGATCGTCTGCAGGCCCTTCTGGTAGCTGCGCCGTCCGAGCAGCGGCGCGCCGGGGCCGATCTGCGGGCCACTGGCGCGCTGCGTGACAGGCGGCCCATCGTACCCCGCAATCTCCGCCTCGCCCGAGGAGAACGGCCTCTGAAAGACGATGCCAGGAGGATGAATCGTGATTGACGTGATCTCCGGCCGCTGATTGCGTTGCTGGTAGGCAATGGTTACCGACGTGATGACCGGGCTCGCGCCGCTCGCGCCGGCAAGCTCGAGCTTCCACTGCAGGTATCGCGCTTTCGGGCTGACGATCTGCTCGCCTTCGCCGCGGCGGTAGGCGTTGGACCACGCGCTCCACGTATCGTCAGGCGCGGCGCTGTTTCCCGTGCGCGTGAACAGCTTCACGTCGCCGCCGGCCGGCACGGTGCCGCGCCAGCTGATCGTGCCCCACGTGGCCACTGACTCGGCATCGCGGACATCCGACTCGTACGACCCGGTCGCCGCCGGCGTCGCCGACAGGCGGAACACCTTGCCTGGGTTCGCGGTCGAGACGAGCAGGCCGCTGGCATCTTGCACCATCGACGTGACCTGCTGCGCGGGCGCGCGCACCAGCAGCGTCGTTGCCGACGGCTCGCCCGCCACGCGGTAGATCTTCCCCTTGCTGCCCGTAGCCACGAGCACTGCCCCATCGCGATCGAGCGCGACGTCGTACGGCGTGTCGTCGGCCGACGTCCAGACGATGTCCCAGACGCCGTCGGGCTGAATGCGGTAGACGGCGCCCTTGCTGACACCCCGGCTCGTGTCGCGGCTGCCGCCCATGCTCGTCGGCGTGCCGACGTCCACGACCGTCATGCCGGTGATCTCGGCAGTGACCGTCGGCACGGGCGGGCGACTCGGCTCCGGCAGGACAGGCACGATAGGGGAGCGATCCTCGCTGGGCTTCCCGCTGAGCGCGGCGGCGTACACGAGGCCGCCGGCTCCTGGCCGGAGCGCGCTGACCTCCTGCAGGTTCGAGTCAAGCAGCAGGAACCCGGTGCCGGATGCGTTGATGCGGAAGACCCGGCCGGGAGACTCGGTGCCGGCGAGCAGATCGCCGCCAGACGTCAGCAGCATGCTGCGCACGTGCGTCGCTTTCGTGCGGTAGAACGGCGAGCCCTTGCCGTCTGGCGCGACCTTGTAGATGAGCCCCTTGTCGCCGGTTGCCACGAACAGCGTCCCGTCCGGCTGGCTGGCCAGCGCCCAGATGTACTTGTCTTCGGGATCGAAGAACGGCGTCGCGGCGCCCGAGGCGTCCACTTTGTACACCCGCCCGTCGGGCGACGTGCCCACGTACAGCCCGCCGCCGGGCGCGAACGCCAGCGCGTGCACCTCCAGCTCGGTCGAGTCGTAGAAGAGCGAGAACTTGCCGTCGCGAGTGACCTTCATCACCTTGCCGTCGTTGCCCGAACCGACGAACACGGTGCCGTCCGTCGCGACCACTGCACCCCAGAGCACGGGCGCGTCGGTATCCGCGACTGCCGTGAGGGACGGGCCGAGCAGGAGTCGGCCGTGCAGGTCGATCGACAGGCTCGTGGCATCGCCCTTCAGGAAGTCCGCGAGCGTACCCACTTCCCAGAAGCGCGCCCCGGCCGCGTTCACCGCGACGCCGCATGCGAACAGGCAGAATGCAACCGGCAGCAGCCGGGACAGCGGTCTGGACATGGACGTGGGGGTCCTCGGCACGCGGAGCGTCGTATCAGTTCTGATCGAGCGAGAGGGTCAGGGTCCGGGCGCCGCTGACGGCGTACTCGGTGGGGATGTCCCATTCGCCGAGCGTGGCTGTGCCGAGCGACGACACGCCGCTGCCGCTGCGTTCGCCGTCGAGCACCGCCAGCACCGACGCGGGAAGAGCACTGAGCGATTCGCCCTCGACCACCGCGCCGGCATCGCTGCTGACAAGCCGGACGTAGAGGCGGTTGTTCTTGCGGGCCTTGTTGAACGCCTTCACCATCTGTGCGACGTCCCGTGCCTGCTGGGGCCGGCGGATCTCGCGCTGTTCCCATTGCGTGAGCCGCGAGCCGTCGGCGACGAGCAGCGTCAGCGACCCGCTGGCGTTGACCGGAATCTCGACCGGCACGGTCTGCGTCACTTCGTCGCCCCGATACGTCCGCACGAGGAGCTTCACTTGCACGGTCTTGCCAGGCTTGATCGACGGCGCGTCGACCCACACGCGCTCGAGCTCCGCCGTTCTCGGCATCTCGGACGAGACGATGGTCAGGTCCAGCGCATCGATCTCGACCGGCTCGACGTCGTTGGTCAGCAGGAAAGCCAGCGGCCCCGCGATGTAGCTTGCCGCGCCGATTGACGGCGACTCACCCGTGAAGAGATCCTCGAACGCAATCTGCCCGTGCCCCGCCACGAGCGCGCGGCCCTTCACCGTGAAGCTCGAGGAGCCGAACTCCCGCTCGTACGATTTCAGCGTGTTGACCAGAGACAGGTAGGTCAGTAGCGGCGTGAACAGCTGGTCGCGGACGATCGTGAACTTGAACTCGCGACGCGGCCCGCGATCGGTCTCGAGCGCCAGGTGCACCGGCAGCATCGAGGGCGCTCGGCCGAGCGTTCCGGCAATCGCCGTCGCGCGATCCTGCTCCACGGTGCCGACGATGCGGCCGAGCGAGGCGATCTTCGACGAGGACATCAGGCTCGGCAGGACGACGTGCACGAAGGCCTGGGTCATCGGGAAGGTCGTCGGCCCGAGGTTGAAGAAGGGATGGCCGAACGCGTAAACACGGTTGTCGACGACGTTGGTGACCGTGCCCGTGGCGCCGAGCGAGAGGTCGCCGTCCACGAGACCGACACCGATTGGATCGCCAGGCGCAAGGCCGGCGCTTGCCGGCGTGCCGATTGCGCTCGCCGACCCTGCGACCGCGCCAGCCACAGGCTGGAAGCCGCTCCGCCCGAACGCGTTGGCCAGGTCGACTGCCGTGTCGCCAGAGAAGCCGCTCAGCACCAGCGGCGTGGCGATTGGCTGCAGCATCGCGCCCAGCTCGGCGCCCGACCAGCTCGAGGCCGAGCGTCCGCTGAAGCTCACGTCGTTCGTGGAGCGCGCGAAGGGAGACGTCCGGTCGAAGACCCGCTGGAGCGTTGCGGTGAGAGACGCGCTCGTGACGGGCAGCTCGAGCCGCACCTGCGCGGTGGACGGACGTCGAGCGGTGGACGAGGTGGCGTCCACCATCTCGTCGATCGGGGTGATGCCCGCGATCGCCTCGCGCGAGAACTGTCCCAGCGAATAGGAGACGGCGCCAATCAGCCGGCCGTCGACGTACACCGGGCTGCCGCTCATGCCGGCGATCACGCCGGTGGTCGCCAGCGGGCCGCCCTCGAGCCGCGCGAGGATCAAGCTCCGGCTGGGGCCGATGATGTTCTGGAGGACGCCGAGGATGTGGACCTTGAAATCCTCGACCCGGGAGCCCTCGAAGACCGTCCGGCCAATCCCCTCCATGCCGGGGGTGATGTCCTTGATCGGCAAGGTAGGCTCACCGGCCCGGAGGGGCCAGACGGCCAGGATCGCCATCAGGAGCGCGCTGAGCGCGCGGCGTCTCGACATCGTGTGTGAGAACCGTTTCTATATGGACGTTCGGGACGCGCAGCCGGCTGGCTTCGTCTTTGAATTATAGCGCACTGGGCTGTGCCAGACCGTGCATTTCGACCCCGGTGGTTGACACCCGCGAGGGCCGTCTGTTAGCGTTCAGCCTAGGTTTCACGTGACGTCGGCTCTCCCTCACTCCTCGTGCCTCTCGGTTCGCAAGGTGACTGCGACGGGCGGCACGGGTGCGTACGGGAGCTGGTGGCGGTTTTATAGCAGCCCGAGGGGAGAGGCCTAGCAGCCAACGACGCCGACCAGCAGCGTGTTGCACGACCAAGCCTCTTCACCAGACCGGTGCAAGAGGCTTTCGTATTTTATGGCCCAGTTGTGCGTGACCATCGGTGCCCCGACGCTCGCGGATCTTCGCGAGCGGCGCGATAGGGCGGCTCGCGACGCCGACCTGGTGGAGCTGCGTCTCGACACGGTCGCCGACCCGGATGTCGCCGGCGCGCTGGCCGGACGTACCGGCCCGGTCATCGTCACCTGCCGCGCGAGTTGGGAAGGCGGGCACTTCCGCGGAAGCGAACAGACTCGGCTGCAGTTGCTGCACGAAGCCTGGGCCATGGGCGCCGAGTACGTCGACATTGAGTTTGCGGCCTTCAAGGGTGCCCCGTGGGTGGAGGCCACGCACGGGGAGCGGCTGATCGTGTCGGCGCACGACTTCGATGGTGTGCCCGGTGACCTTGCCGAGCGCCACCGCGCGATCTGCGCGACGGGCGCGTCGGTCACCAAGCTGGCCATCACGGCGCACGGCCTCCGCGATGTGGCCCGGCTGGCTGCGCTCGCTCGGCCGGCCACAGGCAAACAGGTGCTGCTCGCGATGGGGACACCGGGGCTCGTCACGCGCATCGCGCCCGGGCGATTTGGCTCCGCGTGGACATACGCCGGCGACGCCTGGGCGCCGGGACAGATCTCGGCGTCGCGGCTCCGCGACGAGTTCCGGTTCAGCGAGATCTCCGATCGGGTCGCGCTCTACGGGGTCGCGGCGCGGCCGTCGGGTCACTCGATGTCGCCGGTGATGCACAACGCCGCGTTCCGCGCCGCGGGGCTGGACGCCGTTTACGTGCCGCTCGAAGCGCTGGATGCCGCGGACCTGTTCGAATTCGCCGACTCGCTCGACGTGCGTGGCGCCAGCGTCACCATCCCCTTCAAGACCGAGGTGCTTCCTCGATGTGAGCCTGATGCCGCCTCGCGCGCCGCCGGCGCCGTCAACACCCTGGTTCGCCGCGATGGCCGCTGGCTCGGCCGCAACACCGATATCGCCGGCCTGCTCGCACCGCTGGCTGGCCGCTTCAGACTCACGGGCTCGCGGGTGACGATCCTTGGCGCGGGCGGGGCCGCGCGCGCGGCGGCCTTGGCCTGCGCCGGAGCGGGCGCGATCGTCACCGTTTGCGCGAGACGCCGGGATCAGGCGGCTGACGTCGTCGGCGCCGCAGGAGGGTCCATCGGTGCGTTCCCGCCGGAGCGCGGCAGCTGGGACCTGCTGATCAACACGACGCCGGTCGGCATGCAGCCGGTGACGGACGCCACGCCGATGCCGGCGTCGCACCTGGATGGCCGCCTCGTCTATGACCTGATCTACAACCCGCCCGAGACGCGCCTGTTGCGCGACGCGCGCGAGGCGGGGCTCGAGACGCTCGGGGGGCTCGACATGCTGGTGGCGCAGGCGGAAGCGCAATTCGAAATCTGGACCGGACAGCCTGCGGCGCCTGGTGTCATGCGCGCGGCCGCGGACCGGCGACTGCGGACTTTGATGGCGCCCGCGCAGCCGGCGCCGACCGGATCACTATCATGAAGCAGACGTCGTTCGACGATTTCAAGGAGCTGGCGAGCCGGGGCACGTTCGTCCCCGTCTGCAGGGAGATCATCGCGGACCTGCTCACGCCGGTGTCCGCGTTCCTGAAGATCGCCGAGCACTCCGACTACGCGTTCCTGCTCGAGAGCGTGGAAGGCGGCGAGCACGTGGGCCGGTACTCTTTCCTCGGCAAGGATCCCTTCCTCGTCGTCCGCGCGCGCGACGGTCACACCATCGTGGAGCGAGCCGGCCAGACCGAGGAGGTCGCGGACGGCTTCATTCCCACCGTGCGCCGGCTGATGGCCGACTTCCGCGCACCATACGTGCCCGATCTGCCGCGCTTCACCGGCGGGGCCGTGGGCTACCTCGCCTACGACGCCGCGCACTGGTTCGAGGCCGTGCCGACGGCGACGGGCCCGCTGGAAGGGCCGGCGGCGGCAGCCGATCTCGCGGTGTTCATGCTGTTCGACACGATCCTCGCGTTCGATCACGCGCAGCACCGGCTGCTCCTCATCGCCAACGCGCGCATCACGGCAGACGATGATCTCGAGGCGCTGTATCAGTTCGCCTGCGCGCGGATCCGGTTCCTCGAGGTGGAACTGGAACGGAGCCTGTCGGCGGTGAACAAGGCACAGGGCGGCGCCGTCGCGCTCCGCGCGAACATGACGAAGGAGACATTCGAGGCGAACGTCCGCACTGCCAAGGAGCACATCGCCGCCGGTGACATCTACCAGGTGGTGCTCTCGCAGCGGTTCGAGGCCGACGTCACCGCGGACCCCTTCACCGTCTACCGGGCGCTCCGGCATGTCAACCCGTCGCCCTACATGTATTTCATGCGCCTCGGCGGTCTCGCCATCGTCGGCTCCTCGCCGGAGATGCTGGTGCGCGTGGAGGGACGCCACGCGCTGACGCACCCGATTGCAGGCACCCGTCCTCGCGGGCGAACGGTCGACGAGGATCAGCGGCTGGCCGAGGAGCTGAAGCGCAACGAGAAGGAGCGCGCCGAGCACGTCATGCTGGTTGACCTCGGGCGCAACGACATCGGACGCGTGTGCGAGTACGGCTCGGTGCGCGTGCCGCAGTTCATGGCGCTCGAGCGGTTCTCGCACGTCATGCACCTCGTCTCCGTGGTCGAGGGCACGCTGTCGGCCGAGACCGATCGGCTCGACGCGCTGGCGTCGTGCTTCCCGGCAGGCACCGTGTCCGGCGCGCCGAAGGTGCGTGCGATGGAAATCATCGCCGCGATCGAGCCGACGCGGCGCGGTATCTACGCCGGCGCCGTGGGTTACCTCGACTTCGCCGGCAATCTCGACTTCTGCATCACGATTCGCACCGTGGTGATGACGGGCGGCACGGCGTACATCCAGGCTGGCGCCGGCATCGTCGCCGACTCGAACCCGGCCGCGGAATACGAGGAGACGCGCGACAAGGCGAGAGCCGTCGTGCGGGCGCTGGAACTGGCGCAGCAGGGGCTGTAGGTCGAACCGATGATCTTCGTGCTCGACAACTACGACTCGTTCACCTACAACCTCGTGCAGTACCTCGGCGAGCTCGGGGCGACGCTGCTCGTGCGTCGCAACGACCAGATCACGCTCGACGAGATCGCCGGCCTCGCGCCCTCGCACATCGTCATCTCGCCAGGGCCGGGGAGGCCTGAAGACGCGGGCGTGACGCCGAGCATGATCGAGCGCTTTGGGCCGAGCGTCCCGATCCTCGGCGTGTGCCTCGGGCATCAGGCGATCGGGCTCGTGTGCGGCGGACGCGTCGTCCGCGCGCCGGTGCCGATGCACGGCAAGACGTCGGTCATCGAGCACGACGGCCGCGGCGTCTTCACGGGACTTGCGAGCCCGATTGAAGCGTCGCGTTACCACTCGCTGATCGTGGAGGAGCAGGGCCTGCCCGACGTGCTCGAAGTCTCGGCACGGAGCCGCAGCGACGGGATCATCATGGGCCTGCGGCACAAGACATGGCCGCTGCAGGGCGTTCAGTTCCATCCCGAATCCGTCCTGACGTCGGAAGGGCGCCGCATGCTGCGCAACTTCCTGGACGGCAGGTAACGGAGAACGCCGTGCTGACCGACCTGCTGTTGAAGCTGACGAGGCATGAGGATCTGACGTCCGACGAGGCCGCCGCGGCCATGGATCTCGTGATGACGGGCCAGGCGACCTCCGCGCAGCTCGCCGCGTTGCTCGTCGGCCTGTCGATGAAGGGCGAGCGGCCTGAGGAGATAGTAGGTCTCGCACGGACCATGCGTGTGCATTCGGTGAAGCTGTCGCGTTCGTACCCCGAAGCGTTCGACACGTGCGGGACAGGCGGCGATCGCGCCGGCACGTTCAACGTGTCCTCGGCGAGCGCGCTGGTCATGGCCGCGTGCGGTGTCACCGTCGCGAAACACGGCAACCGGTCCGTGTCGAGCCGCTGCGGCAGCGCGGACGTGCTCGAGGCGCTCGGCGTGGCGATCGCGGCGCCGGCGAATGTCGTCGAGCGCAGCTTGAACGAGGCCGGCGTCGCGTTCCTGTTCGCGCCGTCGTTCCACCCGTCGATGAAGCACGCCGGGCCGACGCGCAAGGAACTGGGGCTGCGAACCGCGTTCAATCTGCTCGGGCCGCTGACCAATCCCGTTGGACCGCGCCGGCAGATTGTGGGCGTGCCACGTCCGGAGCTGACGGAACTGCTGGCGCGTGCGCTGCTGATGCTGGGCTCCGAGCGCGTGTGGGTCGTCCACGGCGCCGACGGGCTCGACGAAATCTCGACGACCGGCTACACGAAGGTCTCCGAGGGACATCAGGGCGCCGTGCGCACGTTCCATGTCCACCCCGGCGACTTCGGCTTGCGCAAGGCGAGCCTGTCGTCCCTGGAGGGCGGGGTGGCCGCCGACAACGCGGTGATCGTTTCGCGCGTGATCGACGGAGAGGCGGGCCCCGCGCACGACATCGTGGCCCTCAATGCAGGCGCCGGCCTGTTCGTCGCCGGCCGGGCCGCCAGCGTACGCGACGGCATTGCCGCAGCCTCCGAGGCGCTCACGTCGGGACGCGCGCGGCGTGCGCTCGACGCGATGATCCGCGTCACGACGGGAGCGGGGCAGCAGGCATGACGTCCGACCTGCTCCAGGCCATCGTCGCGGCGACGGTGACGCGCGTTGCGGCGCGGCGCGCCGCGGTGCCCGCCGCCTCACTCGAGGCGCGGACGATCGTGCAGGGCGCGCCTCGCGGCTTCAGAAACGCCCTCGCTGCGCCCGGCCTCCACGTGATCGCGGAGTGCAAGCGGCGATCGCCGTCACGCGGCGTGCTTCGGGAGGACTACGTGCCGGCGTCCATCGCGGCCGGTTACGAGCGCGGAGGTGCCGCGGCGATATCGGTGCTCACCGAGCCGACGTTCTTCGACGGCGACCTGGCGCACCTCGAAGCAGTCCGGAGCGCCGTCTCAGTGCCGCTGCTCCGCAAGGATTTCATCGTCGACGAGTACCAGCTCGTCGAGGCACGCGCCTCCGGCGCTGATGCCGTGCTGCTGATCGTCGCCGCCCTGAGCGATTCCGACATGCGGAGGTTGATGCGATCGGCTGAGGCGCTGCGCCTCGACGTGCTGGTCGAGGTCCACGACGAGAGCGAGCTCGATCGCGCGCTCGAGGCTGGCGCGACGCTGGTGGGCGTGAACAACCGGAACCTTCGGACCCTCGAAGTGGACGTAGACGCCTCCTTCAGGCTGGCCGCGCGACTGCCGCGCGGTGTGCTCGCGGTGGCGGAGAGTGGCCTTCGGACGCGCGCCGACCTCGATCGCCTGGCGCAGGCGGGCTATAAGGCCTTCCTCATCGGCGAGCGGTTGATGACGACGCCCGATCCGGGGGCGGCACTGGCGGCCCTGCTCGGCCGGGGAGCGGCAGCGTGATCGTGAAGATCTGCGGCATCACGCGCGCGGAGGACGCCAGGCTGGCCGCGAGCCTCGGCGCGACGGCGATCGGCTTCATCTTCTGGCCGTCGAGCCCGCGCGCGATCTCGCCGCTTCGGGCGCGGGCGATTGTGGACGCGCTGCCGGCGTCTGTGACCACCGTAGGCGTGTTCGTCAACGCCGGGCGCGACGAAATAGAAGCCGCGGCAGATGAGGCGAACCTGCAGGCCGTGCAGCTCCACGGCGACGAGACGCCCGATCTGGCGCGCTCGCTTTCGCGTCGCGTCATCAAGGCGATCCCCCTGACCGGGGACATCGACGAGCGCGTCAATGAATGGCCGGGGACCATGCTGCTGCTCGACGCGCACGACGCGGCGAGGCGAGGCGGCACCGGCCGAGTCGTCGACTGGGATCGCGCCGCGGCCATCGCGCGGACTCACGACATCATTCTGGCGGGGGGCCTCGGGCCGGGAAATGTCGCTGACGCTGTCGCACGCGTCCGCCCGGCTGGCATCGACGTGTCGTCCGGCGTCGAGTCGTCGCCTGGCATCAAGGATCCCGGGAAGCTGCGCGCGCTGTTCGACGCGCTTGCAGGTGTGGAGGCATAGGTGAGCCTGAACATTGCCACCGAACGGCTCGCGTTCGGCCGTCGCGACCCCGACGCACGCGGATACTACGGCCCGTTCGGCGGCCGGTTCGTGCCCGAGACGCTCGTGGCGCCTGTCGAGGAGCTCGAGCGCGAGTACTACCGCGTCCGTCAGGATGAGTCCTTCCTCGCCGAGCTCGATGACCTGCTGACCAACTACGTCGGCCGGCCAACGCCGCTCTACGAGGCGCGGCGGCTGTCGGCCGAGTCGGGCGGCGCGCGGATATTCCTGAAGCGCGAAGACCTGACGCACACGGGCGCGCACAAGATCAACAACGCCCTGGGGCAGGCGCTGCTGGCCCACCGGATGGGCAAGCGGCGCATCGTCGCGGAGACGGGCGCGGGACAGCACGGCGTCGCCAGCGCGACGGCCTGCGCGTTGCTCGGCCTCGAATGCGTCGTTTACATGGGCGCGGAAGACATGGCGCGGCAGGCGCCGAACGTGCTGCGCATGCGGCTGCTTGGCGCCGAGGTCCGCCAGGTGGACGCGGGAAGCCGCACGCTGAAAGACGCCATCAACGAGGCGATGCGCGACTGGGTCACCAACGTGGCCGACACGTACTACCTGCTCGGCAGCGTCCTCGGTCCGCATCCGTATCCGCTGATGGTGCGCGAATTCCAGGCGGTCATCGGCCGTGAGGCGCGCGCGCAGATGCTCGAGCGAATCGGCCGGCTTCCGGACGCGATCGTCGCGTGTGTCGGCGGTGGCAGCAACGCGATGGGCATCTTCGACGGATTCATCGGCGACGTCGGCGTGCGACTCGTTGGCGTCGAGGCCGGCGGTGAGGGCATCGTGCCGGGACGCCACGCGGCGCGATTCGCCGGCGGCGCCATCGGAATCCTGCAAGGCACGCGCACCTGGGTGTTGCAGGACGCGCACGGCAACATCGAGCTGACGCACTCGATTTCGGCGGGCCTCGACTACGCCGCGGTCGGTCCCGAGCACGCATGGCTGCAGCAGCAGGGCCGTACTGAATATGCCTACGCGACGGACCAGGACGCGCTCGATGCGTTCGGTCGCCTGGCGAGGCTGGAGGGGATCCTGCCGGCGCTCGAATCCGCCCATGCCATCGCGCAGGCGGCGATGCTCGCGCGTGATCTCGGGGCGGACGCCGTGATCCTCGTGAATCTGTCGGGCCGCGGCGACAAGGATCTGGCGACGGTGCAGAAGAGTCTGGCGTAGGGGCCAGGAACCAGGGGCCAGGAATCAGGGGCCAGGGGCCAGGAAACAGCAACCAGGAACAGGAACCGTGTCACGTATTGCGACGACATTCGAGCGGCTGAAAGCCGAGGGCCGAACGGGGCTCGTGACCTACATCACGGCGGGTGACCCGTCGCTGGAGCGGACGCGCGATGTCCTGCTGGCACTCGCGCGATCGGGCGCCGACGTGATTGAAGTGGGCGTTCCGTTTTCGGACCCGCTGGCCGACGGCCCGGTGATTCAGCGTGCGACGGAGCGGGCCCTGGCTGCTGGCGCGACGCTCGACAAGGTCCTGACGCTGGTCGCCGACGTGAGGCCACGGCTGGAGGTGCCCCTGGTCCTCTTCACCTACGCCAACCCGGTGGCCCGGATGGGGTTCGAGACCTTTGCCCGCCGCGCCGCCGCCTCGGGAGTGGACGGGGTCCTGACGCTGGACTTGCCGCTGGAAGAGGCCGGAGAGTTCCGCGAAGTGCTCAGAAATCAAGGGCTTGATACAATTTTCCTTTTGAGCCCCACAACGACGGACGAGCGGATCAGGCGGGCGGGCAAGTTGGGAAGCGGCTTCCTCTATGGGATCAGCCGCCTCGGCGTGACGGGCGCCCGCGCCCAGGTGGCTGCGGGAGCCGCCGATCTGGCGGTCCGCATCCGCCGCGAGGCCACGCTGCCGCTCGCGCTGGGGTTTGGCATCTCGCGTCCGGAGCACGTGCAGGAAATCGGCCGCGTCGCCGACGCGGCGGTCGTGGGCAGCGGCCTCGTGCAGATCATCGCCGAGGCCGGCGACAGCGCGTCGCTCGTACCCGCGGTGGAGGGATACGTGCGGTGGCTGACGGGCGCGGGCGCGCAGCCGGCGAGTGCCGGCGCGATGGGGAGCCGGGGCGCATGAGCATCGACGATCTGCGGCGTCGCATCGACTCGCTCGACGAGCGGATCGTGGAGCTGCTCAACGAGCGGGCGTCCTGCGCGCTGCGCCTCGGCGAGATCAAGCAGCAGCTTGGCCTGGAGATCTACCAGCCGGAGCGCGAGTCGCAGGTGTTGAGCCACGTGCGCGAGCACGGCGTGGCAACGGGCGGGCCGCTGGGCGGCGAGGCGCTCACGCGCCTGTTCGAGCGAATCATCGACGAAGCGCGCCGCCTGGAACGTGAGTCAGCGACGGCGCATGGCGGGGCTTCCGGCGACGGACACGGGGGCGAGGAGTCCTAAACAGCGGGCGCCGCGCGCCGGCCCAGGGCCGCGCCGGAACCGGCAGGAGCACCAAAGGTGGAGGTCAGCAGTATGGTCGTCGTAATGCAGGAACGGGCCAGCGAGGATCAGATCGAGAAAGTGGTCGCACACCTCGTCAGCCTTGGCATGGATGTGCACCGATCGACTGGCGTCAGCCGGACGGTGCTGGGCGCGGTGGGCGACGACCGGCGGTTGGACCCGCGGCTCATCGAGATGCTCGACGGCGTCAGCGAGGTGCTGCGCGTCACCGAGCCGTACAAGCTCGCCAGCCGGGCGTTCAAGCCCGAGGGCACCGTCGTCACGATCGGCGACGTCCGGATAGGCGGCGACGAAGTGATCGTCATGGCGGGCCCGTGCTCGGCCGAGACGGAGGAGCAGGTCAACACAACTGCCGCGGCGGTGAAGAAGGCCGGCGCGAAGATCCTCCGCGGGGGCGCGTTCAAGCCGCGCAGCTCGCCGTACAGTTTCCAGGGCCTGGGCGAGGAAGGCCTGCGGATGCTGCGCGACGCGGCCAATCAGCACGACATGAAGCTGGTCTCGGAGGTGATGGACATCAGCCAGATCGAAGTCATCGACAAGTACTGCGACATGTTCCAGCTCGGCGCGCGCAACATGCAGAACTTCACGCTGCTGCGCGAGCTGGGCCGGACGCGCAAGGCCGTGCTGCTCAAGCGCGGCATAGCGGCGACGATCGAGGAGTGGCTGCTCTCGGCCGAGTACATCCTGTCGGGCGGCAACAGCCAGGTGGTGCTCTGCGAGCGCGGCATCCGCACGTTCGAGAACTACACGCGGAACACGCTCGACATCTCGGCGATCCCCGTCGTCAAGAAGCTGAGCCACCTGCCGATCATCGCGGATCCCAGCCACGGCACGGGACGCCGCGACAAGGTCGCGCCGATGGCGCGCGCGGCGGTCGCCGCCGGCGCCGATGGCGTCATCATCGAGGTTCACACCGATCCCGATCACGCGCTGAGCGACGGCGCGCAGTCGATGTTCCCGGCGCAGTTCGATCGGCTGATGGCCGAGCTTCGCATCATCGCCCCGGCCATCGGGCGGACGATCTGCCTCGAGCCTGTCATGCGCCGCGGATGGAGCTAGACGGCGACTTTAGGCGCATCGCCATCGTCGGCGTCGGGCTGATCGGCGGGTCGGTGGCGTTTGCCGCCCGCCGCGTCTTTCCCGGCGCCGCCGTTGTGGGCGTCGATCGCGACGACGTCGTGACGGCGGCGCGGCAGCTGGGCGCCATCACGGTGGGAGCGACGGACCTCCAGGCGCTGGCCGGTGCGGATCTCGTCGTGCTGGCGGCGCCCGTGCGTGAGAACCTCCACGTACTTGCCAGTCTGCCCGCCATCATCACCGGGCCGGCACTGATCACCGACGCGGGCAGCACCAAGCGCGCGATGGTGGAAGCCGCGCGGGCTCTTCCAGAGCGGCTGCAGTTCGTCGGTGGCCATCCGCTGGCCGGGGCCGCCCGCGGCGGCATCGAGGCATCGCGTCCGGACCTCTTCGAACGCCGGCCGTGGGTGCTGACGCCGGATCTGTCGACGCCGCGTGCGACGGTCGATCGCCTCGCCAGCTTCGTGCGCGCGCTGGGGGGCTCGCCGTTCGAGCTCGATCCCGAGACGCACGATCACGTCCTCGCGTACACCAGCCACCTGCCGCAACTCACTGCGAGCGCGCTGATGCACGTGGTCGGCGAAGCGGTGGGGGAGAACGGCCTGCAGTTGTCGGGCGGCGGCCTCGCCGACACGACACGCGTCGCGGCCAGCCCGGCCCGGATCTGGAGCGACATCTGCGCGACCAACGCAGACCAGATCCTGCCCGCACTCGACCGGCTGATTGCGACGCTGGAGGAGATGCGCACGCACCTCACGGACGGCGGCGTCGATCCGCTGTTCGAGTCGGCCCGTCGCTGGCGGGGGCGGATCAGGAGCTGAAAGGCCGGCGAACGCGATCTGGATCCATAATCGCGTCATGAACAAGGTGCTCGACTCCGCCGACGAGGCGGTCGCGCGAATCTTCGACGGCGCGACGATCATGTGCGGGGGATTCGGCGTCTGCGGCAACCCGGAAAACCTTCTGCTCGCTCTCCGCCGCCGCGGCACGCGCAACCTCACCGTCATCAGCAACAACGCCGGCATCGACGACTTCGGCCTGGGCCCGCTGCTCAAGGCTCACCAGATTCGCAAGATGATCGCGAGCTACGTGGGCGAGAACCGCGAGTTCGAGCGCCAGTTTCTCGCGGGGGAACTGGACGTCGAACTGGTCCCGCAGGGCACGTTTTCCGAGCGCATCCGCGCCGGCGGCGCCGGCATCGGCGGCTTCTTCACGCAGACCGGCTGCAACACGGTCGTCGCCGAGGGCAAGGAGACGCGCGTCATCGACGGCCGGCCCTACGTGCTGGAGATGCCGCTCAAAGCCGACTTCGCGCTCGTGCGCGCGCACCGTGGCGATCGGCTCGGCAACCTCGTCTACCGGAAGACCGCGCGCAACTTCAATCCCATGATGGCCACGGCGGCCGAGTGCACGATCGCCGAGGTGGAGCACCTGGTCGAGCCCGGGGAGATTCCGCCCGACACCGTACACACGCCGGGCATCTTCGTGCGGCACATTCTGCAGGGCGCCGAGTACGAGCACCGCGTGGAGAAGCGCACCGTGAGGGAGCGCCGTGGATAAGCGCGATCGCATCGTCATCCGCGTCGCCAGGGAACTGAAAGACGGCGATTACGTCAATCTTGGCATCGGCATGCCCACGCTGGTCGCCAACCACGTGCCTCCCGGCATCGACATCACCCTGCACTCCGAGAACGGGATGCTGGGCGTCGGTCCGTATCCGTACGACGAGGATATCGACCCGGATTTGATCAACGCGGGCAAGGAAACCGTGTCCGAGACGCCGGGCTGCAGCTACTTCAGCTCCGCCGACTCGTTTGCGATGGTTCGCGGCGGCCACATCGACGTCACCGTGCTCGGCGCGCTGCAGGTCGATCAGCAGGGCAACCTCGCCAACTGGATGATTCCCGGGAAAATGGTGAAGGGGATGGGGGGCGCGATGGATCTGGTGGCTGGCGCCAGGCGCGTGATCGTCGCGATGGAGCACACGACGAAAGACGGCAGCCCGAAGATTCTCAGTCGGTGCACCCTGCCGCTGACCGGCGCGAAGGTCGTGCATCTCGTCGTCACCGACATGGCGGTGATTGAAGTGACACCGGATGGCCTGCTGCTGAAGGAGCGCGCTGAGGACACCACCGTCGAGGCGATTCAGGCGGCGACCGGCGCGATGCTCATCGTCGGCGAGGTGGGAGTGTTCTGATGTCCGTCGTCATTCTCTCGGCCTGCCGCACTGCGATCGGGTCCTTCGGCGGCGCCCTTGCACCGTTCAGCGCGCCGGACCTCGGTGCCATCGTCGTGAAGGACGCCGTGGCGCGGGCAGGCGTGAGCACCGCCGAAATCGATGACGTCGTGCTGGGCTGCGTTCTGCAGGCAGGCTCGGGCATGAACGTCGCCAGGCAGGCGGCGATCAAGGCCGGCCTGCCAGTGGAGGTACCGGCTGAGACAGTGAATCGCGTGTGCGGGTCCGGGCTCGCGGCGGTCATGCACGGGGCCGATGCCATCAAGTCGACATCCGCGGGCGTCGTCGTCGTTGGCGGCACGGAGTCGATGAGCAACGCGCCGTACTTGCTCAAAGGCGCGCGATGGGGCTATCGCATGGGCCACGCCGAAGCATTCGACATGATGGTCGGCGAGGGGCTGACCTGCGCCATCGAGCAGACGCACATGGGTAATACGGCGGAGGCAATCGCGAGTCGTTACGGTATTTCGCGGAGCGCGCAGGACGAGTTCGCGGCCGAGAGCCAGCGGCGGGCGCTCGCCGCGATCGACGCCGGCTGGTTCGCGAAGGAGATCGTGCCTGTCGCCTTGCCAGTAAAGAAAGGCGACCCGATCCAGTTCGCGCGCGACGAGTATCCTCGCGCTGGAACGACCGTCGAGAAACTGGCCGCCCTGAAGCCCGCGTTTCAGAAAGACGGGACCGTGACGGCGGGCAACTCCTCAGGGATCAATGACGGCGCCGCGGCACTGGTCCTGGCGGGAAGCCGGATCGAGTCACGAGGCGTTCGCCCTTTGGCGATGATTCTTTCCTACGCGACCGCCGGCGTCGAGCCGCGCTACATGGGACTCGGCCCGGTTCCCGCCGTCCGCAAGGCACTGGACCGCGCGGGGCTCACTGCCGACGACATCGATCTGTTCGAGCTGAACGAGGCATTCGCGGTTCAGGCACTTGCGGTCGTGCACGATCTGAAGCTCGATCCGGCGCGGGTGAACGTGGGTGGCGGCGCCGTGGCGCTCGGCCATCCGATTGGCGCAAGCGGCGCCCGCATCCTCGTCACGCTGCTGGGGCACCTCGAGCGCATGGGCGGACGCCGCGGGCTGGCGGCGCTGTGCGTCGGCGGCGGCATGGGCGTGGCGATGGTGGTCCAGCGCATGACGGCATCCTGACGCGCGATGAGCGCTGACAGTGGCAGGTCCGCGCCGGTGCCTTCCGGCGACGCCGATCTCGTGCGGCTCTCGCTCGCCGGATCGGCCGAGGCCAGCGAGACGCTCGTGCGCCGCTTCGAGCGCCCGGTCTACAACCTGATTGTCCGCATGGTCCGCAACGAAGCTACCGCCGAGGACCTGACGCAGGACACGTTCCTGAAGATGTTTCGCGCGCTGCCGACCTACAAGCAGGACCTGCGATTCTCGAGCTGGCTGCTGCGCATCGCCCACAACACCGCGATCGACCATCTTCGACAGCGCCGGCTGCTCACGGTCGGGCCCAGTGAGGACGACGAAGGCGAGGAGCACGATCCGCTGGACTCGCTGCCGGACGTCGACGCCATTTCACCGGAACAGTCGAGCGTGCGGCGCGAGCTCGCCTCGGCAGTCGACCTCGCGCTCGATTGCCTGCGGCCCGACTTCCGCGCCGTGGTCGTGCTTCGGTATCAGGAAGGCCTGGACTACCTGGAGATCGCGCAGGTCATGGGAGTGCCGCTCGGGACAGTCAAGACATTTCTGCACCGGGCCCGCCGGCAACTGGCCCGGGAACTTGGGGCCGCCGGCTGGGGGCCTGAAACTACGCCGAGGACCCGGCCGTAAGGCAAACAGGACATGACCGAGCGCCTCATTGCCCGATCGGCCGACGATGACGACCGCCGAATGCGGGCATTGTTCCTGGCCGTGCCGCGGCGGATGCCGTCGACGGCCCTGCAGGCTCGCCTTCTCGCGGCGACGCGATCGACGTGGCCGGTGGCGGCCGAGGCGCGTGACTGGGTGGTTGGGTCCGAGCTGGTGGTGTCGGGCGGGGTGGTCATCGGCGCGGCGCTGCTCGCGCTGGTTCCTGTGGTGCTGGTGATCGCCGCCTTTTTCCTGGACGCCGGCATCGTCATTCGCGGGCTCACGCACGGCTGCGTGATGCTGGTCGAGTGGCTGAATGCCGGGGTGTCGGTATGGGATCTGCTGGCGCGATCGAGCCTCGTGCTCGGAAGCGCCCTTACGAGCCCGGCGGGGACGCTCGTCCTGCTGGGCGGCGTGTTGACGGCCTCGTTCGCGCTGGCCGGATTGAGCCGCGTGCTGCCGAGGCAAGAGGGAGACGTCTGATGCGTGTCGTGCTGCGAGTCGTGACCGTCCTTGCGCTGCTGATGGCAGGCGGCGCGCGTGCCGAGCTTCGCGCCGGTGCGGGAGAGGTCGACCCCGCGCTGCGTCATCGCGTGGAGCGGCACTTTCAGGTGCTGCCTGTCCGTGGCGGCGTCGTGCTGACGCCGAAGGCGGACTCTAACGTCAAGACCATCGAGATCCGCGATGGCGTGATCGCGCTCGACGGCGACGCGGCCACCGGCGCCGAGCTGCGCGAGAAGCTGGGTGCCGACGCCGAGCTCGTGCTGCAGGTCTCGTATCTGCCCGCCGACGTGCTGGCGGAGTGGGGTGGGAAGGGTGCGCAAGGTGGGAAGGGTGCGCAAGGTGCGAAGGGTGCGCAAGGTGCGACGGGTGCGGCGGGTGCGGAGAGGCCCGAGGCCCCGGAGACGCCGGAAGCCGCCGAGCCTCCTGAACCGCCTCCTGTGCCAGAGGCACCGGAAGATTCACACAGGCGCAGGAGCGCCACGCGCGTGCACATCGGCAGCGACATCCTGGTTGCCGAAGACGAACTGGTGACCGATCCCGTCGTGGCCATCGGGGGCAGCGTCACCGTCCTCGGCAAGGTGAACGACGATGTGGTGGCGGTGGGCGGGAGCGTGCATCTCGGCCCGAAGGCCGTTGTGCGCGGCGATGTCACCAGCGTGGGCGGCCGGATCGATCAGAGCCCGGGGGCGACGATCAACGGAGGCATTCACGAGGTTCGCATCGGACCGCCGCACGTTCACTTCAATCCGGCCGGGTTCTTCGGGCCGCTCGCGGCCTGGAACCCCTTCACCGGCTGGTTCAAGCTGTTCGGCACACTATTGCGCCTCGGGCTGGTCATGCTGCTCGCGATGCTGGTGGCGCTCGTCGCTGCGCGGCCAGTGGAGCGAATTGGCCTGCGCGCGCTGCAGGAGCCCTGGCTGAGCGGCTTCACGGGCCTGCTGGCCCAGTTGCTGTTCGTGCCCGTCCTCGTGTTGACGGTCGTCATCCTCGCCGTCTCGCTGATTGGCATCCCGCTGCTCGTGCTGGTGCCGTTCGGCGTGATCGCGTTCCTGCTGGCCGTGCTGATCGGGTTCACGGGCGTGGCGCTGCGGCTGGGCCGCTGGGCCGTCGGGCCGGACCGCCCGATGTTCGTCGCGATGGCGGTGGGGATCGTGCTGGTGGCGGTGGTCACGCTCGTCGCGCGCGTCCTCGCGCTCGTGCCCGCGCCGCTCTGGCCGATCACGTGGATGATCGGTGTGCTCGGCTTCCTCGTGGAGTACGTGGCGTGGAGCGTGGGCCTGGGGGCGGCGCTGCTCAGCAGGTTCGGGACGCGCGGCGCGCCGTACGACCCACCGGTCGCGCCGCCGCCCATTCCTGTCTACGAGGGTCCGAGCGTCGTCTGATCGGCGAGCTGGCGGGGCGCGGCGTGCCGCGGCCCCGTCAGAACTCGCTCTGGTCCCTGACGCCCGGCTTCACCTGCACGTTGACGTTGCCGGAGACCATCGTCTTCGTGCCGCGGCGCAGCCGCAGCAACACGCGATACTGGCCGGCAATCTCGAACGTGTGCGACGCGCTGAAGCGTCGATCGATGGTGCTCTTGCCGGCCTCGAACGGCGCGCAGTCCTGGTTCGACTCCGACTTCGTGCCGTCACCCCAATCCCATTCGAGGTTGGGGCAGTAGTAGTCGTCGGTCTCGTCCGAGCCCCCCTTCAACTCCGCTGAAACGACCATCCTCGCGGGGGAGAACGCGATCGGTGGCGTGGCTTTCAGCGAGAGGGATGCCTTCTTCTGGTCCTTCTGGTCTTTCTTGTCCTTGCCGTCGTCCTGAGCACTGAGCGAGATGCTGGCCGCCACGGCGCCCGCGAACACTACCAGCCATGCGCGTCCCATGCGTTCGGTCATCCGGACCGTCCTTCGGGGGAAGGGTTCCTCTCGCCATTCTAATGCGTTTCAATGAGGGCACAAGCCGGGCGTTGGGTGATAATCCCGCACCATGGATCGTCTCGAGACCCATCCGCTCCCCCTGCTCGTGACGCCGCTCGGCCAGGTCGAAGCCGACCTGCTGGTGGTCCCGGCGTTCGAAGGCGATGACTTCGCCGACGTCGCCGGCCTGGACGCCGCCACCAGCGGCGAGGCCGGGCGAGCCATCACGAACCACGAGTTCTCGGGCAAGCCTTACGAGCTGTTCCTGACGCCTGTGGCGCACAACTGGAAGGCGCGGCGCGTCGCGCTCGTAGGCGCGGGACCGCGTGCACGATTCGACGCCGACCTTGCGCGCCGCGTGGCGACGACCGGCGTGCTCGCGGCCCGCGCTCGTCGGATCAGCCGGGTGGTCGTGCTCTTCCGCGCGTCTGGCGATCCATCGCACCCATCGCGCACGCCAGGCCGGCTGCTGCAGGGGCTGGCCGAAGGCGCCGTCCTCGCGCAGCAGGAAGGCGGGCGTCACAAGAGCGGCCCGAACGAATCGCCGCGCGTCGCCGACCTGAGGCTGATCGCTCCCGAGGTTCGTGCCTCGGACAAGACACCGGCAGCCGCTGCCGTGGAACGGGGACGCATTCTTGCCGAGTGCACCAACCTCGCGCGCGATCTCGCCAACGAGCCATCGAACCTGCTGACGCCGCGTGTGCTCGCCGAGCGCGCGCAGATCGCCGCCGCGGGCACTTCGCTCTCGGTGCGGGTGCTCGACGAGAACGAGATCGACGCGCTCAAGATGGGCCTGCTGCTCGGAGTGGCGCGCGGCAGCGCAGAGCCCCCGCGCCTCATCGTTCTCACGCACGAGCCCGCCGGCGCGCCTGAGGCGCCGGTGCTGGGCCTGGTCGGCAAGGGCATCACGTTCGACACCGGCGGCATCTCGATCAAGCCCGCCGACGGCATGGAGAAAATGAAGGTGGACATGGCCGGAGGCGCGGCCGTCATCGCCGCGCTTCGCGCCGCGTCACTGCTGAATGCTCCGATCAAGGTGATTGGCGTGATCCCGGTAACCGAGAACATGCCCGGAGGGCGCGCGATCAAGCCTGGCGACGTGCTCACGGGCGCGGGCGGCAAGACCGTGGAAGTCGTGAACACCGATGCCGAAGGCCGGCTGATTCTGGGCGACGGCCTGTGGTATGCGCAGCAGCTCGGAGCCACGCACCTGGTGGACATCGCGACGCTGACCGGCGCGTGCGTCGTCGCGCTCGGCCGCGGACACAGCGGCCTGTTCGGACGGCCGGACGAGTTCACGGCCGCGGCCCGCGACCTTGGAGCCGTTACCGGCGATCGACTCTGGCCCATGCCGATCACCGACGACTACTTCGAGCAGCTGAAGAGCGAGGCCGCCGACATGAGCAACACCGGCGGCCGGCCGGCCGGAGCCGTCACTGCCGCGGTCTTCCTGAAGCAGTTCGCGGGTGACCTGCCGTGGATGCACCTCGACATCGCGGGAACCGCGCTGGCCGACGACGCGCGGCCGTGGCAGGGGAAGGGCGCAACCGGAGTGGGAGTTCGCGTGATGACGGAACTGGCGCTCGATCCGCGGCGCTGGTACCAGCCGCCTGCCTGACGCGCTACACTGGGAGCGTGGCGCCTCCGGCCTCACCGATTATCGTCAGGGTCATCGGCCCGCCGACCGACAGCGCGACGCTCGGGGACATCCTGCTGCGCGCTCTCGGCCTGACCGGCGCCATCACGCTGGTCGCGCTGCTGTTCGGGATCGTGCTCGGCGGCCTGTTCATCCTGGTCCGCATCCGAAGCCCGCGCAACGCGTTCAACGGCGAGAACAGCGGCGAGCTGTCGCTCATTGCCGAGCCGCCGTCTTCACGGCCTTGAGCGATCGCTGGTATTCCTGCACGCCCGCGAACAGGGCCTCCGCAATCTTCTGACGATACGCCGGCGTCTTCAGGAGCTTCCCTTCCTGCTGGTGCGTGAGGAACGAGATCTCCGCGAGGATGCTCGGCATGCCGGCGCCGATGAGCACCACGAACGGCGCCTGTCTCACGCCGAGGTCGCGAATCTGCTTGTTGCTCGCGCCGAGCTTGTCGATCATCGCCCGCTGCACGAGCGTCGCGAAGTCCCGCGACTCATCGAGCTTGTTGTTCAGCGTGATGGCCCTCACGATGTCCGGCAGGTTGTGCATCGTCTGGCCTGACGCCGAGTTCTCGCGCGCGGCCACGGCTTCGGCGTCGGGGTTCGACGCGAAGTTGAGGAAGTAGGTCTCGACCCCGCGCGCCTTCGCGTTCCGGCTCGCGTTGGCGTGAATCGAGAGGAACAGATCCGCGCCCGCGCGGTTGGCGATGGCGGTGCGTTCCTCGAGCGGAATGAAGACGTCGGTGTCACGCGTCAGCACGACCTCGAAGCCGGACGCCTTGAGCAGGAGTTGCTGCAGCCGAAGTGCGACGTCGAGCACGAGGTCGGCTTCGTTGAGTCCACGCGTCTGTGCACCGGGGTCGTGGCCGCCGTGGCCGGGGTCGATGACGATCCGCGAGATCCCCAGCCCGAGCTGTCGCGAAAGAGAGAAGCGGCCCTGCATGTTCGCTGCGGGCGGCGCCGGCACGACCGCCGCCGGCTCCTTCGCGAACTGCTGCGACGCCACGCTCTTCTTCGCCTGAAGCGGTGCCGGCGGGAGCGGGGGCATCGCGCTTGATTGAGGCGGGGCGGACGGCTGCGGCGGTGTCGTCGTGGGCGATGCGGCCGGCACCGTGAGGGTCGCACCCGGCGCGACGGAGTCCACCTGCGGCGCAGGCTTGATCGCTTCCTCGACCGGGACGGTGACTTTCTCGACCGGCGCCGGGAACGGCGCGAGCGCGGGGCCCCTCGCCGCGGACGGCACGCCGAGCGAGGCCGGCAGCACCGTATCGGCGCCCGTGCCCGGGTTCACCGTGAGCACTGCCCCGGGTGAGGCGATGCGATCGAGATCGATGACGACGCGGAACGGGTTGTAGAGCGTGAAGACGCTGTAGCGTCCCGGGCTCGCGAGGTCGAGTACCACGCGCGTGCTGCCCCCGGGCCTCGACCCGATCCGGACGCCCCGCAGGACGTCTTCGTCCCACGATTCCGACGAGTGCACCGTGGAGCCGGCTTGTGCCGCGTGCAGATCCACGAACACGCGATCCGGTCCCGAGATCCGCTCGTCGTGGTAGTCCACCTCCCGATCGAGCTCAATCGCGACGCGCACCACCTCCGGCAGCACGGTGCGGCGGATCGCGCGGATTTGAGCCGCAGCCCCTCGGGCTGCCACGTCGCGGACCGGACTGGCCTCGCTCACCGAGGGCGCCTCGCTTCGCTGGGCGGAGGGGGAGAGCGCCGCAGGCGGAGCGCTTCGCGCCGAGGGGGCTCGGCCTTCAACTTCGCCTGAGGCGCTCGCTTCGCTCGCGGAAGGCGCGCTGCGCGCGGAGGCGCTCGCAAGGGGTGCGGTCGCTTCGGTCGTCAGCCGTGCCAGGGCAGGCTTCGTCTGCCGCATCAGCGAAGAGGCCGGGTACTCGGAAGCCAATCGCTTCAGCAGCCGGACCGCGTCGGTGCGATCGGATTCGACACGGTAGCGGGCGTAGCTGGACGCCGACAGCATGCCGGCCTGCCAGAGGGCGTTGTCGCTGTAGGCGCTGCGCGGGTACTTCGCGACGACGGCTTCGTAGCTGGCAATGGCGCGCGCGATATCCTTTCTCACCACGTCGGCGGGACGCCCCGCGTCGAGTGCCGTGCGCGCGGCCTGCTCCCGGCCCTGCGCCCGCGTATACAGCGACTTCGCAGTCGTCTGCGCTGCCGCGGACGCGGACGCAGCCAGGGCGACGGCCAGGGTGAGCGTGATGATTCGGCGCATAGTTCGCCTCCGCCTACCGGAGCTGAGCATCCACTTCTTCGAAGTAGTCTTTCGCGACGAGCACCTCGCGGGCCTTGCCGCCGGCCGCAGCGGAGACCAGCCCGTCGGCTTCCATCATGTCCACAAGCCGCGCCGCCCTGCTGAAGCCGATGCGCAGCCGCCGCTGGAGGTACGAGATGGAGGCCTGGCCGCTCTGCACGACGATGCGAGAGGCTTCGTCATAGAGATCGTCCTTCTCGAACTCGAGTGCAGCCGCAGTCTTCTCCTCGGCGGTGATCAACTCGTTGAAGACGGGCTTACCCTGCTTGCGGAGGAAGCTGGCAAGCCTGGCGCTCTCCTGTTCCGAGATGTACGGGCCGTGCAGCCGGACGTACCGCGACGAGGCCGGCGGCAGGAAGAGCATGTCGCCTTTGCCGAGCAGCTGTTCCGCGCCGTTGCCGTCGAGCACCGTCCGCGAGTCAATCTTCGACGACACGCGGAAGGCGATGCGCGCGGGCAGGTTCGCCTTGATCAGCCCGGTGATGACGTCCACCGACGGCCGCTGAGTGGCCAGGATGAGGTGAATGCCAACGGCGCGGGCCATCTGTGCGAGCCGGCAGATTGATTCCTCAACTTCGTTGCCGGCTACCATCATCAAGTCAGCCAGTTCGTCGATGACGACGATGATGAATGGCAGTGGCCTCGGCGGTTCGCCCTCGCGCTCGGCGTCCTTGTCCTCGAGCATGTGCCGGATGTTGCGGTTGTACTGGTCGATGTTGCGCACGCCCTCGGCCGCCAGCGTCTTGTAGCGCTCCTCCATTTCGTGGACGGCCCACCGCAGCGCGTTGCTCGCCTGCTTCGGATCGACGACCACCGGCGTCAGCAGGTGCGGGATGTCCTCGTACATGCCAAGCTCGAGGCGCTTCGGGTCGATCATGATCAGCCGCACATCGTCGGGCGTCGCGCGATACAGGATGCTGGTGAGCATCGCGTTCAGGCCCACCGACTTGCCGGTGCCCGTCGAGCCCGCGATGAGCAGGTGCGGCATCATCGCCAGGTCGGCGAGGAATGGCTCGCCGTGGATCGTCTTGCCGAGCGACAGCGTCAGCTTCGACGGGGAGCGCCGATAGGCCTCCGAGTCCAGCAGCTCGCGCAGCGAGATCTGCTCACGGATCTGGTTCGGTACCTGGATGCCGACCGTGGACTTGCCGGGCAGGCGATCGATGATGATCGACTCAGCCTGCAGGGCAAGGCACAGATCGTCGGCGAGGCCGGTGATCTTGCTGTACTTCACGCCCGCATCGGGCTTGAACTCGAAGGTCGTAACGACGGGCCCCGGGTGGATTTGCACCACGGTCCCTTCGACTGAGAACTCGCGGCATTTCTCCTCGAGCAGCCGCGCGCCCTCCATCAGCTCACGCTCGTCGATCTTCCGCTCGGCCTTCGGCGCATCCAGGAGCGTGAGCGGCGGCAGCGTGTAGCCGCCCATGCGGCGCTCGACCGGCGCGCGCGAGGCTGAATCCGCGGGCTCCAGCGGCAGCGCCCCCGCGGCCGCGGCCCTGGCCTTCTGCTCTTTCCGCGCGATGGGCGGCGGTGTCGTCGACGGACGCCTCAGCGGCATCGACGCGGCAGGACTCTCGTCCCCGTCGTCGTCCTCGGTCTCGTCGTCGCGCGGCCGCTCGCGGCTCTTCTCGGCGCGTTCCTTCTCGCGCGTGCGTGACCCTGCGACGGCCGCGGACGCCTCCGCCGCGGCCGCAGCCGTTCCACCATTCCTCCTCGTGTGCTTGGCGATGACCTCGCGCCGCTCGGCTTCGCGCCGGCGTTCCTCGCGCCAGCTCTGGAACTGCGTGATGAGCCGGGAGCCCGTCGCCGTGAAGGCCTCGAACAGGGCAGCGAATGTCCGCCCGAAGGAAAACTGAGTGGCCATGATCACCGAGAGCGCCAGCAGCGTGAGCACGACGATGATGGCGCCGGGCCGGTTCAAGTACGCTGTGCATGCGTCGGCGATCCACTCGCCGATGTAGCCGCCGGCCCTGAACGTCCGGCCGTTCACTTCGGCATTGCCGACGATGAGCTCGAACAGCGCGCTCAGGCAGCCGAGGAACATGCCGGCGCCAAACGACTTCGTGTAGGCCGAGTCCATGGTCCGGCACCAGAACAGGCTCCAGCCGGCCACCGCCGCGACGGCGGGCACGAGGAACGACGCGTAGCCGAGGACCTGCAGCGACACCTCGGAGATGAACGCCCCGACGAGCCCGACGAAGTTCGCCGCCGGGTGCGAGTCGCCTGCGGTGAAGAACCAGACGGGGTCGGCCGGCTCGTGCGTGACGAGCGCGATGAGCCAGATGAGCGAGATCGCAAACAGCGCCACGCCCGCAAACTCGCTGGTCCGTCGTGACAAGGTCGATGTGGTGGCCACGGGCGATCAGATCTCCATGACGATGGGGAGCACAAGCGGACGGCGTCCTGTCCGCTTCCGGAAAAACCGTCGTACTTCGACGCGAATCGCTTCTCGCAGCAGCCCCGGGTCGGTGCGCTCTTCCACGCCGAGCTCGCCGATGAACTCCGTCAGGCGCTGCACGCAGTCGGCGAGCAGTTCCTCGCTCGACGCCTCGCTCACCACGCCGCGCGTGACAATCTCGGGCGAGCCCGCAAGCTCGCCGTTCTGCGTGCGCAGCGCGACGACGGGGAGGACGATGCCGTCGCCGGCGAGCTGCCGCCGATCGCGGATGACTTCGTCGGCCACCTCTCCGACGCGCGTGTCGTCGATGAGCACGCGGCCCGTTGGCGCCTTGCCGACGATGGTGGCCGAGGTGGCGTCGAAGCGGACGATGTCGCCGTTCTCGGCCAGCACGACGTCCATCGGCGTATCCGATCCGCGCGTCACGCGCTCGGCCACGCGCCGGTGCAGCGCGAGGTGGCGGTACTCGCCGTGCACCGGCATGAAGAATCGGGGCCGCGCAAGCGACAGCACCAGCTTCAGCTCTTCCTCGCTGCCGTGGCCCGACACGTGCACGTGACGGGTGCTCCTGGTGACGATCTGCGCGCCGCGCCGGGTGATGTGGTTGATGACGCGCCCGATCGCCTTCTCGTTGCCCGGGATCTGGCGCGCAGACAGCACCACCGTGTCGCCCGTGGAGAGCTTCACGTGGCGGTGGTCATCGATGGCGATGCGGGAGAGCGCCGATCGCGGCTCGCCCTGCGATCCGGTGACGATGCAGAGCACCTCCTCCGGCGCGTGATTCGGGACGTCGCTGTCGCGAATTTCCAGGCCGGCCGGTACCGACAGGTGTCCGAGCCGCACCGCGATCTCGACGTTCTGCACCATGCCTCGGCCGATGAAGGCGACCCTGCGGCCGAACCGCTCGGCCAGCCGGACGAGCACCTGGATGCGATAGAGGCTCGACGAGAAGGTCGCGACGACGAGCAGGCCCGTCGCGGACGTGAAGATCTCCTCGAACGCCCCGACCACTTCCAGCTCGGATCCGGTGAAGCCGGGCCGGTCGATGTTCGTGCTGTCGGCGAACAGGCCCAGCACGCCCTCTGATCCGAGGGTCGCGAACCGGTGCAGGTCGAAGTGGCGTCCGTCGAGCGGCGTCTGATCGACCTTGAAGTCGCCGGTGTGAATCAGCGTGCCGACCGGCGTGTGGAGCGCCACCGCCACTGAATCAGGAATGCTGTGCGTCACGCGCACGAACTCGACTTCGATCGGCCCGACCTGCACGCGATCGGGCGGCTGCACGGGCCGCAGGCGATCCCCGGGCTCGATCTCGTGCTCGATCAGCTTCGGCTCGACGAGTCCGAGCGTGAGCGGCGTCCCGTACACGGGGCCGTCGACGAGCGGCCAGACGTACGGCACGCCGCCGATGTGATCCTCGTGGCCGTGCGTCAGCACGAGCGCCGAGACGCGACGTGATTGCAGGTACGTCAGGTCGGGCACTACCAGGTCCACGCCGGGCAGTTCGGGTCCGGGGAACATTGCACCGGCGTCGATGACGACGGTCGTCTGGCCGCAGGAGACGGCCATCATGTTCATGCCGAACTCGCCGAGCCCGCCGAGGGCAACGACCTCGACCGGCTCCTCTGATCCAGGCATCCGGGTTCCCAGCCGGCCGGTGACAACACCAGCCGCAACGACACGACTCCCGGCCGCGCCTTGTGCGCGAAGCCGACACCGCTACCGGGGAAACCGAATTGCGCTGGACGGGTGTCCGCGCATCTCGGCGCGCAGGCCGCTGGGACAGCCTGATAGAGCCTTCAACGGAAGGGAAGAACCGCCGGAAACTATAGCACAGGCAATAGTTGGAGGGGACGGGACCCTTCAGACGGCCTGCGGCGCCGCCCTGGGGGGCTCCGAGAACCGGCGCGCGAGGTCGAGCAACTCCTCGATCGTGAGCGTTTCGGGACGCCGCGTCCCGTCCAGTCCGGCAGCCTCGAGCAGTTCGCGCGCGGTCCATCCTGACGTGGCTACCACGGGCTGGAGAGCGTTCGAGAGCATCTTGCGCCGGAGCGTGAAGATGCCGCGAACCAGCGGCAGCAACGTCGAAGGGACCTCGGCCCGCTCTGACGGCGCCAAGAACTCGAGGTGGACCACGGCCGACCTGACGTCCGGTGCCGGCCTGAACGCACCCGGCGGGAGGACCAGTCGTCGCGTCACCCGCGCGACCAGCGCGACGAGGATTGCGAGAGGGCCGTAGTCCCTGCTGCCCGGTCCGGCGGCCACGCGCTCGGCCACTTCCTTCTGAAGCATCAGGGTAGCGTCGCGAAAACCTGCGTTGGCCAGCGTGAGATCGACCAGCCGCGACAGGATCGGCGTCGAGACGTTGTAGGGCAGGTTGCCGGCGATGCGGGTCCCCGGCGGCAGCGCGAGCGAGCCCATGTCGATGGCGAGGAAATCCCCCTGGACCACGCGCAGTCCCCCCAACTGCTCGGCGGAGAGCGAAGCCGCCAGATCGCGATCGAGTTCGATGGCCACCACGTGCTTCGCCCGGGCGGCCAGGGGCCGCGTGATGGCGCCGCGGCCGGGGCCGATTTCGAGGAACGTGTCGTCGGGCGAGGGCGCGATTGCATCCACCACCTTAAGTGCCCAGGCAGGCTCCAGGAAGTGCTGGCCGAATCGCTTGCGCGCCTTCACGTGCGATCCCCGCCCGGTTCATCCTCCGGATCCTCGGAGCTGTTCCACCAGATCTCCTCGGCCTCGTCAATCTCTTCCTCGGACAGACCGAAGTAGTGACCCGCTTCGTGAATCAGCGTGAGGCACACTTCCTCGAACAGCTCGTCTTCGTCTTCGCACTCTGCCTCGAGCGGTCGCTGGTAGAGCACGATGCGATCGGGCAGCGCGTTGCCGTGGGCCCAGCCTCGCTCGGTGAGCGGCGTCCCGTGGTAGAGGCCGAACAGCGTGTCACCAGGCTCGTGGCCCATCTCGGCGAGCAGTGCCGGCGAGGGAGAGTCCTCGACGACGATCTCGACGTTCTTCATGCGGTCGCGGAACTGCCGGGGGATGGCGCGCATGGCCTCCCGCACCAGAGCCTCGAAGGCGGCGCGGGTCATCGTCGTGGACGGCGCGTCGGTGCCGACGTCGCCGACTTCGTGGCGCGACGGCTCCCGCTCCGGCTCGAGCGGCCCTGGCCGAGCGTCTTGAAGTAGCGGCACAGGTCCCGCGCCGCGCAGCGGTCGCACATGGGCGTCGGTCGGCACACGCGGCGGCCGTGCACGATCAACGTGTCGGATGCGCGTGTCCAGCGCGCCTTCGGCAGGGCCGCGGCCAGCTGCTTCTCGACGGTCTCGGGATCGTCCGACGCCGCGATGCCCAGGCGGTTGGCGACGCGCAGGACATGGCGATCGACGGGCAGGCCCGGCACGCCGAGGGCGTGGCCGAGCACGACGTTGGCGGTCTTGCGCCCGACGCCAGGCAGCTCGACGAGCGCGTCCATCGACGCCGGCACCTCGCCGTCGTGGCGTTCGACGAGCGCGCGAGCGGTCCCGGTGATCGATCGCGCCTTGCTGCGGAAGAAGCCGGTCGACACGATCAACGGCTCGACCGCGGCGGGGTCGGCCGCCGCCAGCGCGCGCGCGTCCGGGTACTTCGCGAACAGCGTGGGCGTGACGATGTTCACGCGCGCGTCGGTGGACTGCGCAGACAGAATCGTGGCGATCAGCAACTCGAAGGCGGTGCGGTAGTGCAGTTCGGTGTCGGCGCCAGGGTGCTGGGACTCGAGCCGATCGAGGATCTCGCGCGTCTCGCGGGCGGGGCGAGGGTCGGCCACGCGCCGCCTCAGTGGACGGGGCCGGGCCCGGGCGTGCCGCCGACGTTGCGGAGTTGTTCCTGCAGCGCGGCGACCAGGTTCGGGAGCACCTGGAACGGCACGACCACTCGAGCGCGCACGGGCGCGCGCACCACGGTGTCAGCGCCCGGCGAGGTCGAGTTCAGCGATCGAATCTCTTCCTCGGAGAGCGGAAGCACTTCGCAGAACGTCAGGGTGCAGTCGAACGGCGTCTGCGAAATCGCGCAGAAGTTCGCGTACGTCCGCTCCCCACGCCCACCATCGTCTGGCACGATGGTGAAGTTGATCTGTTTCAGTTCGGCCATCTGGGCAGTGTAGATCAGGTGCGTAGGGTGCGTCAGGTGCGTCAGGTGCGTAAGGTGCGCAAGGTGCGCAAGGTGCGCGAGCGGGCTCTAGTACTTCCGCATGACGCCGACGACGACGCCCTGGATCTGGACGTGGTCGGCCGGGACCACGATTGGCTGCATCGTGGGGTTGGCGGGTTGCAGGCGCACGCTCTCGTGTTCGCGATAGAACTTCTTCAGCGTCGCGTCGTGGCCGCCCAGCAGCGCGATGACCATCTCGCCGTTCTCAGCCGTCTTCCGATCCTCGACGATGACGAAGTCGCCGTCGCGGATGTGTTCGTCGATCATCGAGTTGCCGCGCACGCGGAGCACGTAGGTCTCACGACGCCCCACAAGGTCCTCGGGCACCGCGATCGTTTCGCTGCCGGCGACCGCCTCGATGGGCACGCCCGCCGCGACGTAGCCGAGCATCGGAAGCTCAACCGCGCGACCGCCGGATCGCGTAGGCACGAGCTCCACCGAGCGGCTGCGATTCCACGCCCGCTTGATGAAGCCTTTTTCCTGCAGGTTGGTGAGGTGCTTGTGGACCGTGGCGAGTGAGGAGAGGCTGAACCGCTTGCCGATTTCTTCCAGGCTGGGCGCGTAGCCGTGACGCTGGATGAACTCGTTGAGGTAGTCCAGGATCTCCCGCTGGCGCTTGGTGAGCGGCATCATGCGTCGCGTATCATACGCAAAGGAAAGGCGAAGGTCAACCCGGTTCGGTTTGAACCACGAAGGCGTTCGTAAACAACCGGTCAGACCAGCCAATCCGGGAAATTGTCTAAGAGAGGTTGGGAGGAGGAACGATGGGCGTACGGTTCCTGGCCCTGTCGTGGAGCCTGGGCACCATGCTCGCGCTCCAATCGCCGATTCAGGCACAGGCCGCCGACTCACAATTGCCAGTGTCGATTGAGCGGATTCGTGCAGGCCTGAAGCAGCCGCCATCGCGTCTGCAGATTCCTCCGCCATCAGACGACATACCGACATTCCGGATCGAAGTCCGGGAGCGAGCTTTTGCGCTGCGGCCCATTGACGAAGAACCATCCGATCCAACGTTCGGGTTGCCGTCAGCGGGGCAATTGTTGATGAATGGCATCGAAAAAGTCGGATCGGCCGCGGTCGATTACAAGCGCCGGCGAGCCAAACGTCGAGCGCGGAAGGAAGTGGACGGTGCCCTTGCGGCGTTCTGCGCGGTCCGCGAGTGCTCAACCCCTGACACTGGCAAGTAAGCCATGCCTGGCTCTCCGGGTGTTTATGCGGCCCGTGTGAGCCCGAACGGTTAGTCAGGCATATCGTTACCACTGGTGCTAGCATGACCGCCCGTGCGGATCCCGTTTTCGCTGCTCCCCCACGGCGCGCGCTCGTTCGACGTCGTCGGGCTGGGGCAGAACAGCGTGGACCTGCTCGCCGTCCTCAACAGCTTCCCTCGCAGCAACACCAAGCACCGCATCGAGAAATTCGCCAGGCTGCCCGGCGGACAGGTCGCCTCCGCGATGGTCTGCTGCGCCCGGCTGGGGTGGCGCGCGCGATACGTCGGGCGCTTCGGATCCGATGAGATCGGCGCGCTGGGACTGGCGAGCCTGACCAGCGAAGGCGTGGACGTCAGCGCCACGCAGCAGGTGGATTCGCCAACGCGGTTCGCGATGGTGCTCGTCGATGCGCGCACAGGCGATCGGACAGTCCTGTGGGACCGCGATCCGAGGCTGGTGATCCGGCCGGGCGACATCGGACAGGACGTCTGGGCCAGTGCACGCGCGCTGCACGTGGATTGCGAGGACATTCCGGCCGCCACCGAAGCGGCTCGCATCGCGCGATCGAACGGCGCGCTCACGGTGATCGACGTCGAGGCCGTGTTGCCGGGCGTGCCGGCCCTTTTGCGCCACATCGACATCATCGTCGCATCCGAAGGACTCCCCGAGAAGCTCACCGGGCACCACGACACAGGAACGGCGCTCGCGGCGATGGCGCGGGAGTATGGTCCCGCGGTCGCGTGCGTGACGCTCGGCAACGCCGGCAGCCTGGCGATCTGCCAGGGCCGCGAGATCCGCACGCCCGCCTTCGAGGTGCGCGTCGTCGACAGCACGGGCGCGGGCGATGCCTTCCGTGGGGGGCTCATCAGCGGCTACCTGCGCGCCGGGGCCGATGCCGATGCCGGGGACGTCCTGACTTACGCGACTGCCGTCGCGGCCCTCAAGTGCCGTTCGCTTGGCGCACGTGACGGACTGCCGCGCACTGCGGACGTGGACCAGTTCCTGCGGCGGTAGGCTGCCTTGGCCGGTGATGAGCAGAACTGAAGTTTCTGCTCCACTGGTGTCCGGAGTCGTTTTCAACCTTTTGACGTGACGTGCGGTCTAACCTCAACGAGGGCGGAGCCTCGGCGGCTCGCGTCAGGAACGGAGGCGCTTGACTGTTCGGGACGGGCGGATTGGGGGCTGGACCGGCGGCGACGTGCCGGAGTGGCGGGTGAGAGTGATCCGTCCGCCCGCGTCGGCCGACGTGCCCGCACCGCTCGACGGCGTCGAGGACGGGGCGCTCGTGGCGGCGTGCCGTGAGGGCAGACGCGATGCCTTCGACCTGCTCGTGCGGCGCCATCAGCGAGCCGTCTATCAGGTCTGCTACCGGTTCGTGGGCAATCACGCCGACGCAAGCGACCTGGCGCAGGATGCTTTTCTTCGCGCGTGGCGCGGCCTCGCGGGGTTCAAGCGCGAATCGTCCGTCGGCACGTGGCTCTATCGCATCGCCGTCAACACCTGCCTGAACCGGCTCGCCGTGAAAGTGCCGCCGATGCGAGACGTCGATGGCCTCGGGCTGGTGGACCACGCGAACGAAGGCGCGTCGGAACGCGTCCTGCGCGCCGAACGTGCCGCGCGCGTGCGCCGAGCGATCCTGGCCTTGCCCGACAAGCAGCGCGCGACGGTGATTCTGCGCATGTATCACGACCTGCCGCACCAGCAGATCGCCGATCTGCTCGGCAACTCGGTTGGATCGGTGAAGGCGAATCTGTTCCACGCGCTTCGAAACCTGCGGCGCATTCTCGAGGGTGATGTGTGACGTCTCACCTGAGCCCCGCCGAAGACATCGATGCGCTGGACGGTACGCTGTCCTCCGACCGGAAGGCGCATCTCGACGAGTGTCCGCGGTGTCGCGCGGACGTGGCGGCGCTCGCCGAAACGGCGCGCGACCTGGGGCTCAGTGACGTTCCCGAACCATCCCCGCTGTTCTGGGATCACCAGGCCGCGCGGATCGCAGAGGCTGTCGCCGCCGAACCCGCACAGCCGCGCTCCTTGTTGCCTCGGCTCGCATGGGGTGGAGCGGTCGCGGCCGCTCTCGTCGCGGCCCTTGTCGTGTTCGTGCCTGACCGCGCGCCCTCCGGGGCGGCGGCGCCCGGCGCGATGCCTGCCGTCGCGCTGCCAGTGGCGTCTGCCGACGTCGAGAGCGATCACGCGTGGACGCTGTTGACGATGGTCGGCGGCGATCTCGACGAGGAGTCCGCGGTGGATGCCCTCCATCCCGCACCAGACACGGTCGATGAAGCCGTCGGCGAGCTGGATCCCGACGAGCGCGCGGTGCTGGCGGCACTCTTGCGCGATGGGCTGAAGACACGGAGCTGAGCCATGCCGAGACACTTGTCCAGGCTTGCCGGTGCCCTCGTGCTGACATGGGCGGTTGCCACAGGGGTCGCGGGCGCGGAGCAGCAGGCGCCGCCGGGCGCCGATGATCAGGGGCTCGCGCCCCGTGATGTCCAGCGGCTGTTCGACGCCTACGTCCTGATGCAGGCGCAGGAGCGGCTCGTGCTGACCGACCAGCAGTACCCGCAATTCCTGCAGCGGCTGAAGGCGCTGCAGGACGTGCGGCGGCAGACGCAGCAGGCCCGCGCGGCGATTATCCAGGAGCTCGCCCGCGGCGTTTCTGGGAAGCCCGGCGTGTCGCTCGACGAGGCCGGGCTCCGCGACCGCATGCGCCGTCTGCGCGAGGTCGATGAGCGGGGCCTGGCGGACACACGCCGCGCGTGCGACGCGATCGACCAGATCCTGGACGTCCAGCAGCAGGCGCGCTTCCGCGTCTTCGAGGAGCAGATGGAACGCCGTAAGGTCGAGCTCGTCCTCCGCGCCCGCCAGGCCGCCCGCGCCAACCGTCGGGGCACGCTCACGCAGCCCGACCGCTGACCCGCACCCTACGCACCTCTGGCACCCTACGCACCTCTCGCACCCTACGCACCTCTCGCACCCTACGCACCCCACGCACCCGTGGTACCATGTCCCTCTGGTGCCAGGCCGCAGCGACGAGACGGAGGTACTTCCATGCGCCGCATGATCTTCGGCGTGATGGCCATCACGAGCGTGGCGGCGATGGCCCTGGCCGCCGATGCCGGCATCGGAACGCGCGCCGACGCCGACGCACTGCAGACCAAGCTTCTCCAGATTGCGACCAACGGGCTCGCGCAGAAGCCCGTCAGCCGGAAGACGCCGGTGACCGAGCGCGAGGTCAACGCGTTCCTGCGTACGCATGCTTCCGAAAGCCTGCCGCAGGGCGTCATCGATCCGCTCGTGACGATCCTGGCGGATGGCCACCTCACGGCGCGCGCCATGGTGGACCTCGACGAGGTCCGCAACTCGAAGGAGCGCGGCACGTTCAGCCCGTGGACGATTCTGCGCGGCCGTGTGCCGGTTGAAGCGTCGGGGCTGCTGCGCACCGAGAACGGCGTCGGCGCGTTCACGCTGGACAGCGCGACGGTAGGCGGCGTGCCCGTGCCCAAGTCGGTGCTCCAGGAGCTGGTCGCCTACTACTCGAAGAGCGAGAGCCAGCCGGAGGGCCTGAACTTCGAGGCGCCCTTCCGCCTGCCTGCCCGTATCCGCGAGATCCGCACGACGATCGGCCAGGCGCTGGTGGTGCAGTAGCCCGACCCGGTCGATGGCAGCCTCCGCCGACTTCCTGCAGACCCCGCTGCAGTTCCTGAAGGGAGTCGGCCCCCGTAAGGCCGCCGACTTCGCACGCGCCGGGCTGAATACCGTCGAGGATCTGCTCTTCCGTTTCCCGCTCCGCTACGAAGATCGCGGCCATCTGCAATCGATCGCGTCGCTGCGCGAGGGACAAACCGTGTCGATCGCCGGCAAGGTGATCACGAGCGGTCTGCGCGGCACGCGACGTCCGGGCGTGCGCATCTTCGAGGCGCTGCTGCGCGACGCGTCGGGCACCGTGCGCCTCTCGTGGTTCAACTCCGCGTATCTGAAGGAGCAGATTCACGCCGGCACCGAGATGGTGGTGTACGGCACGTTCGAGCGGAACCAATGGACGGGGCTCCAGATCACGAACCCGCAGTTCGAGATCGTCGACGGCGACGAGCCCGAAACGCTCCACACCGGCCGCATCGTCCCGATCTACGAGCGCGCGCGATCGATCACGCCGAAGATGCAGCGGCGGCTCGTCGCCGATGCGCTCCTGCAGGTGCCGCCGGACCTGCCGGACCCTCTGCCCGAATCGGTGCGGCACGCGCTGCGAGTGCCCGGCCGGCGCGAGGCGCTGGACGCCGCGCACTTTCCGCCCGCCGCCGCATCACTGGACTTGCTCAATGCGTTCCGCACGCCCGCGCAGCGACGCTTGATCCTCGAGGAGTTCTTCCGGTTTCAGGTGGGCTTACTGCTCCGGCGCCGCGAAGCAGATGCCGAGCGCAAGGGATTCACTGTCAAGGTGGACGACCGGATCCGGGACGTGATGCGCTCCGTGCTGCCATTTCACCTGACGGCCGGGCAGCGCCGGGCGCTGAAGGACATCGGTGAGGACATGCAGCGTGCGCAGCCGATGAACCGGCTGCTGCAGGGCGATGTCGGATCGGGAAAGACGATCGTCGCGCTGCTCGCGTCCGTGCTCGCGATGGAAAACGGCCTGCAGGTGGCGTTCATGGCGCCCACCGAGATCCTGGCCGAGCAGCACTTTCAGACGATCGAGCGGTTACTGGCCCCGACGCGATTCAAGGTGGCGCTGCTCACGGGCACGCGTGCCGCGGCGTCGCGCAAGGCCTTGCGCGGCCAGCTCGCCGCCGGGCACATCGACATGGTCGTCGGCACGCACGCGATCGTCCAGGACGAAGTCGCGTTCAAGTCGCTGGGTCTGGCCGTGGTGGACGAGCAGCACCGCTTCGGCGTGCTGCAGCGCGCGACGCTGCGCGCCAAGGGCCTGCGGCCCGACATGCTCGTGATGACGGCCACGCCGATCCCGCGGACGCTGGCGCTCACCACCTACGGCGATCTCGACGTGTCGAGCATCCGCGAACTGCCGCCAGGGCGTCAGCCCGTGCGGACCACGGCCAAGCCCGACTCGAGGCGGCCCGAGATCTACGACTTCATCCGCGCCGAGCTCGACGCCGGACGCCAGGCGTACGTGGTCTATCCGATCATCGAGGAGTCGGAGAAGGTCGATCTGCGCGCGGCGACAGAGATGGCCGATCACTTGTCACACGACGTGTTCCCGGGCTATCGCGTCGCACTGCTGCACGGCCGGATGAAGGCGGAAGGAAAGGAGCGCGTGATGCGCGCCTTCGTCGGCGGCGAGATCCAGATGCTCGTGTCGACGACCGTCGTCGAAGTCGGCGTGGACGTGCCGAATGCTTCGGTGATTTTGATCGAGCACGCCGAGCGCTTCGGCCTGGCGCAGCTGCACCAGCTTCGGGGTCGGGTCGGACGCGGCGCGCACGCGTCGGCGTGCGTCCTCATCTACCAGTACCCGCTCAGCGATCAGGCACGCGAGCGGCTGAAGGTGATGACCGAGACCACGGACGGGTTCGTGATCGCGGAGCGGGATCTCGAGCTGCGCGGCTTCGGCGATCTCTCCGGCACGCGGCAGTCCGGCGTGCCCGGCCTGCGGCTGGGTGACCTGCGCCGCGATCACGCGCTCATGGTGGAGGCGCGAGAGGCCGCGGAACGCTGGCTGGCCACGCGGCCGGCCGCCGAGCTGCTCGACGGCCTGCGCCGCGCGTGGGGCGACCGCTTCGGCCTGGTCGAGGTCGGCTGATGCAGGGGCCTGGACTGCGCGTGATCGGCGGCAGGTTGAAGGGCCGGCGCCTCGCGGCGCCGTCGTGGCCGGGACTGCGGCCCACCTCCGATCGGCTGCGCGAGACGCTGTTCAATATTTTCGGCGCGAGCGTCCCGGGCGCGCGCGTGCTCGACGCATGCGCCGGCACGGGGGCGGTCGGCATCGAGGCGATCAGCCGCGGCGCCGCGCACGTCACGTTCGCGGATCGCGACCCGCGCGCGATCGAACTGATCCGCCGAAACCTCACGCACTGCGGCGTTTCCGGCGGCTATGCTATCATCCGTGTGGATTTGGACCGCGACGTGGCGCGGCCGTTCGACGTGCTCTTCGATCTCATCTTTCTGGATCCCCCGTACGAGATGAATCCGCTCGGCGCACTGGCCGAACTGGCACCGGTTGTGGCGCCTGATGGCGTGCTGGTGCTCGAGCACGCGCGAGGCCGCGGGGGACCCGCGGATGTCGGCGGGCTGGCCCGCGCGCGCGAGGTGACGTCGGGGAGCAGCTCGCTCAGCCTCTACCGCCGGGCGGGGCAGGCCGACCCCGGCTCCCAGGCGATGTGACGGGACGCTCATGGCCGAGATGCGATCATCAGAACGACGCGTGGCCGTGTGCCCGGGGTCGTTCGACCCGCTGACCGTCGGCCACGTCGATCTCGTGCGGCGCGCTGCCGTGATTTTCGATCGCGTCGTCGTGGCGATCCTGGTGAACGACGAGAAGACGCCGCTGCTCACGAAGGACGAGCGAGTGGCCCTGGCGCGCGAGGTATTCGCGAGCGTCCCGGCTGTCGAGGTCGACACCTTTGACGGCCTGCTGGTCGACTATGTCGCCCGGCGCGGCGCCATCGCGATCGTCCGCGGCGTCCGGAGTGCGGCGGATCTGGAATACGAGTGGCCGATGAGGCTGATGAACCATCATCTGCGGCCCTCGATCGACACGGTGTTCCTGCCGACGGCGGCTGCGCTCGGCCACGTCAGCTCACGGCTCGTGAAGGAAGTCTGGCGTCTCGGAGGCGAGATCGGCGACCTGGTGCCGCCCGTCGTCGAGGCGCGGTTGCGCGCGCTCAGGGGGGATCCCACCCCGGCGCGGTAAGGAGCGGGTACTCGCATGCTGGCGGAACGCATGAGTCGTGTGTCGGCGTCGCCGACGTTGAAGGTGCTGGTCGAGGCGGACAAGCTGCGGCAGCAGGGCGTGGACGTCGTGGAGTTTGGCGCCGGCGAGCCCGACTTCCCGACGCCCGATCACGTGAAGGCCGCCGGGCACGCAGCGATCGACGCCAACTTCACGAAGTACACCCCCGCGGCTGGCACCAGCGAGCTGAAGCAGGCCATCGCCACGCGCTACAAGAACATGTACGGCGTGGACTACAAGGCGAACGAGGTCATCGTCACCGCCGGCGGCAAGCAGGCGCTCTACAACGTGGCGCTGGCGCTGTTCGGCGCGGGCGACGAGGTGATCACCCACGCGCCGTGCTGGCCGACGCTCATCGAGCAGGTGCGCCTGGCCGACGCGACGCCGATCATCGCGCAGACCTCCGCCGAGAACGGCTTCACGCTGGACGCGCCGACACTGCTCAATGCCGTCACGCCGCAGACGCGCGCGATCATCGTCAACTCGCCGTGCAACCCGACCGGCGCGCTGATGGATGAACACCAGATGGCGATGCTCGCCGACGAGGTCGCCGGCAAGAACACCTGGATCATCGTGGACCTCTGCTACGAGCAGCTGATCTACGAGGCGATCCCGCACAACCTGCCCAAGGTCCTGGCTGACAAGATGAAGGACCGGACGATCCTGTGCGGCTCGGCGTCGAAGTCGTACTCCATGACCGGCTGGCGCTGCGGCTGGGCCGTCGGTCCGGCGGAGGTGATCTCGGCCTGCAACGCGATTCAGAGCCACTCGACGTCGAACGTCTCGTCCATCTCGCAGAAGGCGGCGTTCGCCGCGGTGACCGGACCGCAGGGTTTCGTCAAGGAGATGCTCGAGGAATACCGCAAACGCCGCGACGCGCTGCACGGCTGGCTGACAGCCGATCCGCGCATCAAGTGCGTGAAGCCGAACGGTGCGTTCTACCTGTTCATCGACATTTCGGCGCTGCTCTCGCCAGATGGGATCCGGACGTCGGGCGAGTTCGCCGAGCGGCTGCTGCAGGAGGCTCATGTCGCCCTCACCGCGGGTGAAGGCTTCGAGGCGCCGGGCTTTCTGCGCATCTCGTACGCCACGTCGATGGATCGGTTGAAGGAAGGGACGCGACGGATCCAGGCCTTCATCGAGAAGCTCGAGCACGAGGGCAAAGTGCCCGCCGTCACCCGGGTATGACGATTGACGATTGACGAATGGCGGCGGGAGGCGGCGCGTCGCGCCTCCCGCGTCCGTCTGTGATGCTCCCACCGCAGTTTCCCGCCACAATCGAAGGCATCGTCGGAACGGAGTTCGTCCGGCGCGACGAAGTCTCGCGGCTGTCGTACGGGACCGACGCGCTCAAGCAGGGCCGGCCAGCCGATCTCGTCGTTCTCCCCGCAACCGCGGCAGAGATCTCCTCGATCGCGCGCCTCTGCCATGACATGCGCGTGCCGCTCGTCGTCCGCGGCGCCGGCACGGGTTACACGGGCGGCGCGGTGCCGGTCGAGGGTGGCGTCGTCGTCAGCGTCGAGCGGCTGAATCGCATTCTCGAGATCGACGAGACGAACCTGCTGGCGATCGTGCAGCCAGCGGTCATCACGGGCGACCTGCAGGACGCCGTCGAGTCGCGTGGGCTGTTCTATCCGCCCGATCCCCAGAGCTTCAAGGAATCATCTATCGGCGGCAACGTCGCCGAGTGCGCGGGCGGCCCGCGCGCGTTCAAGTACGGCGTCACGAAGCGGTACGTGATGGGGCTCGAGGCGGTGCTGCCGACCGGCGAGATCATCCGCACCGGCGGCAAGACGGTGAAGAACGTCGTCGGCTACGACCTGACGCAGTTGCTCGTGGGGTCGGAAGGGACGCTGGCGATCGTCACCGAGATCATCCTGCGCCTGGTGCCAAGACCACCCGACGTCGCGACGTTGCGCGCCTGCTTCGGGAGCGTGCGCGAGGCAGCCGATGCAGTGACCGCCCTGATTCGCCGGCGCGTCGTTCCGGCGACGATTGAGCTGATGGATCGCCAGTCGCTCGACGCTGTCGCCGCTTACGTCGCCGAACGCCTGGCGCCGGAGGGCACCGAGGCGCTGCTGCTCGTGGAAATCGACGGCGTGACGGCGGCGATCGAGGCCGAAGCGGACCACGTCGCCGCCGCGTGTCGTGAGTCGGGTGCGCTCGAAGTGCTTCGCGCGCGCGATGCCGCCGAGCGGGAGGCTCTCTGGCGCGTCCGCCGCGAAACCTCTTACGCCTTGCGCACGCTCGCACCACTGAAGCTGAACAACGACGTCGTCGTGCCGCGCGGCCGCGTGCCCGAGCTTTTCGCGCTGGTCGAGCGGTTGCGGGACAAACATCAGCTCCGCATCCCGTCGTTCGGGCACGCGGGCGACGGCAATATCCACGTCAACGTGATGGTCGATCCCGCCGATGGCGCCGCCATGGCCCGCGCACGCGCCGCCGTGCAGGAGTTGTTCGAAGGCGTGATCGCGCTCGAAGGCTCGATCAGCGGCGAGCACGGCATCGGCGTCGCGAAGAAGCCGTATATCGGCCTCGAGCTTTCAGATGACGTGATTGCGCTGATGAAACGAGTGAAAACCGCATTCGATCCCCACGGCATTCTGAATCCGGGAAAGATCTTTCCGTAACAGGCTTCAGGCTCCATGAAGTCCCAGCCCTCCGTGTTCTCCGCGTCTCCGTGGCGGTTGGCTCCGTGGCTCCGCGGCGCCGCCGGCTCCGTGGCGGTCACCGGTTGGCCACGAGCAGCACGCGCTCGAGGTCGCGCCGTTCGTCGGGGTGCAGGAACGTCCGCAGCTTCACTGCCGACGCGTTGAAGTAGACCACCTCGCCGAGCACGATCGTCTTGAATGCGGCGCCTTCCTCGAGCCGCCGCAGGTTCTTCTCGTCGATCACACACAGCACGCGCTCGGGCGAGTGCAGGTAGTCGACGACCTGCTCATCGCTGCGCAGGTCGATCTGTTTGACGCCCGTGTAGAAGACCAGGTTCCGCACGAACACGCGATATGTGGCAATCGGCTCCTGCAGCGTTCGATGTGTCGTAACCAGAGTGGCCATATCCTGCACGGGGTCGCGTCCCCCGGGCGACAGCCCGTACTGGAGTCCCGCCAGCGTGAGCGCGCCGGCAACGGCCACGGCGGCGGGTACGACGCGAGCGCGCGGCGCGAGCGCCGCGGCCAGCACGACCACCGCGGCGACGGCGATCGCAATGATTGCCGCGAAGATGAAGACCGTTGGCACCATGACGACGAGGTGTTGGGCTCGGTAGAGCAGGAACGCAAGCGCGCCGAGCAGGGCGGCGACGATGGCGGCTGGTCCCTGCAGGAGCGCATCGCGGCCCCTGCGCGCGCGCACCCGATCCACGATCGTCGCGGCGAGCAGCACGGCGAGCGGCGGCAGGATCGGCAGGATATAACGCGGTTGCTTGCCGATCGAGGCTGTGAAGAACGCCAGCGGCAGGAACGCCCACGCGAGCATGCGCCACGTGCGCGAAGCCAGCGGGCGGCGCGCCTTCGCCCAGTTCACGATCGGGGGAATCGCCGCGAGAGCCAGCGGCGTCCACGGCAGCATGCCGCCCACCGTGATCGGCAGGTAGAACCACATCGGCCGCGGATCGTTGAAGCGGGTCGTCGCGAACCGCTCGAGGTTGTCGCCGACGAAAAAGCTGTCGAGGTATGTGCGCCCGTGGACGAGGGTCATGGCGGCGTACCACGGGACTGCCACCAGCGCGGTCACCAGCAACGCCAGCGCGGCCTGCGGGAGAGTCAGTCGAAGCCGCCGGCGCTCGAGCGCCCAGATGGGCCCGACGACCAGTGCCGGAACGACGACGCCCACCGGCCCCTTCGTCAGAAACGCGCATCCCGCCGCAACCCCGGCCAGCAGGAGCCACCTGGTCGCGTGCTCGTCCTCGTCCACGCTCCCCGCCAGTGCCGCGAGGATCGTGACCGTGATGAAGAAGGCGAGAGGCAGGTCGGGCAGAGCCAGGCGGCCGATCGAGAAATACCCGAAGGTGGTGGCGACGATGGCGCCGGCGAGCAGGCCCGTGGATCCGTCGTACGACCGGCGCCCGATCGCGAATGTCGCCAGCGCCAGGCCGATGCCCGCCAGCCCCGCCCATAGCCGTGCCTGGGCTTCGCCGACACCGAGCGTCGCAAACGAGCCGGCGACGAGCCAGTAGAAGAGAATCGGCTTCTGAAACCGGTATTCGTAGTTGTAGTGCGGCGTCAGCCAGTCGCCGAGCTCGACCATCTCGCGTCCGGCTTCGGCGTAGAACGCTTCATCGGAGTCCCCGATCGCCGGCCGGCCCAGGCCCGCCAGGAACGTGATCGACGACAGCAGCACCAGAAGGAGGATCGAGCGGCGCACAAAGCACGATTGTATATTGCTGCAAGGGGAGTGTGCCGCCATGTCTCGCCGCGTCGCCGTCATCGGCGCCTCGACCGATCGCCGCAAGTACGGCAACAAAGCCGTTCGGGCTTTTGTCTCGCAGGGCTACGACGTCGTCCCCGTGAACCCGCACGAGGCGTCCATTGAAGGGCTGACCTCGTATCCGTCGGTGCTGGCGGTACCGGGCGCGATCGACATGGCGACGATGTACGTCCCGCCGGACGTGGGGATGCACGTCATCGAGGAGATTGCCCGAAGGAACATTCCGGAAGTGTGGTTCAACCCTGGCAGCGAGTCCGATGCGCTCATCGCGCGAGCGCAGGCGCTCGGGCTCAACGCGATCGAAGCGTGCAGCATCATGGGCATCGGCGATTCGCCCGGACGCTATTGATCCCTGTGCTATACTCGCGCCTTCGAGCTGTCGCGCGTCCCCGGCGCGGATGGTTTCGTCCCCTCGGTTCACACTCCCCGAAGAGCCCATGGCAAGCAACCAGAAGCGGAATCCCTCCGCCGGTCGCGGCAATGGCCCCAGCGATGCCGCGGAGGCGCCTGTCGCCGAAGCCAGTGCCCCCGCCGCGGAGGGCAGGCAGCCCACCGGCCTGAACATCACCGACCTGAAGGACATGAGCATCCAGAAGCTCACGCAGGTCGCCAAGGATCTCAACGTCGCCGGCGCGACCGGCATGCGCAAGCAGGATCTGATCTTCCAGATCCTCAAGGCGCAGACCGAGCAAAGCGGGTTCATCTTCTCGGAAGGCGTGCTCGAAGTCCTGCCCGATGGCTTCGGGTTCCTCCGCGCCCCGGACTACAACTACCTGCCGGGCCCCGACGACATCTACGTGTCACCGTCGCAGATCCGCAAGTTCGACCTCCAGACGGGCGACACCGTGTCGGGGCAGATTCGGCCGCCGAAGGAGGGGGAGCGCTACTTCGCGCTCATCAAGGTCGAGGCCGTCAACTTCGAGGCCCCCGACTCGGCGCGTGACAAGTTGTTCTTCGAGAACCTGACGCCGCTGTACCCCCAGGAACGGCTCCGACTCGAGACGACATCGGAGAACCTGGCGGGCCGGGTGATGGACCTGATGACGCCGGTCGGCAAGGGCCAGCGCGGCCTCATCGTGGCGGCGCCACGCACCGGCAAGACGATGCTGCTGCAGAGCCTCGCGCAGTCGATCGCCGTGAACCACGCCGAGGTCTACCTGATCGTGCTGCTCATCGACGAGCGTCCGGAGGAAGTCACCGACATGCAGCGCTCGGTGAAGGGCGAAGTGATTTCGTCAACCTTCGACGAGCCCGCACAGCGGCACGTGCAGGTGGCCGAGATGGTGATCGAGAAGGCCAAGCGTCTCGTCGAGCACCGGAAGGACGTGGTGATCCTGCTCGACTCGATCACGCGCCTGGCCCGCGCCTACAACACGGTGATTCCGTCGTCGGGCAAGGTCCTCTCCGGCGGTCTCGACAGCAATGCGCTGCAGAAGCCGAAGCGCTTCTTCGGCGCCGCGCGGAACATCGAGGAAGGCGGATCGCTCACCATCATCGCGACGGCGCTCGTCGACACCGGCTCGCGCATGGACGATGTGATCTTCGAAGAGTTCAAGGGCACCGGGAACATGGAGATTCACCTGGACCGGAAGCTCACCGACAAGCGCGTCTTCCCGTCGATCGACATGCTCAAGAGCGGCACCCGCAAGGAGGAGCTCCTCATTCCGCGCGAGGATCTCAATCGCATCTGGGTGCTGCGCAAGGTGCTCAACCCGCTCTCGCCCGTCGAGGCGATGGAGCTGCTGCTCGACAAGATGGGGAAAACGAAGAACAACGCGGACTTCCTCGCCGCGATGCAAAAAATGGGGTAGCGGAGCACCGATAGTCCGGAGTGCGAAGTCCGGCGTGCGAAGTCCAGTCCGAAGTACGACGTGCAAGTCGAAGTGCGCAGGGCAGTTCGAAGTGCATCAGTTCAATCCTCTGAGCCTTCTGAGACTCTGAGGCTGTCTTTCGATTCTGAGAGAGGTGTCGGTTGACGATAATCAAAGTTCGGCAGAACGGCTCGCTGCTCGTCGAGGGCGAGGACGTGAAGTTGATCGACTGGAACGGCAACGAGTACAAACCGGCCAATCCGCAGAAGTTCTCGCTGTGCCGCTGCGGGCACTCGAAGAACAAGCCCTTCTGTGACAGCTCGCACAAGGAGATCAACTTCCAGGCGAGCGAGGCAGCCCCGCTGCCGCCGGAGCTCACGGCGGAACAGGCCAACCAGGCACC